>Ga0194127_10003097_pt1 | contig 21726 bp, 23 predicted proteins | sample TA2KigC100mmetaG_FD_148624 | JGI IMG/M metagenome (GOLD analysis project Ga0194127, IMG submission 148624) | Freshwater microbial communities from Lake Tanganyika, Tanzania - TA2015036 Kigoma Deep Cast 100m | ecosystem: Environmental > Aquatic > Freshwater > Lake | place: Tanzania: Lake...
GGGGGCACCGAGCGCCTCGAGCGACGCGACGTAGGGCAGGAAGCCCATGCCGGCCCCGCCGTTCGCCTCGGCGACGCAGAGGCCGAACAGGCCCAGCCCCGCGAGCCCGTCGAAACCCGCGCGCGCGCAGGTGCGGTGCTCGTCCAGTTCGAGCGCCTGCGGCGCCACCGCCTCGGCGACGTACTTGCGCACCGTGTCGACGACGAGGTCCTGGTCTTCCGTCAGTTGCAGGTTGTGCATCGCGGTCTCCCGTGGCTCCGGCCGCGGCGCCTGCCGCCGCCGGCGCATCGTGCGTGGTGGGCTCGACGGTTCAGCGTCCGCCCTCCCAGAAGTACAGGAAGCGCGGCCCCGACGTGCCCGCGAGCAGACGGCCGATCGCCTGCTCGGGCCCCTGCGGCGCAGCCCGGCTGCCGAACAGCAGGTCGCCGAGCCCGAGCCGGCGCCGGTGTTCGACCACCTCGACCTCCACGCCGAGGCGCTGCCGGAACCAGCGCACCGCCGCCTCCTGGTCGCCGATCTCGTCGATCAGGCCGTTGGACAGCGCCTGGCCAGCCGTGTAGATCGCGCCGTTGGCCAGCGCCAGCACCTGCGCGCGGTCGAGCTTCTCGCGGCCGGCGTCGACCACGTCGACGAACTGGTCGTAGAGCTCGTCGACGATGGCCGTCAGCAGCGCGCGCTCGGCTTCGCGCATCGGCCGCGTCGGCGACAGCAGGTCCTTGAACGGTGTGCGCTCGGACACGATCGCCACCTGCTCGACGCCGAACTTCTTCGCCGCCTCGGCGAAGTTCCAGGCGCTCATGATCACGCCGATGCTGCCGGTGATCGTCGAGCGGCGCGCGACGATGTGTTCCGCCGACGCCGCGACGTAGTAGCCGCCCGAAGCCGCCATGTCGCCGAACAGCGCCAGCACGGGCTTCTGCGGGTGGTCGCGCCGGAAGGCGCGCAACAGGCCGTGGATCTCGTCCGAGTCCGTGACGCCGCCGCCCGGCGAGTCGATCGCGAGCAGCACGCCGTGCACGTCGTCGCCCGCCGCGTGTCGCAGCGCGCGGCGGACCTGGGACACCGTGCCGCCCGAGGCGCCGAGCAGCGGGGTCGCGGACTCCGCGATCGCGCCGCGGATCGGGATCTGCAGCACGCGCGTGGCTGCGCCCTTCTGGCCGGCGACGTGCACCTCGTCGAACGGCCCGTCGCCGAGGTCCCCGAGGCCCGCGCCCGCGATGCTGCCGAGCCCGAGCAGCAGCAGCAGCACGTTGAGGCCAGCCGACGCGACGAGCAGGATGCCCAGGAAGATCGCGACGAAGAACGCGACGCCGCGACCGTCGCGCGGCGGCGGCGAGCCGAAGCCGGCGGTCCGCGGTGGACTCTGCGGCGGCACACCGGGCGGCGGAGCAGGCAGATCGGGCGGGAGATGCGGTGAGCTCATGCCGAGGTCAACAGGCCGCGCGCGACGACGAGGCGCTGGATGTCGGTGGCACCTTCGTAGATCTCGGTGACGCGCGCGTCGCGCAGCAACCGTTCCGCCGCCGAGGTGCCGGAGGCGCCGAGCGGGCCGAGCAGCGACACGGCCGCGCGCGCGGCGCGGTTCGCCAGGCGCGACGCGCACAGCTTGGCCATCGCCGACTCGGTGCTGCAGCGCTGCCCGGCGTCGCGCAGCAGCGCCGCGCGCCAGACCAGCAGCCGGTAGGCCTCGAGGTCGGCGGCGAGGTCGGCGAACGTCCACTGGTCGGGCTGTGTGGCCGTGGGGCGGCCCTTGCCGTCGACCTGCGCGGCGAGGTGCGCGCGGATCAGGTCGATCGCACTGCGCGCGATGCCGAGCGACTGCGAGGCGATGCCGAGCCGCCCGCCGTCGAGCATGTCCAGCGCGATCGTGAAGCCCTGGCCCTCCTGCGCGATCAGGCAGTCGGCCGGCACGCGCACGTTCTCGAGCACGAGTTCCGTGGTCGGCGAGGCGCGCAGGCCGAGCTTGCGCTCCTTCTTGCCGACGGCGACGCCGGGCAGGTCCTTCTCGACGCAGAACGCCGAGATGCCCTTGACGCGGTCCGCGCCGGTGCGCGCGAACACGACGAACAGGCGCGCCTCGTTGCCGGTCGTGATCCACAGCTTCGCGCCGTCGAGCACGTAGTGGTCGCCCTCGCGCCTGGCTTCGCAGCGCAGCGCCGCGGCATCGGAACCGCTGACCGCTTCGCTGAGGCAGTAGGCGCCGAGCCACTCGCCGGTCAGCAGCTTCGGGTACCAGCGGCGGCGCTGCGCCTCGTTGCCCCACTTGCCGAGCGTCGAGTTGACCAGCGAGTTGTGCACGCTGACCGTGACCCCGGTCGACGGGCAGACGGCGTTGATCTCCTCGAGCATCACGCAGTGGGCGAGGTTGCCCAGCGCCGTGCCGCCGTACTCGCGGGCGACCGTGACGCGCAGCAGGCCGAGCCGTCCCGCCGCCTGCACCGCTTCGCGCGGGAACCGCACCTCGGCGTCACAGGCCGCCGCCGCGCCGAGGTGCTGCCGCGCGAACTCGCGCACGGTGGCGCGGAACTGCTGCAGCTCGGGCGACAGCGCGAAGTCGACGACCTGGGGTGCCCTGGCGGCGGGGGTCGCCATCACTTCGCCTGCGTGTAGTCGTAGAAGCCCCGCTTGGTCTTGCGGCCGAGGTGGCCGGCGGCGACCAGGCGCCGCAGCAGCGGGCACGCGCGGTACTTGTCGTCGCCGAGCCCTTCCTTCATCACGTCGAGGATCGACACGCAGACGTCGAGGCCGATGAAGTCGGCCAGCGTCAGCGGGCCCATCGGGTGGTTCATGCCGAGCTTCATGATCTCGTCGATCGCTTCGCGCGTCGCGACGCCTTCCATCAGCGCGAAGGCGGCCTCGTTGATCATCGGCATCAGGATGCGGTTGGCGACGAAGCCCGGGTAGTCGTTGGCGAGCACCGGCACCTTGCCGAGCGCCCTGGCCCAGCCCTCGACGGCCTGCGCCGTCGCGTCGCTGGTGTCGTTGCCGCGGATCAGCTCGACGAGCTTCATCAGCGGCACCGGGTTCATGAAGTGCATGCCGACCACGCGGTCGGCGCGCTTCGTCCTGGCGGCCAGCACGGTGATCGAGATCGACGACGTGTTGCTGGCGAGGATCGCCGCCGGCTTCATCGTCGCGTCGGCGGTCTGGAAGATCCTCGTCTTGACGTCGAGGTTCTCGGTGACCGCCTCGACGCAGAGGTCGACGCCGGCGAGCACGCCGAGGTCGGTCGTCGTGGTGATCAGGCCCTTCGCGCGTTCGGCGACGTCGGCGGTCAGCGTGCCCTTCTCGACGAACTTGCCGAGGCTCTTGTGGATCGTCGCGAGGCCGCGATCGAGGAACTCCTGCTTGACGTCGACCATGGTGGTCTTGACGCCGCAGCTGGCGAAGGTCTGGGCGATGCCGTTGCCCATCGTGCCGGCGCCGATCACGGCGACGGCGGCAGGGAGGTTGTGGGTCATGGGAGGAGGCGGTCGTGGGGGAGGATCAGACGTTCTCGACGCCGACGACGACGGCGTTGCCGCCGCCGAGGCAGAGGCCGGCGATGCCGCGCTGCACGCCGTGGCGCTTCATCGCGTGCAGCAGCGTGACCAGGACGCGCGCGCCCGAGGCGCCGATCGGGTGGCCGAGGGCCACGGCGCCGCCGTGCACGTTCCACTTCGCGGGGTCGACCTCGAGCAGCCGCTGCAGCGCGACCATCTGCACGGCGAACGCCTCGTTCATCTCGCAGAGGCCGAAGTCGCGCGGCGCGCAGCGCAGCAGCGCGCACAGCTTCCGCGTCGCCACCTCGGGCGCCATCATCACCCACTCGGGCGCGAGGCCGCCGGTCGCGTAGCCGGCGATGCGCGCGAGCACGGGCAGGCCGTGGACCTTGGCGTAGTCCTCGTCGGCGACCAGCACGGCGGCGGCGCCGTCGTTGATCGTGCTCGCGTTGCCCGCGGTCACGGTGCCGCCCTCGGGCTGGAACGCGGGCTTCAGCTTGCCGAGCGCCTCGACCGTGCTGTCCGCGCGCGGTCCCTCGTCGGTCCTGACGACCACGGGGTCGCCCTTCTTCTGCTTGATCTCGATCGGGAAGAGCTCGGCGTCGAAGGCTCCCGCCTTCTGCGCCGCGACGGCGCGGCGGTGGCTCTCCGCGGCGTAGGCGTCCTGCTCGGCGCGCGTGACGTTGTACTTCTTCGCCACGAGTTCGGCCGTGCTGCCCATGTGGAAGTTGTTGTAGTGGTCCCACAGGCCGTCCCAGACGATGCCGTCGAGGGCCTGCACGTGGCCGAGCCGCGCGCCGGCGCGCGCGTTGGGCAGGTAGTAGGGCGTGTTCGTCATCGACTCCATGCCGCCGGCGATCGCGACCTTGAGGTCGCCAGCCCTGATCGCCTGCGCCGCGAGCATCACGGACCGGAGGCCCGAGCCGCAGACCATGTTGATCGTCACCGCGGAGCAGGCGTCGGGGATGCCGGCCGCCCGCGAGCTCTGCCGCGCCGGGTTCTGCCCGAGCCCGGCCTGCAGCACGTTCCCCATGATCACCTCGTCGACGTCGGCGGCGGGCACCTTGGCGCGGCGCAGCGCCTCGGCGACCGCGAAGGCACCCAACTGCGGTGCGGTGAAGGAAGCGAGCGCTCCCTGGAACTTGGCGATCGCGGTGCGGCAGGCGGAAACGATGACTGGACGACCCATGTTGAGATCCTTGTCGCGGGGTTGGATTCGGGGTGTGCGCCGCAGCAGGCTGTACGACCCGCGGGCGGCGAGCCGGCCGCGGATTCTAGGCAGCCCGCGGGAGCCGAACCAACTCAGGAAACCGGCGTAACCACCGGTCCCGGGCCATCTACGCACTACGGCTCAACGGACCCCGCCGCGGCGGAGCGTCGCGGCGTTCCTCGATCGTGGTCGAAGCGTCGCGACACTGGGCACCGCGGCCCACGAGCGCGAACGGGGCCCACGAGCGCGAACGGCCCGCCCGACGCCGTGCGTCGAGCGGGCCGTTCGCCGGTTCCGATCCTCACTGGTGGAGTCGAGGGGGCTCGAACCCCTGACCTATGCATTGCGAACGCATCGCTCTACCAACTGAGCTACGACCCCGCAACGATCGGGGGCGACAAGCTAGCGAGCCGGCGCCGCGGGGTAAAGGGGTCTTTCCGCGACCACGCTCGGGCCGGGCACGGGCAGCAGGAGTCCGGCGCGAGGCGCACCCTCGGACAGGAACCCCGGCACGACCTCGCGGTCGGGCACGAACAGCCGGTCGCCAGTGGCCCGCAACCGCGCCGGCGGTCCGGCGAGGTCGTGCGGGGCGTGCGCGAGGACGACCGGCCCCGCGACGCGCGCACTGCAGCGCAGGTGCAGCTGGCCCGCGACGACGAGCCCCGCTGCGACCTCGAGCGCCGGACCGTGGCCCGGCAAGCCGAGGTGCACGTTGCCGGCACCTTCGTGGCGGCCGCGGAACGGCAGACCTTCGCAGGTCGGCTCGCCGGCCGACCAGCGGCCGTTGCCGTCGCGGTCGACGAAGCCGGCACCGCCGGCGCAGGTCGTCGACGCGAACACGAGTCGACCCGGGCCGTCGATCGCGAGCGATCGTCCGACGTAGAGGTTGCCGCGCACGACGACCGTCAGGTCGCGTTCGAGCGGCAGCCGCAGCGGCGCGCGTCCGGGTTCGACCCACAGGTTTCCCGGCACGACCACGAGGTCGACGGTGGCCGGCAGACCGAGCTGCGAGAGGCCCGGGTCGAAGACGAAGTCGTCCGCTTCGGTGCCCGCGTCGAAGTGCAGCAGCGCGACGCCGACGTCGCGCCGGAACCACGGCAGAGCCTCGGCGGCCCAGGCCGTGGCCACCGCGGCGGCGTCGATCGCGGGCAACTGCGCGGCGAAGTCCGGCTCGGGCCGGGCGACGGTCAGCGGTTCGCCGAAGGCCGCGCTGGCGGCGCCGGGCAGACGCGCGCTGCGGAACTGCCGGGCCTCGCTGCCTCTCGGGTTCGCGGTCAACAGCAGCCCGGAGCCGGCCGCCTCGACCCGGACCTGCACCCCGCCCATGGACATGGCGAACGGCAACCGCCGCGCCGACACGCCGGCGACTTCCAGGGCCGCCGCCTCCGCAGCGACCTGCGCGAGCACGGTGCCGGCCCGCTGGCGGGCCCGCTCTGCCGCGCGCACCGCGGCGACGAACCGGACTGCGGCGAAGCAGCACAGCGCCGCCGCGGCCCAGGCGGCGAGCACCAGCGGGGAGTCGAACAGCCATCGCCACGGCAGCCGGACCGGGCCTGCGCCGGGCTTCACGGTGCACCTCCGGTCGGCAGCGGCTCGAGCCACAGCACCAGGCCCGGCCCGGCCCGCCGCCACGCGAGGCGCTGTCCGGCGAACAGGCCGTCGAACTCGCCCAGGTCCGGCAACCCGGCCCGCCGGTCGCGGCCCGGCGCGAGCAGCGCCTGCACGCGGTCGAGTTGCCGTTCGCGCGCGGCGGCCGCGCCGCAGGCCGCGCCGGCGCGTTGGCAGACCAAGGCGGTGGCGAGCGCACCGACGAGCAGCAGGGCGGCGGCCCCGCTGCGTTCGAGCGCCACGCCGCCGACGCTCATGAACGAGCTCCCCGGAGCTCACGCTCCACTTCGGCGTCCGCGTCGACGTGCAGCACGTCGCTGCCGGTGCGGGCGCCGGGCGGCGGGTGGCGGTTCAGCCATTCGATGAGTTCGTTGCACTCGCGGGCGAGGTCGGCGAGCAGATCGCCGCGGCGCAGGTGGACCCTGAAGGCGAGGTCCCCCGCGCGGATGCGGCGCAGCGCCTGGCACAGGCGGTACTCGGGGCCCGCCGCGCGGCCCGCGACGCGCAGGGCCTGGGCGACGGCGGCCACGAGGCTCACGCCGAAGCAGCCACCGAAGAACCACCAGGGTGCGCCGCTGCCGTCGGCGGGCAGGCCCGCGGCGGCATCGCCGAGCACCGCGACGGCGTAGCACGCTGCGCCCACCATGACGGCGAGCATTCCCACCACGGGAGCGAACAGCAGGACCCGCAGCAGCCGGGCGCTGCACCGGCCCTGGGGCAGCAGTTCGCGCCGCAGACGGGAACGCGCGGGGCTGGGCGACATCGGCGGGTTCGTCACGGGAGTCGGGCGCCAGACCGGCCGGCCGGGTGCCGGACGCGCAGGCGCAGCCGGGATCGGCAGGACCGGCCCCGCCGTTGAGGCCCGCGGTCGCGCGACGTCCCACAGTTGGACGCAAGCCCGAGCTGGCCGGTTGCCGATGGAACGGCCGAACCGCACCGCGCGTGCGGTCCGCGCCAGCCATGACCGAACCAGCCAATCGACCCGAGGAATCCGGCCGGAGGGCGACGATCTTCGCCGTCACCTCGGGCAAGGGAGGCGTGGGCAAGACGTCGCTGTCCGTCAACCTCGCGTGCGAGTTCAGCCGGCGCGGCCACCGCACGATCATCGTCGACACGGACCTCGGCCTCGCGAACGCCCACATCCTCGCGGGCATCCGGCCCACGCGCACGCTGTCCGACTACGTCGAGGGCAAGGCCGAGCTGGCCGAGATCGTCGAGACGGGCCCCTGCAAGGTGAAGTTCATCAGCGGCGGCAGCGGCGTGAAGGCGATGGCCAACCTCGACGACAACGGCCGCGCGCGCATCTGCGTGGCGATCGAGGAACTCACGCCGTTCTGCGACGTGGTCGTGCTGGACACCGGCGCCGGCGTCAGCAAGGGCGTCACCGACTTCGTCGCGATGGCCGACCAGGCGATCGTGGTCACCACCAGCAATTTCGCCGCGATCGCGGACGCCTACGGCATCGTCAAGGTCGTCGTGCAGGACGGCTACCGGAACCCGATCCACTGCGTCGTGAACCGCGTGCGCTCGCCCGAGGAGGCCGAGCAGGTGTTCCTGAAGCTGAAGGGCTGCACGGAGCGGTTTCTCGGCTTCGACCTCAACTGGCTCGGGCTCCTGCCGGAAGATACTTCCGTTGAGGGCGCCGTCTTGAAGCGCGCGCCGTTCAGCGAAGTCTACCCCGGCAGCGTCGCGGCACGCTATCTCGCCAAGCTGGCCTCGAGCCTCGAGAAACACCTCGGGGCGCCGCAGCCGGCAGCGCAGGTGGCCAAGAGCTGACGGGGTCGATCCAGGACATCAACCGGCAGGAGAATCGCCTGCCACATGGAGCCAACCGGGAGAGAGGGGAACCAGTGATGACCCGCATGACGAACCAGGATGCGAGCAATCGCGTGGATCAGGCGACGGGCCCTGGCGCAGCCGCCGAGGAGGCCTTCGGCCGTCAAGCCAACAAGGGAATCCTCGCCGACAAGGTCGCCGAGGAACTCAACGTGCCGCGGCGCACCGCTGCGCGCGTGCTCGACGCGGTGCTCGACTCCGTCAGCGAACTGCTGCGCGGTCGCGGCAAGGTGGCGGTGAAGGGGTTCGGCACCTTCGAGCGCCGGATCCGCAAGGGTCGGGCCTACAAGCACCCGTTGACCGGCGAGAGCATCGACGTCGCGAACAAGGAGACGATCATCTTCAAGCCGAGCGACCAGTTGATCGTCGAGACGCGCACGAACGCGGCGCCGCGCCCGAAGCGCGCGCCAGGTGCCACGACCGACGACATCCTGTTCAAGGGCTGATCGCACGGCGCAGCGCGCCGGCGCAACACGAGGAGATCCCCGCGCGGTGCGGTGGTCTCCTCGCGCCGTTTCGGGGCCCGGGCCGGTCGAGCCGTGACCTGCGCCCGGCCGAGCCGCTATCCTGCAACGTGTGGCAGCCCCCGCCGAGATCCCCGAAGAGTTCATCGCCGCCTGCGTGCAGTTCGACGTGCGCTCCGGCGACGTGGCCGCCAACTGCGCGTCGATGCGGGCCGGCGTCGAGGACGCCGTCGCCGGCGGCGCGCAACTCTGTGTGCTGCCCGAACTCTGGTCGACCTCCTTCCAGGCCGTGTTCGAGGAGTCGCTGCTGGCCGAGGCGGAAGCCGCCGAACAGGGACTGCAGGAGCTGTCCGCCACCCACGGCCTCGTGATCGTCGCCAGCTGCCCCGAGGCAGTCGGCGACCGGGTCTTCAACACGGCGAACGTCTACGAGCGAGGCCGGCGGCTCGGCTGCTACCGCAAGATCCACCTGTTCTCGCCCAACTCCGAACACCGCCATCACGGCGCCGGCGACACGCCGCTCGTGGTCGAGACGGGTCTCTGCAGGCTCGGCGTGATGATCTGCTACGACCTGCGCTTCCCCGAACTCGGCCGCTACTACTTCCACCGCGAGGTCGAACTGCTCGCCGTGCCGGGCCAGTGGCCGGAGGCCCGCTCGCAGCACTGGCGCACCCTGCTGCGGGCCCGCGCGATCGAGAACCAGATGTTCGTGATCGGCAGCAACCGTACTGGCCAGGAACCCACGCTGAAGGCCGGCGAGACGATGGTGTTCCTGGGCGATGGCCGCATCGTCGACCCGACGGGCGAAGTGCTCGCGTCGGGCTCCGGGGAGGCCGGCGCCGTGGTCGCCCGGATCGAGCGTCGCAAGGTCCGCACCGTGCGGCGGATCCTGCCGGTCGCACGCGACCAGCGCCCAGCGGTCTACCGGCGGCTGTTCGACGAGGTATGGGACCACATGTCCGAGCGCAGCCGGGAGGGCCGCGCGGCGCCCGAGCCCGACGAAGACTGATCGCCCGGCAGGCACAGCGCTCGCGCGGCAGGCGCAGCGCGGCGAGTCGAGCGAAGCCGCCGCAGCGGCGCCCGAGCGCCTGGTTTCGTCCGTTGCCGGTCGCCGCGTGGCGGCGGTGGGAACCTCAGCCGGTCACTCGACGAACGCCTGCAGCCGGCGCAGCTTGCCCGGCTTCTTCATGCGCCCCAGAGCGGCGTTCTGCAGCTGCCGCACCCGTTCGGCGGTGATGCCGAGATCGCTGGCGATCTCGCCGAGCGTCTGCGGCTCCGTACCGTCGAGCCCGAACCGGCGGCGCAGGATGCGCTGCTCGCGCTCGGGCAGATCCGCCATCGCTCCATCGAGTTCCTTGCGCAGGTCGCCGGCGGGGATCGACTCGGGCACGGGCAACGACGACTCGTCGGGCAGCAACTGCACGAGCGAGGCTCCTTCCTCGCTGGCGACCTCGGCATCGAGGCTGACCGCGTAGCGGCGCGTGCCCAGCACCCAGGCGACCTTCGCCTCCGGCACGCCGATCCGGTCGGCGATCTCCGCGTGCGGCAACTCGCGGCCCTCGCGGCGGCCGGCTTCCTGGGCGCGCCGGATCTTGCCGAGCACCTTCTGCACCCAGATCGGCACGCGCACCGTACGCGCGCTGTTGTAGAGCATCTTGAGCACCGCCTGGTGCACCCAGTACTGCGCGTAGGTCCGGAACCGCACGTCGCGCCGCCAGTCGAAGCCGTCGATCGCCTGGAACAGCGATGCGTTGCCCTCCTGGATCAGGTCCAGGGTGTCCACCCCGAGTCCCCGGTAGCGGTTCACGGTGCCGAGCACGATGTAGAGGGCCCCCTCGACGTAGAGGTTTCGCAGGTCTTCGAGTTGGTCGGCCGTCCGGCACACCCAGGCCCGATCGACGCCAGCCTTCGCCGGGACCCCCTGCAGCGCAGCGCGCACCGCGGCGGCCGACTTGCGCGCGAGCACCTCGGCGTCAGGCGGCGAGCAGCCGGCCCACGTGAGGGCATGCTCGAGCAGACCGCGCAGGAACTCGTGGCGTCGCGCCATCCGGAACTCCTCCTGCCGGTCCATCGCAGGAATCCGCCGCAGCTCGGACTGGTAGTAGCTGCCACGAACGTCAGGCAAGTCGGCAATCTCTGTCGGATTGGCAGTCTCGAGCCTCCGCTGGCGGTAGGCTGCGACGTCCACGGTCGCCCTCGCGCGAGCAAACTGGCGCGCGAGGCCCAGCGCGGTCGCCGAGAACCGATCGGTCTCGACGTCGAGAACCTGGTCGAGAAGTTCGAGGTCGACCCTCTGCGCGGCCGAGAGCCTCAACTTCCTGCGTGAGAAGAGCTTCGTGAGCACCATGAGCGGAGGGTGGGGGTGTTGGCAGGTGATACGACTGCCGCTGCGCAAGGGTAGTTCGTCGCGCGGCAGTTCTCGGACGCACCGGGGGCGCCCATCCCTCCCGAACAAGTTCCGTGCCCGGGTCCTACCTGCGCCGAACCAGCAGCAGCAGAACGACCAGCAGCAACGCGCCGCCGCCAATCCACAGCGGCAGCCCCGGGAAGCCATCGTCCTCGATCAGCGGCGTCGGTGCGGCCGGCTCGGGCCCCCCCGCCGCTGGCGCCGCAGTCAGGGGTGCCTGCACCTTCGGAGCCTGCGTCTCTGCGACCTCTACCTTCCGCTCCGGGAGCGCGGGCTTGCTGCCGCGTTCGGCGTCGGTGGGTCCGACCCCGGGTTGCGCCGCCGCCTCACCGGCCTCCTGCGGCTGCGCGCCGGTGCGAGGCCGGACCACGACGTTCGGGTCGGGGGACAGGCCGATCTCGATCTCCGCCGCGGCGTGGTCGATGAAGCGGCCGATCGCCTGGGCCGAGACCCCGTCGTAGAGATCGAACTTCATCTCGAGCGAGACCGGCTGCTTGCGCCCGACGATGGCCTGCGGCGAGATGGTCACCGGCACCTCGAGGATCGCCCAGTTGTCGTACACCGGGCGGCCGAGGTAGCCCTTGGCCAGTTTGCCCGGCTCGGCCGGCCTGAAGGTCGCCGGACCGAGCGTCGCCATTCCCTGCTGAGCGGGCGAAGTGATTTCGAGCGGTGCAGGGGAAGGCAGCACCGCCGGCCCCTTCAGGATCGCCGTGACGACCAGCATGCCCGACTGGCCGGGCATCAACTTCGCAGGCTTGGGGTTCACGACGAAGCTGCAGAAGTTCGACGCCCCGTGCCGGATGTTGCGGGCGAGGCGCTGCTCGGGGGTCAGCTTCTCGAGGCCCTCGGCCTCGTCGGGGTTCTTCTTGCCGTGTTCCGACTTCAGGTCGCCCCCTTCCTCCACGGCCTCCCCCGCCGCCTCGCGCTTGGCGCGAAGACGTTCGGTTTCCTCCTCACCGCTCTGGGCCGATACGAGCGCCACGAGACAAGAGAGAACGAAGGACAGGCGCAGCAACATGGTCGGAGCAACAGCGAGGTTGGTGGAGGGCACTCGGCGAGGCGGTCCAGGAGCATCCGGACCGGGGCCGCGCGCGCAAGAGGCTTTCGACGGGCAGCGCGCCGGTCTCTTCCCGTTCGACAGGTCCGGTCTCAGCGCGGGACAGCGGCGACTTGAAATGGCCCTATTCCAAGGCTACTTCTGCCGCGCCCATGGCCCGACCGACGCCCGTCCCGTCCGAAGCCGACGTGCTGCAAGCGCTGCGCGCGGTGCACGACCCCGACCTGCACAAGGACATCGTCGCGCTGGGCTTCGTCAAGAACGTGCGCATCTGCGGGGGCAGCGTCGCGTTCCAGATCGAACTCACGACTCCGGCCTGCCCGGTCAAGGACCTCATGAAGGGCCAGGCCGAACGGGCCGTGCGCGCCGTGCCCGGCGTCGAACAGGTCGCCATCGAGATGACGGCCCGCGTGACCGCGAGCCGGCCGGTGCTCGGCGACAGTGGGACCATCCCCGGCGTCAAGAACGTGGGGGCCGTGTCGTCAGGCAAGGGCGGCGTCGGCAAGTCCACCGTCGCGGTGAACCTCGCCTGCGCGCTGCAGCGCTCGGGGGCCCGCGTCGGCATCCTCGACGCCGACGTCTACGGTCCGAACGTGCCGTTGATGCTCGGGCTCTCCGGAAGGCCGACCGCCGTCGATCGGAAGATCGTGCCCTTCGAGCGGCACGGCCTGCAGGTGATGTCGATGGCGCTGCTGGTCGCGGAGGACCAGCCCGTCATCTGGCGCGGCCCCATGCTGCACTCGGCGATGCGGCAGTTCCTGTTCGAGGTCGCCTGGCAGGACCTCGACTACCTCGTCGTCGACCTGCCGCCGGGCACCGGCGACGCGCAGTTGTCGCTGAGCCAGCAGGCCCACCTCATGGGCGCCCTGATCGTCACGACGCCGCAGGACGTCGCGGTGCTCGACGTCAGGAAGGCGATCCGCATGTTCCAGACCGTGAACGTGCCGATCCTGGGTGTCGTCGAGAACATGGCCTGGTTCACGCCGCCGGGCCACACCGAACGCTACCACCTGTTCGGCGAAGGCGGCGGCGAGCGGATCCGGCGCGAGTTCGACGTGCCGCTGCTCGGCCAGATCCCGATCGAGATGCCGGTGCGCCCCGGCGGTGACCGCGGCACGCCGATCGTCGTCGCCGCGCCCGAATCGGCCGCCGCACGCGCCCTCTGCGAGATCGCGAGCAAGGTTGCACAGCGCGTCAGCGTGCTCAACGCCGGATAGCCCTCGGACCAAAGTACCAAGAACCCATGACGAACCAACCCAAGGCCCAGATCACCGGCCGCTTCACCGCCAAGACCACCATGCTCGAAGCCCTGACCGCCGACCCGTCGCTGGGCATGGTGCTGATGCGCGACTTCCATCTCGGCGGTTGCCGCAACTGCGGCTTCAATCCGCACGACTCGATCGAGGACGTTGCGGCGCAGAACGGCATCCCGACCGAACGCCTGCTGGCCGCGTTGAACCGGACCGCCTGACCCGCCGCACCGCGGGTCCGCGGGTCCGCGCCTCGGGTCCGCGAGCGGCCGCGTGCGCTCCCCCGACCCCACGAGCCAGGGCCGGGGGGCGGACCGCCGGACTCGGGCATCGCTTCGCCCGGCCGGTCACGGCACCCCGGTGCGCCAGGGCAGGTGCGCGTGGTCGGGGACGGACGGCAACGACCCAGCCGGCACTCGAGCCACACCCTTGCGCCGCCTCCCTCGATGGACAGAATACGGCGCCCGAGAACCAACCGAACATGGTCACCGAACTCACCGACGCCAACTTCCAGAGCACCCTGCAGCACGCCAAGGTCCCGGTGCTGGTCGACTTCTCCGCGGGCTGGTGCCAGCCGTGCAAGGCGTTGGCGCCGACGATCGACAAGGTGGCGGCCGAGTACAGGGGCAAGCTGGACGTCTACAAGATCGACATCGACAACGCGCAGGACGCGGCGGCGAGTTTCGGCATCATGAGCGTGCCCACGTGCATCTTCTTCCGCGACGGCAAGGAAGTGGACCGGTTCACGGGCAACATGGATCTGCGCGCCGTGAAGTCCCACGTCGATCGGGTGCTCGGGTGAGGTTCCGACCGCCGCAGTGCTTCTGACCGCCGCAGTGCTGCTGACCGCCGCAGTGCTGCTGACCGCCGCAGTGCTTCCGACCGCCGCAGTGCTGCTGACCGCCGCAGTGCGGCGACCCGCCCCGGGCGGAGCCAGGTGCCAGCCTCGCTGCCTCGGCGCGGGTCGGGGCCGGCGAGCGGCCGTTCAGCAGCGCCGCCGCAGGTTGTACCAGAGCAGGGCGAGCCCGAGCGGCACGCAGGCCAGCGCGGGAAGCCAGCGGCGGGCCCGCACGACCCGGTGCGGCGCCGCGACGCGCACCTCGCCGACCACGGCCGAGTAGACGTAGTTGCCGGGCTGCTGCGGAACGTGCTGCACTTCCCCGGTGCCGCCGGTGGCGCCGAGCTCGCGCCGGCTGCCGTCCGGCAGCTCGACGGTGACCGCGAGGTCCACGATCGGCACGCGCGCCAGGTCGGCCGACGCCACCCGTTCGGCGCGCACGGTGACGACCTCCCCCACCTCGGCGGGGAACGGCGTCACCGACAGCTGCTGCGCCAGCGACACGCACAGGACCGTCACGCACAGGGACACGGCGGGGTAGTGTGTCGGGCGTGTCCGTCGAAGTCGAGTGGCTCGGCCGCGCCGCCTACGCCCCGGTGCTCGCGGCGATGCGCGAACTGCACGCCGCCGTACGCCGCGGCGAGGGCCCCGGGCGGATCTGGCTCGTCGAGCACGAACCGGTCTACACCGCGGGACGCGCGACGCCCGCTGCGGACCTGCACCACGGCATCGTGCCGGTCGAACGCGGCGGCCAGATCACCTACCACGGCCCCGGCCAGCTGACCGTCTATCCGATCGTGCCGCTGCCCAGGCGCGACCTGCGCGACTGGCTGCGACGGTTCGAGGCGTTCGGGCAGGCCGTCGCCGCGGCCTTCGGCGTCGCGGCCGAGGTCTCGGTCGACGGCACCGGCGTGTTCGCCGCGGGCCGCAAGTTCGCCTCGATCGGCGTCGCGGTGCGCCACTGGATCAGCCTGCACGGCATCGCGGTCAACGTCGCGATGGACCCGGCCCCCTGGTTCGCGGTGCGGCCGTGCGGCAGGCCGCCGGACCTGATGACCGACCTCAGCACCGCCGCCGGCCGGCCGATCGCCATGGCGGAGGCCGTCGCCGCCGCGCGCGGGGCGGTTTCCGTGTTCGCCGCCACGGCCGATCCGCTATGAACGCGGCGCGATGACCGGCTCCGTCGAACTCGACCCGGACGGCACGAACCTGCTGATCCGCTTCCAGTACCGCGAGGATCTGGTCTCGCTGGTCAAGGAGTTCCCCGGGCGCCGCTGGGATCCCAGGCAGAAGCTGTGGCGCGTGCCCGCCGCGCACGTCGCGCGCGTGTTCACGGTGCTGAGCCGGCACCTGTTCGACTTCGCTCCGGAGATCCCGTCGCTGCTCGCCGGCACGCTCGGCCAGACGCCGAAGGCCCCGGCGGAGGACACGACCCCGGCCGACGAAGCCGGAACCGCCACGGCGGGCGCGGCCGAGACGCCGTCGCTGCGGGTCTCCGAGTTCAACGCGCTGGTGCGCGACGGGCTGCGGCGGCAGTTCCCCGAGGCCCTCTGGATCACCGGCGAGGTGGTCGACTACGACAAGGCCGCGGGCCGCGAGCACCGGTTCTTCCGGCTCGTGGAGAAGGCGCCGCAGCAACCGCGCGCGCTCGCCGCGGTCGAGGTCGCCCTGTTCGGCGGCACCGCCGAGCGCCTGCAGCAGAGGTTCGGCACCGGCGCGGACGCCTTCGCGCTGCGCGACGGCATCGAAGTGCGCCTGCTCGTGAAGGTCGACCTGTACGTGGCGTCCGGCCGCTTCCAGGTCGTCGTGCAGGACGTCGACCCGAGCTTCACGCTGGGCAAGCTGGCGCTGACGCGCGAGCAGATCCTGCGCGAACTGCGCGACCAGGGCCTCGCCGAGGCGAACCGCGGGCTCCGCTTCCCGGTGCCAGCGCTGCGCCTCGGTGTGCTGACGAGCCCCGATTCCGACGGCTGGAACGACTTCCTGCGCCATCTGCAGGAATCGCCGGTCGGGTTCGACGTGACGCTGGTGCCGATCAAGGTCCAGGGTGTGGAGCTGAAGCCGAGCCTGCTCGCGGGCCTGCAGTGGTTCGCCGCCCGCGCCGCGGCCTTCGACGTGCTGTGCATCCTGCGCGGCGGGGGCTCGCGCACCGACCTCGCCTGGTTCGACGACCGCGACGTCGCGTTCGCCGTGGCGCGCCACCCGCTCAAGGTGCTGGTCGGCATCGGGCACCAGCGCGACCAGTCCGTGCTCGACGCGATCGCCCACTCCGAGAAGACGCCGACCGCGGTCGCCGCGTTCCTGGTCGCCGCCGTGACCGGCGCGCGCACCGACCTCGCCGCGCGCGGCACCCGACTCGCGGCGGCCGCGGCAACGCTGCTCGACGAGCATCGCTCGGCGCTCGACGACCTGCTGCGCGGGCTGCTGCGCGGCAGCGAGCGGTGCCTGCAGCAGCGGCACGCCTGGCTCGCGCAGGCCGGGCGCGGCCTCGCGGCGGCCACGCTGCTGCGGCTCTCGCGCGAGAGCGCGGACCTGCGCGGGGCCGCCGCCCGCGCCGCGTTCGCGGTGCAGCGCCGGTTCGACGCCGCGCACGCGCGCCTCGCCGAGATGGCCGCGCGCCAGCGCCTGCTCGACCCCGCGCGCGTGCTCGGCCGCGGCTACGCGCTCGTGCGCTCGACCGCCGGAGCCGTGTTGCCGTCGGCTGCCCGCCTCGCCAGGGACCAGACCGTGCTCGTGCAATTCCGCGACGGCCGCGCCACGGCGCGCGTCGTCGACGTCCAGTCCGATTCCCCATGACCGACAAGAAGAAGAAGGGCGACGAGCCGACCTACGCCGCCGCCAGTGCCGAACTCGAGCAGATCCTGCAGGACATCGAGTCGGGCGAGATCGACCTCGACGCGCTGACCGAGAAGGTCGAGCGCGCCGCGACGCTGCTGGCGACCTGCCGCCAGAAGCTCGCCGCGACGGAGACCAAGGTGAAGAAGATCACCGCCGAACTCGCCGCGGCGGCGGAGCAGGACGGCGGCGACGGCGAGGACGAGCGGTGAACTGGGAGAACGCGGTCCTCTGGTACGTCGCCTTCGTCGTCAGCGCGACGGTGCACGAGGCCGCGCACGCGCTGCTGGCGAAACTCGGCGGCGACCCGACGGCCTACCACGGCGGGCAGGTCACTCTGAACCCGCTGCCGCACATGCGGCGCGAGCCGTTCGGCATGGTCGTGCTGCCGCTGCTGAGCCTGTACATCAGCCACCTCAACGGCAGCACCTGGTGCTTCGGCTACGCCAGCGCCCCGATCGACCCCGTCTGGGCATGGCACCATCCGCGCCGGGCCGCGCTGATGTCGGCCCCGGGCCCGCTGGCGAACGTGCTGCTCGCGGCGCTCGCATTCGCCGTGTTGTGGTTCGTGGGCGTGCCCGCTTCGGACACCGGCAGCGCCGTGCGGAAGATCGCCGGCACGTTCCTGTTCCTGAACCTGCTGCTCGCGATGTTCAACCTGATCCCGCTGCCGCCGCTCGACGGTGCTGGCGTACTCGAAGGGCTCGCGCGGCCGCTGCAACGCATCTACGACGGGATCCGCCGCCTGCCCTACATCGCGATCGTCACCTTCGTGCTCGCGAACCAGATGGTGCTGTACCTGTTCGTGCCGGTATTCCGGACGGTCACGCGGTGGCTGCCGTATCCCTACTGACCAAGGTGAGCCCGCTCAGGGCCGGCCGGTGATCGCCGCACGCCCGATCTCGCCGGCGCGCAGGCAGGCGCTCATCGAGCGCTCGTAGGCGAACTCCGGGTCGCGCGCGTCCTGCTCGCGCAGCAGGTAGCCGAGTTCGTCGTCGCACAGGCCGAACAGCACGAGGTCGGGCCGGTGCAGTTCGGCGCGCACGCGTTCGGCCAGCGCCGGCTCCATCTCGCCGGGCACCGCCACGGCGGCGAAGTCGCCGAGGCGCAGCCAGCCGACCGTGCTGCGCGCCGCACCGGCGTAGAGCTGCCGCTGCAGCGCCATCGTCAGGTTTCGAGCAGCGCGAGCGCGCGCCCCAGCGTCTGCTGCGCGTCGGGCGCGGCACGGCGCCGCGCGGCGCGCTGCAGGCAGCGCAGGTACTGGATCAGCACCTCGCGGTCGGTCAGGTCGCGCAGGTGCTCGCGCACCTGCAGATGGCCACTCGCGCGCAGGTAGCGCGCGCAGTCGGCCTTGGTCACCGACCGGCCGCCGTGGAACGGGTCGACGAGCACCGGCCGCACGCCGTGCAGGCGCACCAGGAAGTGGTCCGGCAGGCCCACGCCGGCCGCCGAGAGCCCCGCCCAACGCGCGACCAGCAGGTAGACCAGCGACAGCGTCACGGGGGCCCCGAGCCGCAGCTGCAGCACGCGGTCGATCAGCACGTGATCCATCTCCGGCTCGCGCGCGTCGGCGCCGCGCAGGCCGAGTTCGCCGTGCAGACGCTCGGCGAGCAGCCGCGCGCAGGTCGGCAGGCTGCGGCCGACGAGTTCCTTGCGCAGCGAGGCGGCGATCGCGCGCAGGCGCGCGCCGAGGTCCGGCGCGTCGGGCACGAACGTGCGCACCATCTGCGACAGCAGCACGGCGCCTTCGAGCAGCAGCGGCGCATGGCTGCGGCCGGTGCGCCCCAGGCGCAGCACCGCGAACCGTCGCAGGCACGTGCGCACCTCGAGCGCGCGCAGCACCGCGCGGGCGCGCATCCGCAGCAGCACCAGGTCCGCCTCGGCGGCGGCCTGCAGCGCCGGGACCGCGGCGTCGCCCCACCGCAGCAGCCGCTCGCGCGCGGCAGCGAGCACCGGACCGCGATCGTCGCCGAGCAGCGCGACCGTCGCCGCGATCTGCGCCGGCTGGGGCGAGGCTGGTTCCGGGCTTCCGTGCTGGCTCGTCATCGGCTGCCGATCCTGTCGCACCAGCGCACCGCGATCCACCGGCGCTCGCTGGCGACGAAGGCCGCAGCATAACAAGCCGCGCCGGCGCGTCACCGCCGTTCCCGGGCCGCGCCGGGCGCTGCGCATCGCCCGGAATCGGCTTCCATGGACCGCGCCGCGCGTGGTCTGCTGGGTGCGCCAGCGGCGCGCGCTGCGGAAGACCCGATCGCACCGGCGCTGCCCAGTTCCGCCGCTCCGCTGCCCGCGCCGGCGCGAGCCGGCAGGTGCCCGCCATGACCGATCCCACGATGAACCCCGAGGAGTTCCGCCGGTTCGCCCACCGCGTCGTCGACTGGATCGCCGACTACCGCGCGTCCGCCGCCGACCGGCCCGTGACGGCGCCGGTCCGGCCCGGGGAACTGCTCGCGCAGTTGCCCGAGGCCCCGCCGCGCGACCCCGAGGGGTTCGGGGCCGTGCTCGACGACCTCGACCGCCTGGTGCTGCCCGCGTTGAGCCACTGGCAGCATCCGCGGTTCTTCGCCTACTTCCCGGCGAACGCCGACCTCGCGAGCGTGCTCGGCGACTTCCTGAGCACGGGGCTCGGCGTGCTGGGCCTCACATGGCAGTCGGCGCCGGCGCTGACCGAACTCGAGGAACGCTGCCTCGACTGGGTGGCCCAGCTGCTCGGCCTGCCGCCGGCCTTCCGCGGCGTGATCCAGGACACCGCGTCGACGAGCACGTTCGTCGCGCTCGTCGCCGCGCGCGAGCGCGCGACGGACCACGCGGCCGCCGGGCTGCAGGCCGGGCGCCCGCCGCTCCTGGTCTACGCGAGCGCCGACGCCCACAGTTCGGTCGCCAAGGCGGCGTTGCTCGCCGGCTTCGGCCGCGACCACGTCCGCCGCGTCGACGTGGATCGCGAGCGCGCGCTGGACCCGGCGGCCCTGCGCGCGGCGATCGCCGGCGACCTCGCCGCCGGCCGGCGCCCGTGCGCGGTGGTGGCGACGACGGGCACCACGGCGACCACCGCGATGGACCCGATCGACGCGTGCGGCGCGATCGCCCGCGAGCACGGGCTGTGGCTGCACGTCGACGCGGCGATGGCCGGCGCGGCGATGATCCTGCCCGAGTGCCGGCACCTGTGGCGCGGCATCGAGGCGGCCGATTCGGTCGTCGTGAACGCCCACAAGTGGCTCGGCGCCGCGTTCGACTGCTCGCTGTTCTTCGTGCGCGACGTGCCGCACCTCGTGCGCGTGATGAGCACGGACCCGAGCTACCTGCGCACGGCGGTCGACGACCGGGTCACGAACTACCGCGACTGGGGCGTGCCGCTGGGCCGGCGGTTCCGCGCGCTGAAGCTGTGGAGCCTGCTGCGCACGCACGGCACCGCGGCGCTGCAGGCGCGGCTGCGCCGCGACCTCGCCAACGCGCGCTGGCTCGCCGAACGGGTCGCCGCGACGCCGCCGTGGCGCCTGCTCGCTCCGGTGCCGCTGCAGACCGTCTGCCTGCGCCACGAGCCCGACGGCCTCGACGGGGAACGGCTCGACCAGCACACGCTGGGCTGGCTCGCGCGGTTGCACGCGACCGGCCGGGCCTGGCTCACGCCGGCCCAGCTCGACGGCCGCTGGATGGTGCGCGTGTCGGTCGGCGCGCTCGGCACCGAGCGCGAGCACGTCGAACAGCTGTGGGCCGACCTGCGCGGCGCGGCAGGTTGAGCGGAGCCGACCTCGGCTCAGGCGCCCAGGAGCTGCGCCGCACCGGCCAGCGCCGGCAGCACGACGCGGAACGTGGAGCCCACGCCCGGCTCGCTGTCGACCTCGATGCGGCCCCGATGCCGCTCCACCGTGCGCCGCACGATCGACAGGCCGAGCCCGGTGCCCGGCGCCTTGTCGACGAGCTGGTCGCGACCGCACTGGCCGAACGGCTCGAAGATGCGCGCGAGATCCGCGGCGGCGATGCCCGCGCCGTGGTCCGCGATCTCGACCACCACGTGGCCCGCGGCCGCGCGCGCCCGCACCTCGATCGCGCCGTCGGGCGACCCGAACTTCGCCGCGTTGTCGAGCAGCCGCCACCAGGTGTCCGCGAGCCGGAAGTCCACCGCCGCGACCGGTGGCAGGTCGTCCGCCAGCTGCAGGCCCACGCGTGCAGCCACGGCCGGCTGCAGCCGGGCGACGGCCGCACGCAGCGTCGCGGCCAGGTCGGCGGGCGCGAGGCGCCACGGGTCGGCCGAGCTCAGCTGCAGCACGTCGTCGACGAGCCGCGCCAGGCGGTGTGCACCGCGCTGCGCGACGGAGAGGAACTCGCCGCGTTCCGCCGAGCCGCCGTCGCCGAAGGTGGCGAGGATCTCGATCGCGGACTGGACCTCCGTCATCGGCGTGCGGAACTCGTGCGAGACGTTGGTGACGAACTCCGACTTGGCCCGCGCCGCGGCCAGCGCCGCGTCGCGCGACGCCACGAGTTCGGCCTCGGCCGCCTCGCGCTGCCGCGCGTTCGCCGCGAGCTCCGCGGTCATGCGGTCGAAGGCCAGGCCGAGTTCGCCGAACTCGTCGCGAGTGCGGATCCCGGCCCGCGCCGCGAAGTCGCCGGCCGCGACGCGCCGCGTCGCCTCGCCGAGTGCGATGATCGGCTGCAGCGTGCGTCGCATCTGCACGAGGCTGGCGACGAGCACGCAGAGCAGCGCGCCGGCCGCGGTCAGCGTGAACCACGTCGCGAAGGGG
>Ga0194127_10003100_pt1 | contig 21703 bp, 16 predicted proteins | sample TA2KigC100mmetaG_FD_148624 | JGI IMG/M metagenome (GOLD analysis project Ga0194127, IMG submission 148624) | Freshwater microbial communities from Lake Tanganyika, Tanzania - TA2015036 Kigoma Deep Cast 100m | ecosystem: Environmental > Aquatic > Freshwater > Lake | place: Tanzania: Lake...
TACCTGACGCCAGAGGAGTTTATAGACCGAGAGAGTAGGAAATTTTCCACCGGCATGCCGGTGGAAGCGGGATTAATTAACGCTGGATATTCCAATTTTTAGTGGTACTATAAACGGGGGAAGGTCAGTCTGACGAATCGTTTTTCCCAGGCACTCGGATTGCTGCAGTATGTTGTATGGCTGCGACCAAGAGCCGCCGCCAACTCGCTGTACCAACACATTCTGTGAAACCAAAGGTCGACAAAATGATGCGAATTTCGCCTGGACCTATATGTTTTGACTGAATATTCTTTTTGTCTACAGCACCATTGCTTTTTTACAGTGGTTTTTAGAGATAGAAGAAAAAAACAGAGTGTTTCAGATAAAAACATTTGTGTATTTCCGCCTTTTTACTGCATTTTTTCTCCGGAATATATTACGTGGGATATTTAGCTTCAGGAAATTTGTTATAGCTGAAACGAAAGGAATGTATCATGCCATCACAGAATATACCCTTTAACAAGCCCTGCTTTGAAGGGAAAGAACTGGTCTATATCGCCGAAGCGATTAACCAGGGGCATATCTCTGGCGATGGTATGTTCTCGCGAAAATGTTCAGAATACCTCGAAGCCATACTGGGGTGTAAAAAAGCACTATTGACCACCTCGTGCACACATGCCCTGGAGATGTCGGCATTGCTGCTGGATTTGCAGCCCGGCGACGAAGTAATCGTCCCGTCTTTTACCTTCGTTTCTACCGCTAACGCCTTTGCCCTGCACGGAGCGAAGATCGTTTTTGCGGATATTCGGCCGGACACCCTGAATATGGATGAGACACAACTGGAAAGCCTGATTACCCCCCGCACCAGAGCAATCGTGCCGGTTCATTACGCCGGTGTGGGCTGCGAAATGAATACGATCATGGAGATTGCCAATCGACATCATATACCGGTCATTGAAGATAACGCGCATGGCCTGTTTGCCAGATATCATAATCGCTACCTGGGAACTTTGGGGCAAATGTCAACATTGAGCTTCCACGAAACAAAAAACTTTACCTGCGGGGAAGGCGGAGCACTGTTGCTGAATGAGCCTTCTTATATTCCGCGAGCAGAGATCATCCGTGAAAAAGGCACCAATCGCAGCCAGTTCTTCCGGGGCCAAGTGGACAAATATACATGGCGGGACATCGGCTCCAGTTATCTTCCATCAGATATGCTGGCGGGCTTTCTTTATGCTCAGCTCGAAGAACGAGAACATATCATGGAGCATCGATCGAAAATCTGGAACCGTTACCACACCGGCCTTAAAGAGTGGGCATCGCAAAAAGGAGTTTATTTGCCGTATGTGTCAGTGCATTGTGAACAATCCTTCCATATGTTTTATATGGTTATGCACTCTTTACACGAGCGGCAGGCCTTTATTGAATTCATGAAATCGCAGGGTGTATATTGTGTGTTTCATTATCTGCCTCTTCATCTATCCGTCATGGGGCAAAAGTATGGCGCGAAACCCGGAGACTGTCCGATTTCTGAAGATATCAGCAATCGACTGGTTCGTCTGCCTTTTTATAACAAACTTTCAAAAGAAAATATGGATTATATCATTGAAAATATTCTGCTGTTTTAAAGATGGATTCGCAAGGCCATACAGGCGTTTGTTTGCCAGCAGTATCTCGCAGTTGCTATTCGGCTTTTAAAATTCAGGAACCGGAGGATTTTATTGAGGCTGGCACAACGATCCTGAATCGCCCGGTTTCTGAAGTAAACACTTCAGTCAGTCCGTATCTGTCCAGAGGGATTTTGATATTCCCATCCCGCACAATCACAAAGAGCCGGTTTTGAATAATATATGCTGCGATTTCCTGTTCAGTCAAGGACCGTTGACTTCCGAAGATATTCTGTACAACTTCCTGTCTTTGAGAATACTCTCGATCTTCATACCCGTGAAGAAATTTTAGTCTAAACATTCCCATGTCATAACCCGGAAGGGGTTTACCGGTCTCAAATCCAATCCAAAGAGACCGCTGTGCGTAAACCGGAATCTTGGTTTCTTTATCCAGAAAGTAAGTATCCAGCGATGTATTTTCCCTTATCCAACGGTACATTGCATTTTCTTCGGAATCCCGACTCTCCAGAACAGTCCCATTTTCTTGAAACGAGGGGATATACCGGGCATTAAACATTTTTCGGGGAGAAGATGAGAATTCATATCGGCAAAGCTGCAGCGATGGCAAGCTCAGCAGTAAGAATAAACCCAACGCCAGCCATTTAGAGTAATGTTGAACACGGGTAAAAGCGATACCCCCAATAATCCCAAATGGAATCATGGCCAGCAGAAGAAATTTATATTCACCATTACTGGGAATATGTGAAAATAAATAGCAGGACATGTTAGACAGAAAAAGGCAACCCATGATAGATAAATTCCGTCGCTCTAAAGAATGTATCCAATATTTTCTAAAAAAGATGATAATCGAAAACGACAGTAAGCCCGGAAGGAGAAAATTAAATATATTTTGTAGTGCGATTCGTGGGTTACAAAAATCAACTTTCAAAAAGCCCCCCGAAGAAGCAAGCTGCTTGAGATATGGTGAAACGGCCAGTAAAGACAAAAAAATCAGGATGTATAGCAATAGCAGGGTTCGGCCGAATGCCTTGAAATCATCGTCTTTATATTTACTCAGCCACAGCAATCCCATCAAACCAAACCAGGCCAAAATTCCCGGTCCATAAGCAGCGTAAAAAAACAGGCACCCGATCGCTCCTGCCAGAACAAGGAGGCTGTATAAAACAATCTTTTTATTCTCAAAGAGTTTCATGGTGCCATAGACCAGGACAAGAAAGAATACGAGTCCCAGGGGAACGCCGTTGAAACTATGAAATTTAGCAAGAAGTGGAAATATCCGATTTTCTCCGCCATAAAAAGGAATGACACCCACTAATTTTGGCAAGGTAAAATTACTAATATAAGTTCCGCAGTAGATAGGGAACAAGGCGGAGAAAACGTTGATTTTCGGGTCGTCAATCAGCAGATTAGATATCTTATACAAAAGCCATAAACAGCCTGCAAGAGATAGAATATTGATAATCTCAAAAGAATTAAAGGGAGTAATATTCAGAATTTTGGATAAACAAGCGGCGGCCCAGGGATGACCCCACTGGTAATGCAGGATTTCACCGCCAAAGAGAGGATCCAGGGGAGGAATGTATCCATTCAAGATTTGATAAGCAGGGCCTGCGTAAAAGAAACTATGGACAGAAATCACCTTTAATTCAGTATTGTATAAAAAGATAATCGTCGTCACAAGGCAGCAGATGAAAATAATCCAAATGAGATGTGGTTTTTTATCAGAAAAAAAGGACCGGTAAAGATTGATAAAGGCGGAGACTGTTATCAATACCAGTGACCAGAGAACAAACACATGAAATGCGACCTCTTTTTTGATAGCGAAATAATGTTCCAACGGATAGGAATGCTGAATGAGTCGGTCACAAAAAGGCAATGAATGATGTTCATAAACAAATTGAATAAAAGGGTTGCCGACATAGGCAAATAGAAGCAGTAGTGGTATCAGGATTAAAGATATTAAAAAGACACCTGTCAGCAAACCCCGCTCAAATCGGCTTAGAAGATTATATCGGTTAAGAATTTGGGGGTTCATACACACACTTTCATCCATCGATCATTTTTCTCGAATCCGTTTCAGATTATTCACCGCAATGGCAAATACCAGAACAACTGGACAAAACCAAAATATCAGGACAACCAGTACTCATTTTATTGTGACGAAACTGTCATCTGATGCAGCTTCTGCACCGTATTGACAGGCGATGGCAGTGATTCCTCCGCACATTTGTGATTTCGCGCCGCGGCAACCAGCCCCACAAACATCGGGTGAGGCCGCAGCGGCCGGCTGGTCAGTTCCGGATGCGATTGCGTACCGATAAAATAAGGATGGCCAGGCAGTTCGAGAACCTGCATAATCGGCTGATTGGGAGCCTTGCCGGAAAAAACAAGACCGCCCTTTTCAAGCGTCGGAATATATTTCGGGTCCACCTCATATCGATGACGGAATCGCATTCGCACTGAATCGGCGCGATTGAACAACTCCCAAGCCTGCGTATCTTTCTTCAATTCCACATCGCGTCCGCCCAGCCGCATATTGCCGCCCAGGCCTTCTATTTTTTTCTGCTCCGGCAGGATGTCAATCACCGGATTGGCGCAGTGCTGGTCTATTTCCGTGCTGTTGGCCCCGTTCAGGCCGCAGACGTTGCGGGCAAATTCTATCACCGCAGCCTGAAAGCCGAGACACAACCCCAGATACGGCAGATTGTGCGTCCGGGCGTAGTAAATGCAGGCGATTTTGCCTTCCATTCCGCGGGTACCGAAACCGCCGGGGACAATGATTCCGTCAACGCCATTCAGCGCATCGGCCACGGTTGAATCCGTCAGTTCGGATGTGTCAATCCATTGGACATGGACTTTACAGCCCAGATGGATCCCGGCGTGTTCGAGGGCGTGCAGAATTGAAGCATAACTGTCGCGGACGGAAGTGTATTTACCAGTAATAGCGATACGGACTTCGCGTTTTTCGTTGCCGATTTTGTCCGTAAAATCAACCCATCGCTCCCACTCGCGACGCTCGGTACGGAGACTGATTCGGTCTTCAATACGCAGCATCCGAATCACTTCAAAATCCAGCCCGCAGTCCCGCAGCATCGTCGGGATGGAATAAATACTGGCCGAGTCGTGCATGCTGAAGACCCGCTCGAAGGGAATGTTGCCGAAAACGCTCATTTTCTGTCGTGCCTGGATGGTAACGGGATTTTCCGCACGACAAGCGATAATGTCCGGCTGAATGCCCATTTGCATTAACTGCTTGATGCCAAGTTGAGCGGCCTTGGATTTCTGTTCACCCAGTGTTGCGGGTTCGAGAATATAGGTCAGGGCGACAAAACAGCAGCTATGGGGCCCCTCCTCATAAGCCAGTTCGCGCATCGCCTCAATATAGAAGGCATTTTCCAAATCTCCGACGGTACCGCCGATTTCGACAAAAACCACGTCGGCGTTGCTCTGCATCGCCAGCGTTCGCAGTTTCATTTTGACCTCGCCGGTGACGTGCGGAATCATTTGCACATCGCGGCCCAGATAATCGCCGCGGCGTTCCTTATCCAGCACGGACTGATAAATCTGGCCGCTCGTGGTGAAATTGGCCCGCGTCAGGTTTTGGTCGAGCATCCGCTCATACGTACCCAAATCCATATCGCATTCCATTCCGTCATCGAGGACAAACACTTCCCCGTGGCGGAACGGATTGAGCGTTCCGGAGTCGATATTCAGATACCCCTCCATCTTGACGGGAGTGACTTTCAGCCCCTTGTCCTGCAGGAGCTTGGCTAAGCAGGATGAGAATATCCCCTTGCCTAAGCCGCTCATCACCGTCCCCGTCACGATGACATATTTAGTCTTGCCTTTTTGATACCCCTTGGGCAAAGGCAGAAAATACTCATTATCCGTCGAGACACTACCGACTTTAGCCAATAATTCTTTACTGTCGCTCATAATTCATCGATTCTAATTATAATGGTTTTTATTGTTTCTTTTTTTCATTGTTATAGCGATTGACGAATGCTTCGTATTGTTCGGGCGTATCGACGCCATCCCATACGCACTTTACTTTAGCCGTCAAAATTGTAAAACCGTTTTCGAGGGCGCGAAGCTGTTCGAGCTTTTCCGTCGTTTCGAGAAAACTGGGCGGCAATTGCGTAAATTTCATTAAAAAATCTCTGCGATACGCGTAGATCCCCAGATGGCGCCAGTAGTCTTTGGCCGACCCGACACCGCCGGCCGAACGGTTGTAGGGTATCGGGCTGCGTGAAAAATACAGTGCCCTGCCCCGGGTGTCGGTGGCACATTTGACGATATTGGGGTTGGCAACCTGCTCAGCAGTTTCAAATGGCGCTATAAGTGTCGCCATATCTGCATCAGGATTGTCCGCCAGAAGCGCAGCGACTTTTTCGATATTGGTCGGGTCGATTTCCGGCTCATCGGCCTGAAGATTCACGACAATATCCGCCGAAAAATCTTTCACCGCCTCAGCAATCCGGTCAGTCCCGCTTTGATGGACAATCGAGGTCATTACACAGGCGGCGCCGAACGATTTGCACGCCTGCATTACACGGTCGTCATCAGCGGCAATAAGAACCTGATGGATTCCTTTGGCAAGCAATGCACGTTCATAGGTATGCTGGACGAGAAATTTGCCGCTTTTTTTGGCAAGAACTTTCCCCTCGAATCGGCTGGCGCCGTAGCGAGCAGGAATTACAATCACCATCTTCACAATTCAACCCTTTGCAGCGATTTTCTCACCTTTTTCATTCAAAACCACTGCCCAGACAGTATAGGAGACCTTTATATAACTGTCAATCGCGGATTTTTGGATTTTCCAGCGATTTATTTCCGTTTTGGCCTTTTCGCCAGTATTTTTTCACTTTTCCGACACCCGCAGCAAGTCCGGCCGGCGTCTTCGAAGCCAATCGGGAAGCTGAGAACGATTTATCCCCGCCCACAATCCCATTTTTTTCTCTATTGCCTGTTCCTGGGATTGTGCATATTTGTCATAAGAACTATGCTCAAATCGTGAGTCCGCATAGCCATAACCTTCGGCGATAAGCCGTTCGCCCAGAATCGAGCCGTCCGGCAAGCGAATATGCGCCAATAAACGTCCATATCGGTCTCTTTGCTCGGCGACAGTATCCAGCAAGACCGTCACCTGCTGATTTTCACATAATTTACGGGTGAATTCGGAAGCCTCCGGCCCAAAATACATCACGCCGGTGCTGGGATTTTTGGTTTCCGGCGTATCCACCCCCAGCAGGCGAACCCTCGTTGTCTGGTATGTGCCGTCAGGAATCGCCAAATCAATCGTATCGCCGTCAATAACCTTCGCGACCGGAAATGCTTTTTCGTGGTATTTTTTCCAGTCGTCGCCGTCATACAAATTCCGCTTGACCGTATGCCGAAGTGACACGCCGCCCATACGGTCTATCATCACCAGCGTCGGCACAATAAAAAAGAAGAACATCAGCAGCAGGATGTTCTTCTTTTTTCGACTCATCGCATATCGTTTGCGGCGATTTCCCATAATCCCTCCATCCGCCGACTTGCCCGGCCCCGTTCTTTAAAATTCGGACAGGTTATACTTCTTTATTTCGGCTGATTCCTTTTTTCCACCGTCTTATCCAGCTCAAACGCGTCGCACACCGTCTCGTACGCCTTTATCGCGTCTTTGATATCGACCAGACAACTGATGCGGATTTCGCTGGTGGTGATGGCTTCGATGTTGATTTTCAGGTCCGCCAGGGCCTTAAACATCATATTGGCCACGCCGTAATGCGACCGCATGCCCACACCGACGACCGAGACTTCCGCGATATTTTCCCGCACAAACACGGAATCACAGTGGACTCCTTTTCGTATCTTCTCGATGGCTTCCTGTGCCGTCAGCAGGTCGGATTTGCCGACCGTGAACGAAACGTTGGCTTTGTCAGCGCTGATTTCCGTCTGGATAATATCATTGACGACTACCTTGGCCGCGGCCAGATGCTCGAAAATCCGGGCTGCATTGCCGGGCTTGTTATCCACGCTGTTGAGCGTAATCTTGGCCAAATCTTTTTGAATTGTTGCGCCGGATACCAGAATACCTTCCAAAAGAGGCACCTCATGAGTAATATATGTTCCCTCGTTATTGTTCATACTGCTGCGCACGTGTATAGTCACGTTATATTTCTTGCCGAACTCGATGGAGCGGCTGTGCATCACGCCGGCTCCAAGACTGGCCAGTTCAAGAATTTCATCATAGCTGATTTGCTTCATCTTGACGGCTTTTTTGTAGATTCGCGGGTCCGCGGTATAAACGCCGTCCACATCGGTGTAGATTTCGCAGAAATCCGCACCCATCGCCGCAGCCAATGCCACCGCGCTGGTATCGGAACCGCCGCGGCCCAGCGTCGTGATATTGCCGCCGGCTTCCATCCCCTGGAAACCGGCAACAATCACAATATAGCCATCGTCGAGTTTCCCCCGGATAACGTCGGCCCCGATGCTTTGAATACGAGCCTTGGTGTAGGAATCGTCGGTCATTATTTTGACTTGGGCGCCGGTAAAACTGATGGCTTTATGACCCATCGCATCTATCGCCATCGCCAGTAACGACACCGTTTGTTGTTCGCCGGTGCTCAGCAGCATATCCAACTCACGCTTGGGCGGATTGGGATGCACTTCCTTGGCGTCAGCGATCAACTCATCCGTTTGCTGACCGCGCGCCGAGGCGACAACAACTACCTGATTGCCCCGTTTTTTGGCCTCAATGGCACGTCCTGCGGCCCGGCGGATTTTCTCCGCGTTGGCTACCGACGTACCGCCAAATTTCTGTACAAGAATCGGCATACAAATTTCCATCCTGCTTGATTAAGAACATAAAAAAATCCCGGCTCGGCCACTGCCCTTATACCGGGTCCGCACGGGGATACTAATATATCGTTTCCCTGGAATGCTGTCAATTTCAATTTTACTTATATTTATCTTCTGGAAGGGCTAATCCTCATCATTATTTAAGGTTGACCCGGCCGCGGAAATAAGTATAATGCTCCCTTTTAACTCCCATTGGAAAAAGAAAGGATATATTATGACAACCAAAACAGCAAAGACGCGGCTTTACGGACGCGGCCATTTATTTACCAGCGAATCGGTAACGATGGGCCATCCGGACAAGGTCGCCGACCAGATTTCCGACGCCATTCTCGACGCCATGCTCGCACAAGACCCCCCCAGCCGAGTCGCCTGTGAAACTCTTGTCTCCACAGGCATGGTCGTTATTTCGGGCGAGATAACTTCCAAGGCGATTGTCGACGTTCCGGAAGTCGCCCGTGAAACCATCAGGCAAATAGGCTACACAGACCCGAATATCGGTTTTGACGCCGAGAACTGCGCGGTCCTTGTGACGCTCAAACAGCAAAGCCCCGATATCGCGATGGGCGTCGATACCGGCGGCGCCGGCGACCAGGGTCTGATGTTCGGATTCGCCTGCAAAGAAACCCCGGCTTATATGCCCCTGCCGATTTACCTGGCTCACGAAATCACCGACCGCTTGTCTAAAATGCGTGAGTCGGGCAAAATCAAATGGCTCCGCCCGGACGGCAAAAGCCAGGTTACCGTGGAATACGGCGACAACGGTAAGCCCAAACGCATTCATACCGTCGTTTGCAGTACGCAGCATGACGCCTCTGTTGTCGATAAAAAAACCGACAGGATATCCGACAAGGCGAAAAAGGAACTCATTAAGAAGGTTATCCTGCCTATCCTGCCGAAGAAACTTGTGGACAAAAATATCATTTTCCACATTAATCCGACGGGCCGGTTTGAAATCGGCGGTCCCAAAGGCGACTGCGGCCTGACGGGACGCAAAATCATCGTCGATACCTACGGTGGACGCGGCAGCCACGGCGGCGGAGCCTTCAGCGGCAAAGACCCCAGCAAAGTGGACCGCACTGCCAGCTATATGGCCCGTTATATCGCCAAGAATATTGTGGCCGCCGGACTGGCCGACGCCTGCGAGGTACAGCTCAGTTATGCCATCGGCGTCGCCCAGCCAATCAGTGTGATGGTCGATACCGAAGGTACGGCCAAAATCGACGAATACAAAATTGAAAAGATTGTAAAGAAATTGTTCCCGCTGACGCCAAAGGAAATGATCGCTCACCTGAAACTCAGGCGTCCTATTTTCCAGGAAACCGCGCGCAACGGCCATTTCGGACGAAATCGTGCCGAGTTCACGTGGGAAAAACTCGATATGGTCAAGGCCCTTCGCAAAGCGTCAGGATTAAAATAAGCTATGAAATTGTTGGTGTCCTGCCCACGCTCGCGTGGGCAGGCTTAAAAACTCTCATAAACACACAAACAAAAAACCCGGTTTATCGCCGGGCTTTTTTTTGACTGAATAAAATGAAATCAACAGTAGAAATGTCGTGTACCTGTAAAGACCTTCGCGATGCCGTGCTTGTCGGCACAGGCGACAACCTCGTCATCTTTCTTTGAACCGCCGGGCTGTATAATACAGGCAATGCCGGCCCTGGCAGCGTTTTCGACATTATCCGGGAACGGGAAAAATGCGTCCGAACCCATCGCGGCGCCCTTGGCCAAACCCCCGGACAGCTTGGAATCCATCGGCGTATTTTTCATACCAGAGCTTTTCACATCAAAATTGTCATGTTTACAAAGTATCAGGAAATCCCATTAAAGGCAAAACAACATCTATTATATTCTGAATATGAACAGGCTGAAATTTTTCAGAGCATTTGCTGTTCTTTGGCCCTTATAGACGGACCTATTTCACTTTTCACATTAAAATTGTGACGGCCTGACAAAAAACCATTGCAAAGCAGTTTGTGAACGGTATAATAGCCGCCTTATCGAAGAAGATGGAAAAACATACAGGGCCGCATAGGGCGTCCCGCAGGAAGTGAAAGGTATTTGCAAAGTATGATAACCAAAGACAAGAAACAACAGATTATCGCGGATCACAAAACCGCAGATAATGACACCGGTTCTCCAGAAGTGCAGATTGCTATTCTGACCGGACGAATCAACGAACTGACAGAACACTTCAAAGTCCATCCCAAAGACCATTCTTCCCGTCGAGGCCTCTTAAAGATGGTTGGTACCCGGTCTTCTTTGCTCAAATATATTCGTAACAAGGACTTAGATCGGTACCATCAGGTAATCTCTAAGCTTGGGCTGCGCAAGTAACTCACATAAAAATTTAAGCCAACGTCTCTGTGGAAGATTAAGAATCGCACCAAAAGAAGATGTTGTAGATAGAAATTAAAAACCATACTTAAAAGGCGAATATTATGTTCAACACTTACAGCGTTCAAAAGGAAATCGGCGGCAAGCTCATTACGCTCGAAACCGGTCGCATCGCTCGTCAAGCTCACGGGGCCGTAATTGCGTCCTGCGGTCAAACGATGGTGTTATCCGCAGTGTGTGTAGCGGATCCACGCGACGAGGAAATCGATTATTTCCCGCTCAGTGTCGATTATCGCGAAAAATACAGCGCCGCAGGTAAATTCCCCGGCGGATTCATGAAGCGTGAAGGCCGGCCTTCCACCAAGGAAGTTCTGACGGCCCGAATGATTGACAGGCCGATTCGTCCGCTCTTTCCAGACGGCTACTTCAATGAAGTGCAGATTATGGCCCAAGTCCTCAGCGCCGACACCGACAACGACCCCGATGTGCTGGCGATGATTGCTTCCAGCGCGGCGTTGTCCATCAGTAAAATTCCGTTCCAGGGGCCGCTTGGAGCCGTTCGTGTCAGCCGGGTCGATGGCCAGTTCGTTTTGTTCTCGACCTACGCCCAACGCGAAAAAAGTGACTTTAACCTGATTCTCGGCGGACGACGTGACGCTATTAATATGATTGAAGTTGACGCCAAACAGGTCTCTGAAGATGTCGCCGCTGCGGCCGTACAGCAAGGTCATGACGCCATCCGCCAGGTCTGCGACCTGATTGATGAACTGGTCGCCAAGTGCGGCGTTGCCAAAGAAACGGAACTGTCCGAACTGGAGCCGGCCCTGGTCGATGAAATCCATAAGGCCTGTTTTGAGCCGCTGTGCAAGGCCTATCAGATTATCGGCAAGGCCGAACGCAATCAGGCTATTAAAGATATAACTGAGCCGTTGATTGAAAAATACTGCAAGGCCGCCGAAGGCATCGAGCCTCGCTGTTCCAATATTCAGTTACGCCGGATTCTGGAAATCGTGCAGCGTAAGGCCGTACGAAAACTGCTGCTGGAAGGTCGCAGGCCCGACGGCAGAAAATATGATGAGGTACGCCCCATCGCCTGCGAAGTCGGCGTTTTGCCGCGTTCGCACGGGTCAGCGCTGTTCACCCGCGGCGAAACACAGGCACTGGTGACCTGTACGCTGGGCACCGGACGTGATGAACAGATTGTGGATGGTCTGCAGGAAGAGTACGGTCAGGATTTTATGCTGCATTACAGCTTCCCACCCTTCTCGGTCGGCGAAGTCAAACCGGCACGCGGACCTGGACGGCGCGAAATTGGTCACGGGGCGCTGGCGGAAAAGGCGCTGGAACGACTCAAACCGGCACAGGAAAAATTTCCTTACACCATTAAAATTAATTCCGACATTACCGAATCCAACGGCTCCAGCTCGATGGCCTCGGTTTGCGGCGGATGTCTGGCGATGATGGATGCCGGCGTACCGATGGAATTGCCGGTGGCGGGGATTTCCATCGGCTTGGTCAGCGAAGGCAACCATTATGAACTGCTGACCGACATCATCGGCGACGAAGACCACTTCGGGGATATGGATTTCAAAATCGCCGGGACGGAAAAAGGCATCACCGCTATCCAGTTGGACATCAAGGCCGAGGGACTGCCGTATGACATTATGGTCGCGGCGATGGAAAAGGCCCGTCAGGCTCGATTGAAAATTCTCGGTATTATGAAACAGACGATTGACAAACCGCGGATACAATTGAGCGTCTATGCCCCGAAGATTGTCATTATCAAGATTGACCCCGAATATATTGGCAAAGTCATTGGCCCGTCGGGCAAAAATGTCAAGGCGATCCAGGAACAAACCGGCTCGCTGGTTGAAATCGAAGAAGACGGCACGATTGCCATCAGTTGCGTGGGCGGCAACGGTCACTTGGCCGCACGGGATATGATCGAGGCGATGACGACGCCGCCGCAGGTCGGACGCATTTATCAAACCGCCAAGGTTGTTTCGGTCAAAGATTTTGGGGTGTTTGTGGAATTCGCGCCGGGCATTGAAGGCCTGTGTCATGTCAGCGAGCTTGCAGACAGCTATGTCAAGAACATCGAAACCGTCTGCAAGGTCGGGGACGTCATCCCTGTCAAATTGCTGGCCATCGACGACCAGGGACGATTTAAGTTGAGTCGAAAAGCAGCTCTGAACGACTTGAATAAAGCGACATCATAAGGTACAATTAAAGTTATCCGGCGCCGCAGGGCTGGCCTCAAAAGCGGCCAGGCGGTGGAGTACACTGAACTGATCTCGGGCAAAGGTCTTCACGGTAAAGACGTCCGGATTATTTGCGATGTCGATTCCGAGAACAAAATAGCGAAGAGAGAAGACCATGTGCGGCCGGGTAAGATGGAGTTGTCAGGTTGAGCTGTTATCCTTCGCCGGGTGAAAAGTAAAAAGCCGAAACCGCATTCTTTACTGACGACAAACGAGTATTTCGATTCTGCACATAGCGCGCGATGGTCTATGAAAAAAGACGCGGTCATTTTAATCGCGGATGACAATCCGCAGCATATCGAGGCAATGGCGTCGTCGCTGTATAAGACCGGCGCCAGGGTCGTCGCGGCTGATTCGGTCCAGGGGGCGATGGAACTGCTGGAACAAAAACGTGTCGATTTGGTTATTTCCGATTTATTCACCGGCAAAACTCCTGACGGGATTGAACTGTTGGAGACGGTACGCAGAAATTTTTCGCCGACGCCGGTGATTTTGACAACATCTATTGCGGATATTGAAGTCTGTAAAGACGCCATTCGTCGGGGAGCGTGGGATTTTTTAGTCAAACCCATCGAACCGAAAAAATTGACGGACTTGGCCGAACAGGCTGTACCGGCAGTCGCCATCCCCAAAGGAGCAACGCTGGATTTTGTATTCTCCGGCGTTATCAGCCGCTCACCCCTGATGCACGGCGTGTTTCGAGTGCTCCGCCGGGTCAGCAGAACAAACCTCAGCGTCCTCATCGAAGGCGAGTCCGGCACAGGCAAGGAACTGACTGCACGGGCTATCCACGAAAATTCCCCGCGAAAAGACAACCCTTTTTTGCCCGTCAATTGCGCGGGCCTGAGCGAAAGTCTTCTGGAAAGCGAATTGTTTGGCCATGTCAAAGGCGCTTTTACCGGCGCGGTGGCCGACCGTAAGGGCCTTCTCCAGCTGGCCGACAAAGGCACGCTGTTTCTCGACGAAATCGGCGATATGCCATTGGTGATGCAGGCCAAGCTGCTGCGAGTGCTGGAAGACGGGCTGATACTGCCGGTCGGCGGCACCGCGGCGGTCAAGGTTGATGTTCGCATCATCAGCGCCACCAATCAGAATCTGACCAAGCTCGTGGAGGAAAAAAAATTCCGCCAGGATTTGTATTTTCGCATCAAGGGCGTCAGTGTCACGCTGCCGGCGTTGCGTAATCGCCCGCAGGACATTCCCGAGTTGTTCGGCTATTTTTTGCGGCAGGCCTGCCAGGAAATCGGAATGGATATCCACCGCATTACCGAGCCTGCGATGCGGGCGCTGATGAGCTATCCGTGGCCGGGCAACATCCGTCAGCTTCGCAACACGGTACAGATGATGGTAGTGATGTGCGACCACGATACGCTGGATTTGCGGGACCTGCCGCCGGAAATCAGCCGGCTGCGGGCACTGGAGGCAGGCGAGGAGAACCAGTCTCTGCCTGCCGGAAATACGGGGCCGTCCGCGGAGCAATCACTGGAGGATGTGGAGCGTGAACATATCCGCCGGGTGCTGGAAATGACCGGCAACAATCGCACCGAGGCCGCCAAAATCCTCAAAATCGGCGAGCGCACCCTCTATCGAAAAATCAAAGAGTATAATTTGTAAAATCTACAGGAAAAAAATCTTCACGCTGATTACTTTTTCGCCACAACCAACCAGTCCCACGGGTACGGCGCTTTCATCCAGGCCGGGGGGGAATTAAATTCCACGTCCCAGCCGTACTCGACTTTGGCAATCAGCCGGATTTTAAAGTTCAGGTCTTCCATAATCGCCGTCAATTCTTCTTTGAGATAATGTTTGGTGGGGACGTGGTCGATTTCGATGATGCCCTGATGAACCTGTACCGGGGAAAGTGTGGACTTGTCAAAATCACCGACCACCGCCGCCGCCGGCAACATCCCATCGCGTAAATTCCAGTCAATCAGCCGGAAATTCGCAAACAGAATCGACTCGAGCGACGGGACGACCAGAAATAAATGCCCATCCTTTTTCAATTGGGCGGCAATATTTTTAAGGATGCCGGTGCGTTTGGTCAACGACGATGTGATGACGGCATTGACACACAGGATAAAATCCACTTTAGGCAATGGCACTTTGGGCGCGGTCAGGTCAGCACAGTGAAAAGAAACATTGTCCAGATGCCCGTATAATGATTTTGCTTTATGCAGACAGGACAAGGAAAAATCAATAGCATACACTTTTTTGAAATTCTCAGACAGCATCGGAAGGAATCCGCCGATGCCGCAGCCGAAATCCGCGGCAATTTTATTGCGGCCGGAAAACTTTTTTAAGTGCTTTTCAATGACTTTGCATTTGTCGCTTTCCGAGACACTGAAAATCTCATCGCGGTAATTTTTGCCCATCCGATTCCAGTAGCTTTTGTCCATGGATGATTCCTCTGGCATATTGGTCATTTGTATTTGTTCCGGGTTTCGACGTCCGGATTTCGTACTTAAACACTTATTGTGCACTTCTCCAAACGAATGTCAACGTTTATGATATAAATAGGGGACGATGGGAATGCGTACTTTTGCGATCATTGCGGCTGAAATATCTTCTAAAGTTAAAAAACTTGCTTTTTCAAGACAAGTCTATATTCTATGAGAAGGAAGGTTGTGCAATATAATTGAGCAGGTGAAAATGGAAAATCTCAGTGGACTCAACTCTCGTATGACTATCGCCATCGAAACGCATGGATTAACCCGTTGTTTTGGCGATCTCTATGCCGTCAACGGCCTCGATTTGTGCGTGGAAGCCGGAAAGTTCTATGGTTTTCTCGGCCCCAACGGCGCGGGCAAATCCACCACAATCAAAATGCTCACGGGTTTGCTCGCACCCACGCGCGGCACGATGTATCTCCTCGGCGAAGACATGACCGACGCCAACAAAGCCAGGGAGATCAAGCGGCGCGTTGGAGTTGTGCCGGAGGAACTGGCACTGTTCGACAACCTGACTGCGCGTGAATATCTCACCTTCGTCGGACGTATGTATCAATTGCCCATGGCGACGGTACGCGACCGCTGTCAGGAGCTGCTGACCATTATGAGTCTGGATAACGAGGAGAAGAAACTCACCCTCGAATATTCACATGGAATGAAAAAGAAGCTCACCCTGGCGGCGGCGCTGATTCCCAATCCCGACCTGCTGTTTCTGGATGAGCCGTTTGAGGGCATCGATGCCGTATCTTCCCGTTTATTGCGAGATACGTTGAAGCGTTGTGTCCAACGCGGCACGACGGTGTTCCTGACATCGCATGTTTTGGAGATTGTGGAAAAGCTCTGCACGGACGTCGGGATTATCGCCAAAGGCAAGCTGGTGTACCAGGACACGATGGACCAGATTCGCAAGAGCGGTTCACTTGAGGAACGATTTCTTGAAACCGTGGATAGCGACCACGTCGAGCGGCAGAGACTAAGCTGGCTGGAGGATTAGATGAACTGGAGCCAGCTTCGCACAATCCTCTGGCTGCGATGGCGCCTGACGCGAAATCAATGGTCTCGCGGCGGGCCGTTGAATGCCGTGATTACAATGATTGCCGCTGCCGGCGGAATAACTTTCGGAGCAGGATGCGGAATCGCTGGCATATTGGCGGGTGCTTTGGCGCTGTCACGAGCTTCGCCCACGGTTATCCTCGTGGCATGGGATTTGATTATCGGCGCATTTCTGCTTTTTGGGACGATTGGTATCATTTCGGAAATCCAGCGGTCGGAAACCATCGACATCAACCGGATGCTGCATCTGCCGATCTCGCAGAGAGATATCTTTCTGGTGAATTATCTCGCGTCACATCTTACCCCCAGCATCATTCTGTTTTTGCCCGGAATGATGGGCCTTTCTGTTGGACTGGTCCTGGGCAGGAGCTGGACAATGATTTGCATGTTCCCGCTGGTACTGGCATTTATATTCATGATAACCTCATGGACATATTGTCTGCGTGGATGGCTGGTCACCCTCATGATAAACAAACGCCGTCGCCGTGCTATTATCACCGGAGTCACCTTTGCATTCATCCTGGTAAGCCAGCTTCCAAATCTTTTCGGGAATGTCCTGTTCCATCCTGAACGACACAGGTCAAACAACACAACCCAATCAACACAATCCGACCGGCAAACAACCAGCCGTCCCCACATAGGCAAAGACCTTGCTCTTCCCCATGCGGTCCTGGCAGCGCATAATTATGTGCCTTTCCTGTGGGTTGGCAATGGAGCGATGTCACTGGCCCAGGGAAATGCCTGGCCCGCAATATTGGGTTCTGCCGGCGCGCTTCTTATCGGTGGATGGGGTTTAAGGCGAGCCTACCGGACAACCTTTCGTTTCTATCAAGGACAAACGGCAGGCAGGAGCATCCCACGAAAAACGAACGCAAAAAAGGATACCGCTGTCGCCAGGAACTTCCTTGAGAGACAACTGCCCGGTATTCCGGCAGAAGCCGCGGCGCTGGCACTGGCCTTCTTTCGTTCTCTTGTCAGGGCGCCGGAAGTAAAGATGGCATTGGCGACTAATTTCTTTATGATGCTGTTTTTTGGAGCGATGATTTTTGTACGGCGATCGGCAACTCTCGGCGACACCTTCAAACCGTTTGTCGCCACAGGCTCCATCGCGCTTGTTTTCTTTGGCATCAGTCAACTCATGTGCAACCAGTTCGGCTTCGACCGGGGCGGATTTCGCCAACTCGTCCTTTTGCCGGTACCGCGAAAATATATCCTGCTGGGAAAAAATCTGGCGATTCTGCCGATAGCCGTCGGGATCGGATTGACCTTTCTCGTACTCATTAAAATCGCGATGCATATCTCATTTATCATCATTATTGCCGCCGGCTTTCAGTTGGTGACGGCCTTTTTGCTGCTCAGCATGGCGGGAAACCTGATGTCTGTGCTTGTGCCTTACCGCATTGCTTCGGGAACGCTGAAACCAACGAAAATTCCTGCAATGACAGTCTTCCTGATTATGGTTTCACACATGCTGCTTCCGGCCGCCATGATTCCGATATTTCTTCCGCCCGCTTTGGGACTGCTGTTGTCAAAAGCAGGTTGGCTGCCCGCTGCGATGGTAAACTTCTTCTTATCTATAGGACTATTGGGAATCCTCGCCCTTTTTTATTGGCTCAGTTTGACCGGCCTTGGCAACCTGCTGCAACAGCAGGAAAAGAAAATCCTTCAGGTGGTTACTCAAGAGGTGGAATAAACCGGAATAATCAGCAACCATGTAATTGAGAACAATGAAATATAACGCCTTTTTTATTGGCAACTTCGGGCTTTACTGCGTTTCCAGTATTCGCACATAATCGCGGCAGTGAAGATGCTGACATAGACAAACAGGGCCGTCGGAACGGCGGCACGGGGGCCGAAATTGTGAATGGCCAGCACAGTGCCAAGGCCGGCGTTCTGCATGCCGATCTCGATGCTAAGCGTCCGCCGCTGCGGCACACCCAGCCGAAATAACAATCCCAAAAGATGTCCCGCATACAGGCCGCCGACATTCAGCAAAACCACCGTCAGCAGAATCTTGCCGGTCATATCCATCAGCCGGTCGTGATTGGCGGCGACAACAATAGCACAGATAAAAATGATAAACGTAACAGAGATGGCGGGAAAGACTTCTTCCATTTTTTTTGTCAATCGTGGGAGAAAATGCCGGAACGTAAAGCCCGCCGCCAGCGGCACGATGACCATCCAGACAAGCTCAAAAAACATCTTCTGGAAACTCACATCCAACCGGGTTCCGACCAGAAGCCATGTCAATCCCGCAGTCGTCAGCGGACACAATAATGTTGTCACAGACGTCAATGCGACCGAATAGCCGACATCGGCTCGGGCGATATAACAGATGACGTTGCTCGACATCGCGCCCGGCGCACAACCGGCCAGAATCAGCCCGGCGGCCAGTTCATCGGACAAATGAAACGCTTTAGCTAAAAAAAACGCCCCAAACGGCATGATGATATATTCCGCAATTGTGCCAAGCAACATCAGCCAGGGCTGACGAACCAGAGGAATAAAATCCTGTGGTGTCATCACCGCGCCGATGCCGAACATGGTCAGGGCAAAAAAATAAAGATTGAATTTTGCAGCGCCATCAAACACATGCGGCCAGAAATACGCCACCACCCCCGCCAGAATAATCCATAAGCCAAACAGCCGGGTGTACAGAGAAAGCAGTTTTGAAATCATCGCGTCTTCATCCTAAAGAAATATTCCAAATATTTTATGTCATCGCCTTTTCCTGCCTTTGGTGATAGATTGGGCATGGCGGACACGGCTCAGCAGTTTGTGCAGATTCCGGCCGGTCAGATAATTGGACAGCATTCTGGCGTTGCGGCGGTCGTGGTATTGCAGCAGCGCAAATTGCAGTTTTTTTTCGCCTTGCCCTTTGGGAATATAGACGGTTTTCCTGCGCGGCGAAAGGCCTGCGACATACATCGCCGCCGACATCGTCAAAGGCACCGGCACAAAATCCTGCACCTGCCGGACCCGCCAGTTGCGATTGACCAAGTACTCCGTCAAACGCACCGCATCGTCGGGCGAACAGCCAGGATGCGCACTGATAAAATACGGCACGAGATATTGCTCCCGCCCTGCTTTGCGCGACAGGGTCGTGAATTTATCTTCAAACTGCTCAAACACATCAAACGAAGGTTTGCCCATCAATTCCAGCACATGCGGACAGTAATGCTCCGGCGCCACCTTCAGATGGCCGCCGGTAAAATGCCGCGCCAACAGCCCGACATATTCCGGCGACTGCAGTGCAAGGTCATGGCGAATACCGGAGGCGACATAGGTACGCAGTTTTCGGCTTTTGCCGCCCTGCCATTTCAACACCGACTCCATCAGGCGAATAATTTTTGTATGGTCAGCCTTGAGATTGGGACAAATCGATGGAAACAGACAGCTTGTTCTTACGCAGGGACCGGATTTGGAACAATCCATCCCATACATATTGGCCGTCGGGCCGCCAAGGTCACTAATGGTGCCGCCAAAGTTTTTTTGCCGGGTGAGAATTTCGGCCTCATCCAAAACCGATTCGACGGACCGGCTGCGGATGGTTTTGCCCTGGTGAAAAAAGATGGAGCAGAAATTGCACCCGCCAAAACAGCCCCGATGTGTGGTGATGCTGAACTCCACGGGCTTCAGCGCCGGTACGCCTCCGAATTTCGCATACATCGGATGCGCCTGCCGCGTAAACGGCAAGGCGTAAATAGCATCCAATTCTTTGGCCTCCAGCGGCTCAGCCAGCGGATTGACCACGACAATGCCCGCCCCCTGCTCCTGCACAATGGGTTTATCGCCGGGATGGGCGTGCTTTTGATACGTTAACTGGGTATCCATAAACAGCCGCTTATCCTGTTCGATTTGTTCCAGCGATGGCAGATGAACCGCATTTTCAGGAATTTTTACATCGCGGACAATACGGTAGGCAATGCCCGGTATGTCAGTCAAATCATCGACGGTCTTGCCTGCATCCAGCCGCCGGGCGATTTCAGCGATGGCCCGCTCACCCATTCCGTGAACGAGGATATCCGCTTTGGCATCGATGAGAACAGAGCGCTTGAGATTGTCTTCGATAAAATCATAATGTGCCAGCCGGCGAAGACTGGCTTCGAGGCCGCCGAGAATAATCGGGATATTTTTATACGCCTCCCGGACACGGGCGGAATAAACCAGCAGCGGCCGGTCGGGGCGCAGCCCGAGTTGTCCGCCGGGACTATAAACATCTTCCATGCGTTTGTGTCCCATGGAGGCGTAATTATTCAGGCGTGAATCGATGCAACCGGATGTGATGCCCCAGAAGAGCCTGGGGGGCCCAAAAATGCGAAATGGCTCGACCGTCCGCCAGTCCGGCTGGGCCAGGATTGCAACCCGCCAGCCCAGCGATTGCAGGTATCGGCCGATCATCGCAACGCCAAAAGCCGGGTGGTCCACGTATGCGTCGGCGGTAATCAAAATAACATCCGGCCGGTCCCAGCCCTGCGCAAGCATCTCATCCCGCGTTGCGGGCAATGTATGCAGTATCGCCTGTTGATTCTGTTTTGCCATTTTGGAGTACCACCATCCAAATACCGATAACTTATTGACAGAAATGGTATTATACCGTAGTATAAACGGCACGTCGAGATTGTTTGGAAATGATGTGTATTGCATAATCATTTATTCATTATTCATTACACAATATACATTTAGAGCGGGCCCTTAGCTCAGCGGTAGAGCAGGGGACTCATAATCCCTTGGTCGTAGGTTCGAATCCTACAGGGCCCAATATTCTTAACTCCCTATTTAATAATAAGATAGGGAGTATTTTTGTTATCATCACCCCATCTATTTTTTACCCAAAAACAGGTCTATGCGTCCTTTTTGCGTTCCCCTTCTTTAACTACAGACTATCTGACCAGTACTATTTGAGTGATATGAATGAATCGAACCAAATAAGATGAGGAAATGGGATTGATAATTAGCGAGGAGACAAGAATAATTGATAAACACTAACCTCAATTTTTATTCATCAAATCTTCCAGACCTTTGACTGCCTTCTTCTTATTTTCATCGGTCGTTTTGATATAATATTTCATGGTTGTATTGATGCTGGAATGCCCCATCAAAGATTTTAAGGTATGGGCGGGTGTTCCCAGATCTGCCAAGTTGGTTCCATTTT
>Ga0194127_10003104_pt1 | contig 21698 bp, 19 predicted proteins | sample TA2KigC100mmetaG_FD_148624 | JGI IMG/M metagenome (GOLD analysis project Ga0194127, IMG submission 148624) | Freshwater microbial communities from Lake Tanganyika, Tanzania - TA2015036 Kigoma Deep Cast 100m | ecosystem: Environmental > Aquatic > Freshwater > Lake | place: Tanzania: Lake...
AATACTTTTAGACTTTTTCAGAATTATCCGAATCCGTTTAATCCAACAACTATAATTCAATTTGTCATTCCGAGTCCGTCAAGTGACGGACAAAAGAATCTTAAAGATTTCTCGTCGACCTCGTCTCATCGAAATGACAATCCTTGGGTGACACTAAAAATTTATGATATTCTAGGAAAAGAAGTTGCAACATTAGTTGATGAATACAAGCTTCCGGGAACATATAATTATGAATGGAGAATTGAGAATTCAGAATTACCAAGCGGAATTTACTTTTATCAATTAAGAACTTCGGATTTTTCTAAGACAAATAAAATGATATTGCTGAAATAGTATCATATGATACTAACTATAAATAAATAGTTAGAATCAAAATTTTATTGTAAACTAACTTGAACAATTAATAACAATAATATACGGTTACTTCTGAAGGCTTTATTCATTCAATCATTCATTATCTGATAACGGAGGGAACATGTCTCGCCAGATTTACGCCATCACTTTATGTACGACATTAATTTTGTCATCACTAAGTTTTTCTCAAACAGAACAAAGTTTAATCAAAGAGGGCGCACCCAAAATTTATATAGACTGCAGTACGTGCGATCTTAATTATATCAAAGAACAAGTTAGTTTAGTAAATTATGTTAATGATCGTAAAGATGCAGATGTTCATATTTTGTTTGTGTCTCAAAGAACCGGAGCTTCCGGCTATGAATATTCTTTATTTTTTATTGGGCAGAATAAATTTAACGGAATTAATGACACGCTTAAATTTGCAACAGATCAAACCGACACCCGAGACAAAGAAAGAGAAAAAACCGTCTCTTCACTTAAGCTTGGATTAGTTAAATACATTGCCAAGTCGAAAGTAGCTGACCAATTATCAATAACATTTATTAAGCAGAGTCAACAAACAGAAAAACCAAAGGATGAATGGGATTTTTGGTTTTTTCAAGCCAGCATTAATGGTTTTATTAATGGGCAAGAAAGAAATAGTTTTTTGAATATTAATAGTTCTTTGACTGCAAATCGTGTCACAGAAGATTTGAAAATTAATTTACGTGTATCTAATTCTTATAATGAAAGCGAATATAAGTATGAGGATGACGGTGAAATGATTATATATAATAGTATCTCTAGAAGCCAAAGTTTTAATGGGTCAGTTTATTTTTCGATTGATGATCATTGGTCTTGGGGCTTCGGTAATTCTTTATGGAAGTCAACCTATTCGAATATTACTTTGGGAACAGTTCTCTCAGCCGCAATTGAATACAACGTTTTTCCATATTCACAATCAAACCAAAGACAAATAAGAATTAACTATAGAATTGCTCCAACTCATCATAAGTATACTTCAGAAACAATTTATTTTAAAACAAAAGAAGAATTAGTCAGCCAGGAATTATCTTCAACATTATCCATAATTGAACCATGGGGAAATACAAGCATTACAATATCCGGCGCTAATTATTTTCACGATATGGATAAATATGAATTAGAAATTTCCGGGAATGTTTCCTGGAAAATTGTAAAAGGACTTTCCATTAACATTTATGGAGGCTATAATAAAATTAGAAATCAAATTTCACTTCCGAGCGGAGGGGCGACATTAGAGGAAGTATTATTGCAAAGACGTCAACTTGAAACTGGCTACAGCTATTGGGCCGGATTTGGAGTTTCTTATTCTTTCGGTTCAATTTATAACAATATTGTAAATCCTCGGTTTGGGAATAGCGGTGGAGGGCAAACAATAATTATTTCTAATTAGCATTTTCAAATAGATTTTTATTGGAGATCTCTAAAACGATCTCTTAAATTTTCCATGTTATATTTTTTTATGAGCTCTTTTACTTTTTCAATAGAAATTGATTTTACGATTCTCCCCTTATAACCAGTTATTGTTGTTGACGAAAAAAGTGAATTATAAATAGCTTCTTGAGTTGCTTCTTCAACAGCTTGAAATAAAATCGACATCGAATTGTTATCAACAAGTTCAGGAATTTTGTTCATTTGATTCTGTGGGTCGTGCGGAATTTTATAAGCAGATGTGAATGCTATAGCATAATCACCGGAACCATTAGTCATTGTTGTAGTTGTTCTGCCCATTCCAACAAATGAACGTTTTGCTATGCGTTTTAGGTTCTTGGGAGAAATTGGGGCGTCTGTTGCGATAACAATCATACAAGAACCATCCTCTTGTTTTTTAACTTCATCTTGTTTTATTTCTTTTGTGAATGGAATTCCATTAATAATTAATTCTCTCCCAAAATTTGATTGAACAAGAACTCCTACTGTATAATTTTTTCCACCGATTTTGGGAGTAACTCTTGATGAAGTTCCGATGCCGCCTTTTAACCCAAAGGCAACAGTACCAGCTCCAGCACCAACAGATCCTTCTTGAACTTTATTATTTGTTGATGATTTTATTGCATCAATTACATCTTCTTCGGTTACATGCATTCCACGAATGTCATTTAGAAAACCATCATTTGTTTCTCCAACAACAGCATTAACAGATCTAACATTTTCATTTCCAATTAAACTTAGCGTATAATTAATAGTTGCCTTTACTGCTGTTCCAACACTGAGAGTATTTGTAAGTATTATTGGTGTCTCTATATTTTCTAATTCTTCAACTTGTGTTGATCCAGCAAGTTTCCCGAATCCATTAAAAACATAAATAGCAGCCGGCACCTTTTCTTGGAAAATATTTCCATCGTGCGGTAAAATGGCTGTTACTCCAGTTCTTATGCTATCGCCTTTAATAATTGTTTTGTGCCCAACTCTTACACCAACAATATCTATTATAGAATTAGATTGGCCCTTTTCCATTGACCCAACATCTATTCTGAGTTCGCCGGCTCTAAGGGGATTTTCTTTTTGCTGCCCCACAATTGAAATGCTCATCATAAATGCGATAATTACAAATGAAGTATTAATTTTCATTCCGGCCTCATTTTCAATTAAATTTTCGTTGAAAACAAATTTTAATAATTATAAGTTAGAAACAAATCTATTTAAATAGAAACCTTATTTAATTTGTTTTGGTATTTAATCAAAATGGAGATTAAATGTCTGTCGACGAAGTATTAACTGAATTAAAAAAACATGGTAATGAAAAAAATCGTGAAGGAATGGCGAAATATGGAATTAATGTTGATAAAGCATTCGGAGTAAATGTGCCAGTTATGCGAGCTTTGGCAAAAAAGATTGGAAGAAATCACGAGCTTGCTATTAAATTATGGGAAACCGGATATCACGAAGCACGTCATGTTGCAAGCATGATTGCAGATCCCAAATTTGTAACAAAAACTCTTATGAACAAATGGACCAAAGATTTTAATTCGTGGGATATTTGTGACGGAACATGCAGTAATCTTTTCAGAAAAACTCCTTTTGCCATTGAAAAAATTTTCGAATGGTGCGATAGAAAAGAAGAATATATTCGACGCGCTGGATTTGCTCTTCTTGCATATATGGTAGTGCATGATAAAAAAAGAGATGATAAAGATTTTTTGCAATTCCTACCATTAATTGAAAAATATTCTATTGATGAAAGGAATTATGTTAAAAAAGCTGTTAATTGGGCTTTGAGACAAATTGGAAAGCGAAGCATCTTTCTGAATAAAGAAGCACTTAAAACTGCTGGTCGGATAAATAAAATAAATTCGAGATCATCTCATTGGATTGCTAATAATGCGATTAAGGAATTAACTGATCCCAAAATTTTAAATCACATTAAAAATTAACATCTGATCAATCTACTTTTTCTGAAAAAAAAATATTTTTCACGGAAATTTGTTATTTAGGTACGTCTAAATTTTGAATTAACCAATCTTGATTCATAAAAAGAGGGGACTAATGTACGCACTCGAAGTAAAAAGTTTAACTAAGCGGTTCAATGCAATTACAGCTGTTGATGATGCTTCATTTGAAGTTCCAGAAGGTTCTATATTCGGGCTAATTGGAAGGAATGGCGCCGGTAAAACAACTACTATTAGAATGATGATGAACATTTACATGCCGGACAATGGCGAAGTTTCATTGCGCGGAGTTAAAGTTGGTCAGGATTTTAAAAACCGTGTCGGTTATTTGCCAGAAGAACGCGGACTTTACAAAAAAATGAAAGTTTTAGAAACACTTCTATATTTTGCCGAGATAAAAGGAAAAAGCGGAAGAGAAATCCAGAAGAAAGCAGAATACTATTTAAAACGATTTGATCTTCTTGACAGAAAACTTTCTAAAGTTGAAGATTTATCCAAAGGGAATCAACAAAAAATTCAATTCATTGCTACAATTCTTCATGACCCAGATTTTGTAATTCTTGACGAACCTTTTTCTGGGCTTGATCCGGTAAATACAAATTTATTGAAAGATATTATTTTAGAAATGAAACAAAAAGGCAAAGTAATAATTCTTTCAACTCACTTGATGGATTTTGCCGAAAAACTGTGTGATCATCTTGCAATGATTGATTACGGGAAAATAATTCTTAAAGGCTCAATGAAAGAAATTAAAGCAAAGTATTCGCAAAAAAATGTCAGCGTAAACTATGAAGGAGACATTGCATTCTTGAAAGGAAATCCAATCATCGAAAAAATCGAAAACTTTGGAAATACAACCGGAATTAGACTAAAAGAAGCACATCAAACACAACAGCTATTGAAAGCGCTGGTGGAAAGAAACGTAACAGTAAAGAAATTTGACGCAAATGATATTTCGCTGCATGAAATTTTTATCGAACTTGCCGGACATGATATAGAAAATGGAAAGGAGGATGGCCATGCTTAATAATAGAATGCTTGCAGTGATAAAAAGAGAACTTAGGGAAAAACTCCTTTCAAAAACTTTCATCTTTATGACCGTCTTATTCCCGCTTCTTATGTTTGGGATTATCGGAGTCCAGATTTTAATGCGTACTGATGAAGGAAATTTCAAAATTGATTTGGTTACGTCAGAAGTATCTTTAACAACAGATTTTCAAAATGAATTAACAAACTCTGATTTGAATAAAGATGGTAATTATACATTTAACTTTTATACAATGGATAAAGCTGGTCTCGATGAATATTTAATTACAAAAAAGAAAGAGTTGCTGGATGGTAAAATAAACGGAATAATATACATCCCATCAACTGCGCTAAAGGACAAAAGAATTGAATATTATTCCAAAACTCCAAAGGATATTTCTCTTTCTCGGCGGCTGAGCGGACCAGTTAATAAAGTATTGATTGATAATTATTTCAACAATAGAAATCTTTCAAAGGAAGAATTAGATTTTGCGAGAAAGGGAGTTGATTTTGCTGGTTTTAAAATATCTAAAGAAGAGGGGATTGAAGAAGAGGGATACGGCAATCTTGTGTTGTCATATGTTTTTACATTTTTACTCTACATAAGTTTATTGATGACTGGTCAAATGATGATGCAGTCTGTAATCGAAGAAAAATCAAACCGTATTGTAGAAATAATTCTTTCTTCTGTAAGTGCTAAAGAATTAATGGCTGGTAAAATTATTGGATCAACAATAACAGCATTAATTCAAATGGCAATTTGGCTTTCCCCGATCATGATGATAATTTCAACAACGTGGATTGCTTTGCCGGCAGAAATTTCATTCAACATTACCATGAATCATATTTTGTATTTATTATTAAATTTTGGTCTTGGCTTGTTTACTTTCTTAGGCTTGTTTGCAATGATGGGATCTATATTCGATAATCCGCAAGATGCTCAATCGGGAATGTGGCCGGTTATGCTGCTAATTATTATTCCATTCTTAATGGCGATCTCTATGATGGAAAATCCTAATAGTCCAATTGCCAATGTTGCCTCATTGCTTCCATTTGCATCAATAATGATTATGCCAGTTAAAATGACTGTTGTTGAAGTACCGGCTTGGCAGCTAATACTTTGCCTCGTGATAAATACAGCTACAATTTTTGCTATTTTTCCAATTGCCGGGAAAATATATCGTATTGGAATTTTACGCACCGGTAAAAAGCCTAAATGGTCAGAAGTAGTTAAGTGGCTTAAATATAAATATTAATTTTTAGTGTTTAGAGTTTTGTGGTCTCTGCATATAGCATCAGCGCAGAGGCCACATTGAATTTGGGAATTACTAATAATAAAATGAGTGATCAAAACTTATATTCCATTCTTCTTGAAAAACTTTCTAAAGATTTCTCGCTTGAGGGCTCTTCGCTCCCTATTCATGCCAACTTATCAATAATAAGAGAGCACCTTATTAAAAGAATTAAAGAATTCATGTCATATGATTTTGATCGCTTTCTAAATAGTCTTTATAGAATTGATGTGAACGAAGATAAAGTTCATAAAATACTTTACGAAAAAGATAAAACAGTTATTCCCGAAAAACTTGCTGATTTAATTATTGAAAGACAACTCCTTAGAATAAAAACACAATTAATGTATAAAAAAGGTGAGTTTTAAATATCACCAAAGAATAAAATATGTCTCAAGAAGAATTACTAAATCCCGATCAAATAAATGCTCTTGCTTATTCATTTCAAAAAAGTCGAGTTCTTTTGACGGCGGCAGAGCTGAAAATTTTTTCAATTCTTGATAAACATCTTCTTCCGTCTGATGAAGTAGCAAAAAAAATTAATTCGGATCCACGTGCAACTGATAGATTGATGAATGCACTCGTTGCAATCGGTTTAATGAGAAAGGTTCACGGAAAATTTTACAATACAGAAACTGCTGCAAAATATCTTGTTGAAGGAAAGCCAGATTTTATGTCCGGGCTTTTATTTGTGAATAATTTATGGAATTCTTGGAGTAATTTAACAGAAGCAGTGAAAAAGGGGAAAAGTTTAACAGAGAAGAGCATAGAAACTGAAGATTGGCTTAATTCATTTATAGCGGCAATGCACTACAGAGCAGATCATCATGCAAAAATAATTGGACTTATGTTAGAGCTTGGAAACGTAAAAAAAATGCTTGATGTAGGCGGCGGCTCAGGCGCATTTTCTTATGAGTTTATGAAAATCAATCCGCAAATAGAATCTGTGATTTTTGATGTCCCAGAAGTAATTAATTTAACAAAAAAATATGCAGACGATAATAAGCTGACCAATAAAATAAAATTTATTGAAGGTGATTATCTTATTGACGATTTTGGAAGCGGTTATGATTTAATCCTCCTTTCGGCTGTTATTCATATTAACAGTAGCGAACAAAATAAAGCGCTTATTAATAAATGTTCGGAGGCTCTAAACACTGGCGGACAAATAGTAATTAAAGATTTTGTGATGAACGAAGATAGAGCATATCCGGTTGCCGGCGCACTTTTCTCATTGAATATGTTGGTTAATACCGAAAGTGGAGATACCTACACAGAAAATGAAATTAAAGAATGGCTGTTATCTTCTGGTATTCAGAATATTGAAAAGAAAAAAACCAGCTTTGGTTCTGATTTAATTATTGGGAAAAAATAATTTTCACTTTTGAGCAAACATTATGAATAATACAATATTGAATCACCGCGAACTTTATAGACTACCGTGGACATTGCCGGACAATGCGATTTCATGGCTCGAACCAACATCAATGTGCAACCTTGCTTGTGATGGGTGTTACCGCGACAACGAAAAGGATTCACATAAAACAATCGAACAAATAAAGCATGAACTTGATCTGTTTGTTCAAAAAAGAAATTCTGATTGTATTTCGGTTGCCGGCGGAGATCCGCTTGTTCATCCTGAAATTGTAGAAATTGTTCGGCAAATTAAATTACGTGGACTGAAACCAATTTTAAATACAAACGGCGTAGCACTAACTCCTGAATTTTTGAAAGAATTAAAAAATGCCGGTGTGTTTGGTTTTACTTTTCATGTTGATAGCAAACAAGGACGCGGCGGAAAATGGAAAGATAAAAGTGAAATTGAATTGAACGAACTTCGGTTTCATTATGCTAAAATGCTTGCTGATGAAGGAAACATTGCATGCTCTTTCAATGCAACTGTTTATGAAGATACACTGCAAGACATTCCCGGTATGATCGATTGGGCGCATAAAAATATTGATATTGTTAACACAATGGTTTTTATAGCATTCCGTTATATTGTTCCAACAATGCCGTTTGATTGGTATGCCGGCGGACAAAAAGTTGATTGGCAAACTATTATATATCATACTGAACAAAAAAGAAAAGTTGATATTCTTTCGACGGACATGTTAAAAACTGTTAAAGAAAGAATTCCTGAATTTAAACCATGTGCATTTTTAAACGGAACAGAGAAAGTTGATTCATATAAATGGCTTTTGACAGAAAGAGTCGGCACAAGAAAAAAAATCTATGGCTATCTGGGTCCTAAATTTATGGAACTGGTCATGACCTTTCATCATCTTTTCAAAGGAACATATCTCTCATATGCCGACACAAAAACTTCAAAGATGGGAAGATCTACCTTGCTTTTCCTATGGGCATTTGACAAAGGAGTTAAAAAGGCACTATTTAAAATGCTTCGAAATCCTTTTAGAGTTTTTAAGAAGTCATATTTACAATCAATTTTATTTATTCAGCCAGTAGATTTTATGGAAGATGGAAGACAAAGCATGTGCGATGGCTGTCCCGATATTACAGTTCTGAATGATGAGCTAGTTTGGTCTTGCAGACTCGAAGAACATAAGCAGTTCGGTCAGTTCTTAAGATCAGTACCGAAAGGATAGTTTAAAATTTTAAATATGTTGTTACTGTTTTAACCAGCTGCACAGCAAATCAATAGAAGTTAAAACTCCCAAGCAATAATTATCGCAGAAATCTTTCGGGAGCGTTTCATCTGGTCTGACAAGTTCGGCAGCCGCCAAAGCTTTAGCTCCGTCGAAGTCAACATAAGCCAGACGGGCAGTTAACTCACGTTCATCTCTTCCAAAAGCAGAGCCGGGTAAAATTGCAACACCGGTATCTTCAAGAAGTTTTGAACAAAATTCTTTACTAGTATTAATTTCTTTACGCTTAACCTTTTCTTTGAAGTGTCCGAAATCTGGGAAAAGATAAAATGCACCATCTGGTTTTGGAACTTTAACACCGAACTTCGTTAGTTTGTCATAAACTTTTTTACCAAGCTCCTTTAATACTTTTCTGGAATTAACAAGATATCTTTCAATATCAATTCCGCCGTTAAAAGCGCGAACGGCTGCATATTGAATTGGCGCACTTGTAGATGTATAAGTTTCACTTGCAACAGCAGCCATTGCATCCAACAGCCAATTCAATGAAGCTGGGAAGGTGAATGTGCCAAGCCGCCATCCGCCAGCTCCGCACCATTTGCTTAAGCCACTGCTTATAATTGTTCCTTCCGGGTAATAACGAGAAATGGAAATATGTTGACCTTTGAAGTGAAGCTCGCCATAAATTTCATCCGATAGCAAAATTACTTTGTACTCACGAGCAACTTTAGCAAGGGCTTTTAATTCATCAATCTTATATGAAACTCCGCTTGGGTTAGAAGGATAATTTAAAATCACTATTCTTGGTCTGCTGGGATCATCCTTGCAAATCTTTTTTAATTCTTGCGGAGTAATTTTCCAGCCATTTTCTAGTTTAGTCTGAACCCATCGCACGTGCCTTCCAATAATATGAGCTTGTGGTGCATATGAAACCCAGCTTGGAGTTGGTATAATCAAATCGCCATAATAAACTAATTGAAGCAGAAACATAAGTTCTTTTGAGCCCGGGCCTATCAATACATTTTCTGCTGATCTTTCTATACTGTGCCGTCTTGAGTGATATCCGGCAACAGCTTCTCGAAGCTGCGGTAAGCCCTTTACATGCAAGTAATCTTTTTGGTGTGCGTTAGCTTGTAATTCTTCAACAACAACTTTTGGAACTGGAAAAGGGGACTGTCCTAATCCAAGTCTGTAAATTTTTTTCCCTTCTTTTTTCAATTTTGCAGAAAGCTCATTAATCGCAAGTGTTGCTGAAACTGGAATACCCCTTACATTAAGATTTAAATTGATTTCAAAAGAATTGTTGTTTCTCATAGCAGAATTATTTTTTATCGACGATTATTTACAAAGGTTATAATTTTATTCAAGAATTGCAAAATTTTAGTTCTTTAATTCTTCATTGATAAGGTCAATCATTTTGAAAATTTCTTCTTTTATAAATCCCATTGTTGCCCATTTTATCTTACCATCTTTACCCACGACAAAATTTCTTGGTATATATTTATTTGCAAAAAGCTTGTAAACAGCCGCATCGGAATCTAAATAAATTGGAAATGTATATTTAGTTTTATTTAGGAATTGCTCCACTGTGTCCTTCTTTTCTTTACGGGAAATTGCGGCAACCACAAAATTTTCATTTTTTATTTTATCATAAATTTATTTTTGCAGAACCGGAAATTCTGCTCTACATGGCGGACACCAAGTAGCCCAAAAATTAATAAGCACGACCTTTCCTTTAAAATCATTAGAAGAGAGCGGGTCACCATCGATTGAATTAACAATAAATTCTGGAACTACGTCTCCGACTTTTAGTAATGTTGAAGTTTCAAAGTCGTCTTGTGAATAAATATACGAGCAAAAATGGAATATGAACAATGTAGCCAGGAAATATTTTTTCATTGATTTCTCAGTTTTTATTTAATGTAGTATCTCATAATTGGTCTTGTATCAGAACGTCTTGCTGCCTCAGTGAATCCAGCTTTTCTGAATGCTGAAGCAAAACCAGTCCATGCAAAAACTGCTGGCATCTTTTTGTTTTTTGGTTCTACTGGATAGCCTTCAATAATTTTTCCGTTTCTCTTTTGAACATAATCAATTACCCCTTTTAGTATATCTACTGACTTACCAAGTCCCCTAAAATTTTTATCAATGAAAAAGCAGACGATTGACCAAACTTTTTCTTCATCAATTTTTTTCAAAACTCTGGAATTATTAAGTACCGGGAATTCTTCACGAGGAGCAACAGAACACCAGCCGATTACATCTTTACAAGAGTATACCAAAACTCCGGGCACAGAATTTTCACCAACTAGCTTTTTCATTTTTCGCTTGTTGCCGGCGCCTTTATTTTTTTCATAGTCTGATCTTTTTATCCGCCACCACATACACCAGCACCCTCCGCAAGCACCGCTTTTTCCAAAGAGTTTTTCAAAATCATTCCATCTCGTTAATGTCAAAGGGCGGATTTTTAATTTCATAAGTTAAGAAGTGATTTTATTGCGGAAGGTTACTCTAAATATTGAACCCTTTCCTTTCCGGCTTGTGGCTTTAATTGTAGCGCTGTTTAAATCGCAATATTTTTTTGCGAGAGCGAGACCAAGCCCATTCCCCTCAAAATTTCTGGTATATCCCTTTTCTTCTTTTGTAAAAGGAGTGAAAAGCATCGGCATATACTCAGGAGAAATCCCTATTCCGGTATCGGCAACATCAACATAAATATTTCCCCGTGAATCTTTATTTATACTGATTTCTACTTTTCCTTTAGAAGTGTACTTAACAGCATTATCTATCAAGTGATAAAAAATTTGATTTACCGAATATTCATCTGCAAAAATAATTGCCGGATCGGCATTGTTAATAACATCAAACTTAAGTTTTTTCTGATTGGCAATTCCAACATAGTTTTCATAATAGCGGTTGATTATCTTTTTATATAAATCCAGCTGCTGAGGACTGTAAGTATAAGAACCGGTCTGAACTTGTGACATATTTATAATAAGTTCAATGGTTCTCATGATTCTCTTTCCCTCTTCATCTATTACATCAAAGCCCTTAGCCAAATCCTCTTCCACTTTATCTTGAAGCTCGTCTTTCATCATGCTTGTAAAACTAAGTATTACATTAAGCGGAGTTCTTATTTCATGAGACATTTGAGATAGAAATTCTGACTTCAATTTATCTGATTGTTCAGCTCGCTCTTTAGCAACAATAAGCTCTTCTTCAAATTTCTTCTTTTCGGTAATGTCTTCAATTGTTCCTTCCATATATAAAGCACGGCCTTCATCGTCGCGGACTAATCGAGCACTTTCCCTAACATAAATTCTATCTCCACTCTTTGTTTTCCATCTTGATTCATAGCCAACAATTTTTCCTTCTGAATTTATTTTTTTAATTACAGCAGCACGTTCAGAGGGGTTCACATAAAAATCAGAAGCAGTTGCAGCTACAAGATCTTCAAATGAATTGTAACCAAGCATTTTAATTAATGTTGGATTGGCCATTAATATGGTTCCATCTGCTTGAGTTCTGAAAATACCAATCGTGGCGTTTTCATATAATCCTCTAAATCGAAATTCGCTGTCTCGCAGTGCATCGTCTGCTTTTTTTCGCTCGGTAACATCTTGTTTGATAGCAACAAAGAATGTTATCTCTCCTTCTGCGCTTCGTATTGGGGTAACAGTCATTTCTTCAATATAAATAGAGCCATCTTTTTTCTTGTTCATTATTTCTCCACGCCAGACATCACCTCTCAAAATGATTGCCCACATATCATCAAAATAAGATTGGTCGTGTTGGTCGGACATAAAAACATTTAAATTTTGCAATGATACATCGCTAAATGAATTACCAGTAAGTTTCCAATATGCACTGTTAGCCCAAATTAGATTTGCATTTCGATCAGTAATTACAATGCCGTTAGCGGCCGCTTCGAGAGCATTGCTTTGAAGTTGAAGCCGATCTTCAATTAGTTTTTGTTCGGTTATGTCAGTTATAAACCCTTCAAGCGCTATTAGATCATCTTCTTTTTCAGAAAAGATTCCGGTTCCTTCTTCCCAAACCCACTTTTCAATACCTGATGATGTCGTTATTCTATATACTAGATGATAAGGTTTTCTTTCTTCAACCGCTTTTTGAATTTGATGCAATATTTTTGGTTTATCAGTTGGATGAATGAGATCGCTGTAGGAAATATTGCCGCTGTCCATAAATTCATCAGCTTGAAATCCAGTTATGTTAAAACATTTATCGCTGACAAATTCCATAGTCCAGTCGCCATCACTTTTACATCTGTAAACCATACCAGGAAGGTTTTGAATAAGCGTCTGAAATTTTCTTTGTGTCTCAAGCAATGCGGCTTCAGCCCGGGTTCTTTTATGTCGTCCTTTTTCTAAGTCAAGATTTGCATCTTGAATTTTTTTAACAAAGATAGACCTCTGCTTTTCGTATCGATAAAACACGAACGAAGAAGCAAATGCAAGAACAATACTTAGCGCAATAAGACCAAACAAGCTGTATCTAAAAACATTTGTTTCTGTATTAAGTATATTTCTTATTTCTCTTTCAATATCTTCTGTTTCGAAGACAATATTTGTAAAAAGTGTTTCCCACCCTACATCAGTTTCATTGCTTTTAAAGTCAACTTTTGCTGCATAGCCTCTATACTCTAACAAATCAACTTGAAGTTTTTGTACTTTTGTTTTAAGATTTTCATCCGAAACAGAAAGCGAGATTATACTAAACTGATCTTTTTCTTCAAGAAGTTTTGAAGCATAGAGCTCGGCTAAATTAAGGAATTCCCAGGCGTTTGTTAACGAAGTTTTAGAGGTGTCATTCTGGCTTTTAAAGAATTCGAATCTTGCTGATGCAACATTAACTTTTACCTTTGTTGCTGAATCCAGAAGATTTGTAAAAATAAAGTTTATTCTCAAACCAACTAATAGACTAAACAAAACAGCGGCCGATACCAGAAGGCCAGCAATAAGAATAGCAAAATATACTCCTTTGCCAGATTTACTTATTTTCTCTTTATGACTCATCAGTAAACAAAATTCTTCGCTGTAAGTTAAAAAAACTATTCTTATATGTATAGTACAAAATACGAATATGGCTCAATGGAAATATTAAATACCCCGTCAATTTTATAATAGTTCTTATCGAATAAACTTCTGTATTTCCCATAAATTCTAGGGTCATTTATTGAAAGGTTTTTGATTGTTCCCGAAAGATTTGCAATCACTAAAACACTGTTTTCATTGGTTCTCCTAATAAATGAATAAACATTAGGATCGCCGGTTATAACACTAAGCATTTTACTTCCATATTTGCCATTCCAAAGAGCTTTATTATTCTTTTTTAGATGTAATAATTTTGTATATAAATCAGAATATTTGCTTTCAACCCATGTTATTGTGTCCTTGTCAAAGAATTTTAATCTTTTATTTAAACCGCCTTCCATTCCAGAGTAGATAAGCGGCATGCCATTTACCAAGCATGATAAAACCGAAAAACACTCTGTATAATTCTTAAACCTTTCTTGATCAGTTCCATTCCAGGAATTTTCATCGTGATTTGTTGTAAAGGTCATTCTATACGCATTCGTAGGATATTCATTTAACTCTCTTTCGAAATATTGGGCTAAATGTTCTGCATTTTTTTTGCCGGCAGCTATCTCTACAAATAGATCCTTAAGCTGCCAATTGTAAGTCATGTCAAAAGCTTCATGCATTTCTGGTTCGTGAGCTTCTGCAAGCATAAACAACTTTTTATTTTTTTCTAATTGAGGTCTTGTATACTTCCAAAATTCCAAAGGAACCATAGCAGCAACATCACATCGGAAACCATCGATACCGCATTCATCAACCCAATATTTCATTGCATTAGTCATTGCAGTCCATAAATCTCTGTTATTGTAGTCTAATTGGATCACGTCTGTCCAGTCGTATGGGGAAATAAAATTTCCCGAGGAATTTTTTGTGTAAAAATCTGGATTAGCTTTAGCCCAAACGTTATCCCAAGAAGTATGATTAGCAACCCAATCAATGATAACATACATTCCTAAATCATGAGCTTGATCAACAACCGACTTAAAATCTTCTAGAGTTCCAAATTCAGGATTGATGCTTTTATAATCTTGAACTGAATAATAACTACCGAGTGAACCTTTACGATTAACTTTCCCAATGGGATGAATTGGCATAAACCATAAAATATCAATCCCCATTTCTTTTAACCGCGGTAAACTTTCAGCAAATTTTTTAAACGTACCTTCTTTTGAATATTGTCGGACATTTACTTCATATATTGATGAATTTCGGCTCCATTCCGGAGCGGAGAATTGATTTGATGAATTTTTTATTTCTAAGAGATTGGTTCCGCATCCAGTTATGAATAAATACAGAAATGATATTAAAGAATAATGGGTTAAACGTAAGTATTTAATATTCAATTTCATTGTTAGTTATTCCATGTTAGATAAAATGATTTGCTGCTAAATTTAACAAAAATAGTTTATATAAATAGCTTTTTTGGTATTTTAGAAATAAATAGTTGGCGGCAATTATGAAAAAAACAACAATAGATTCGAGCATAAAGTTTTTTATTATAATTATTGGGCTTCTTGCAATTTCATTTGTTTTGAAAGAGCTGAAACATATATTCTTGCCTTTTGTAATTGCATATTTTTTGTATTTCATTTTCGAGCCGCTTAATTCATATCTTTCAAAGTATAAATTTCCTTCCGGAGCACTTATCCTTATTAATATTATTATTGCTGTTTTATTTTTTTGGGGCATTTCCAGAATTGTTGTTGATTCTTTTGCTCAGTTTGGTGACAGACTTCCTTATTTTGAAACGAAACTTAACGAACTGGTTAGTAAAACTGCGACCTCTCTTGGAGTTAAAGATTCAAGCTGGACCGATTTTAAGATCGTAGATATTGTAAAATCTTTTGATTATTCCGGAGTTGCAACCGGAATTTTTTCCTCAACACTGAAAATGTTTACTTACATTTTTTTGATTCTATTCTTTTTTATTTTTATTAGTAGCGGGCACAAAAAAATATTTGAAGCAATTAGAATGCGTTATGTTGAAAAAGAAGTAAAATCTTCAATGAGGAAAATTAAGCGTGAGTTAAAGAATCAAGATTCCGACGACGATTATGTAAAATCTCTTGCAGAACAATATTCCACAATAACTACAGAACGTGAATCGAAATTGCGAAAAACATTTAAAGATATAACAGAACAAATTCAAAAGTATATTGTCACAAAATTTTTTGTTAGCCTTCTTCTTGGTATTTTAGTTGGAATTATCACTTGGGCATTCGGGATAGAATTTTTTATTGTGTGGGCAACCCTATCAATTATATTAAATTTTATTCCAAACATAGGGTCGGTTTTTGCTGTTGCGTTAATTTCGATAATGACATTAGTACAGTTTGAATCAATCGGCTTTGCTCTATTAGTGCTTATTACTTTGATAGTAGTCCAAAATTTAATTGGGAATATTCTGGAACCAAAAATCTTTGGTGATCGCCTTGGATTGAACCCATTAGTAATACTTTTTTCATTGATGATCTGGGGCTATTTATGGGGCATTACCGGAATGTTTCTTTCAGTTCCATTAACAGCAGTTGGCAAAATAATAATTTCTAATTCTTCATCAAGAAACATGCGATTTCTTGCAAATTTGATGAGTAATTAGAAATCTTGAAGCATTCACTCATAGCTGTTTGAATAAACCAGCCAATCAGTTTCTAATTTTGCAAAAGCAGATGCAATTCATTTTTATTATATTTACCTCAGTTAAAAAAATATGTATAATAAAGGTAAGAAGAAGAATAGTTGATGGTTCGTGTTAGGCAGTTGCTTCCCGAATTATCGGGAGGAGGAAAGTCCGAACTCCGCAGAACAAGGTGCCGGGTAACACCCGGGGACTTAATTGCGCAAGTATTAAGTCACGGAGAGTGCCACAGAAAACATACCGTCCCAACTTAAATTGGGATAAGGGTGAAAAGGCGAGGTAAGAGCTCACCGCTTCGATGGTAACATCGAGGGTTCCGAAGGGAATCCCGCTTAGCGGGACGAGGCAAACCCCACCTGGTGCAAGGTCAAGCAAAAGGATCTCGAGAAATCGGGACAAGGTTGTTCGCCTTGATTATCTGTTTAATCAGATTAATCTTTTGGGTAGACCGCTAGATTCCGGGAGTAATTCCGGAACAAGATAAATAACTGCTGTCTGGAATTAATCCGGATTACAGAATTCGGCTTATTGACACGAACTTTCTATTCTGTTCTTTTTCAAAAAAAATAGAGATGGCAAAAAACCGCTGGAAGTTAAAACAAATCGCGGACGAAAAATCCGTGCTTGCACTTTCCGATAGTCTAAACATATCCAATGCTCTAGCCAAATTATTAATTCAACGAGGAATCACAAACTTCTTTGAAGCAAAATCATATTTTCGCCCTTCGTTAGATTCACTACATGATCCTTTTCTGATGGATGGAATGCATGAAGCATCAATAAGAGTAATAAACGCAATTACCAATAATGAAAAAATTTGTGTTTATGGCGATTATGATGTTGACGGTACTTGCTCAGCATCTTTAATGTTTCTTTTTTTACAAGAGCTTGGAGCTAGAGTTGAAACATATATTCCTAATCGTTTAACCGAAGGTTATGGAATGTCAATACAGAGCATTGATTTACTAAAGGACCGGAAAATAAATTTAATAATATCAGTTGATTGCGGAATAACAGCAGTTGAAGAAATCAATTACGCAGATCAATTTGGACTCGATACAATCATTTGCGATCATCATCAGCCAAAAGAAATTCTTCCGAAAGCATATGCAATTTTAGATCCAATTAAACCGGGCTGCAATTATCCATTTAAATATTTGTCGGGTGCCGGTGTAGCATTTAAACTTGCATCAGCAGTTGGTGCGAGAATCGGCAAAAAAAATATGGCAATGAAATATCTCGACCTTGTAGCTCTTGCTGGTGCTGCAGATATAGTTCCGCTTGTTGATGAAAACAGAATTTTTGTTAAAGAAGGTCTGGAGTTAATAAATAGAAATCCGCGTCCGGGGATTGAAGCATTAATAAAATGTGCAAAAATGGAACCGGGAAATCTATCTGCCGGGCAAATAGTTTTTACTATTGCTCCAAGAATAAATGCTGTTGGAAGACTTGGTGATGCAAATCGCGCAGTTGAACTTTTTACGACATTCGATTCCAACAAAGCGATTGAACTTGCTCAAGTACTAGAAAATGAAAACATTAAGAGAAGAGTAATTGACGAAGCAACTTTTTCACATGCTATAGATTTAGTTGAAACATGCGTTAATTTCGATTCAGATTTTGGAATTGTTCTTCACGATAATGATTGGCATCCGGGTGTTATTGGAATTGTAGCTTCGCGTCTTGTTGAAAAATTTAATCGACCTTCGGTAATGTTAACGACAATTGACGGCGTTGCAAAGGGCTCTGCTAGAAGCATTCCTGGGTTTAATATTTATGAAGCGTTACAATCGTGTGAAGACCTACTTCTTCAATTTGGCGGACACGAAGCTGCGGCTGGTTTAGCAATTGAAATTGAAAATCTAGAATCATTTAGAGATAGATTTAATGAAATATTGCGCAAGAATATGTCGACAAAAGATGTAACTCCAGAGTTAGCAATCGATAGTAAACTTTCGTTTTCAGAAATATCACCAAAGTTTGTTCGAATACTTGAACAGTTTGCACCATTTGGACCCGGAAATATGCGGCCGGTTTTTTTAAGTGAAAATGTTAGCTTAGTGTATACCCCTAAAATTGTTGGCACAAATCATCTTGTTACTTGTTTTAAGCAGAATGGCAACGATAAAGTTTTTGATGCAATTGGGTTTAATCTTGGCGCATTTGCAGAAAGTATTGATAAAGACAAAAACTTGGTTGATATTGTTTATACTATAGAGTCCATTACTAAAGAAGGAAAATCTTATCCTCAAATAAGGATTAAGGATATTGATGTAAAGGAGATGAATAGCGATTTCTAATTTGCTATTCTTTGGTAATGATAAGTTTTACTTTTTGATACATCAGAGCGGACAATGAATGAAAATACTTGGAGTTGATCCCGGAACTATTGTAACCGGTTATGGAATTATCGAATTTAATCATAATGAACTGACTTATGTTAAATCTGGATTAATAAAAATTCCAGCCATAAAAGATTTTGCCCCACGACTTCAAAAAATTTATGATGATTTAATTCTTTTGATGAAAAAATATGATCCGGATGAATTTGCACTAGAAACAGCGTTTTATGGAAAGAATGTTCAGTCTGCACTGAAAATTGGTTATGCAAGAGGAGTATCGCTTCTAGCTGCCGCACATAATAAACTTTCTATTAAGGAATATTCTCCAAGAGAAATTAAAAAATCAGTAGTTGGAAACGGTGCTTCATCAAAAGAGCAAGTTCAGTTCATGGTGAAAAAACTACTCAACTTAAGAAATATAAAAATTAAATTTGATGAAACCGATGCACTTGCAGTTGCAATTTGTCATGCTTTTAAGGTTGCAACGCCTAATAAAAAAAGTAAAAATTGGAAAGAATTTATTGAAGCAAATCCAGATAAACTGATAAATTAGAGTCATAATTATTCGGCATTTATAAATGATTGGATATTTAAACGGAAAAATAATTTCAAAGAAGCCTACAAAATTAATTATTGATGTTGGCGGGGTTGGCTATTTAGTAAATATATCAATCAACACTTTTGAGAAAATAGCCGATAAAGAAGATGCAGCTTTATTCACATACTTAAGCGTAAAAGACAATGCACTCGATCTTTATGGATTTTTTACTGTAGCCGAAAAAGAAATGTTTGAACTATTAATCAGTGTAAGCGGAATTGGTCCAAGAACAGCTCAAAGCATTTTATCAGGAATTCAAATTGAAGATTTGAAAGAAGCATTAAAGTCTGGAAATTTAGCCCGAATAATCTCTGTCCCGGGTATTGGAAGAAAAACCGCCGAAAGAATGGTTGTTGAACTTCGGGATAAAGTGGATTCTGTTGCAGATATAACCGAAGGATTTTTACAAGGCACTTCTAGTATTCGAGGGGATGCAATTGCTGCATTGATTAATCTTGGTTATAATCACAAAACTGCTGAGCGCGCAATTCGTTCTATATTAGACAAGCATCCAAGTTTATCAATCGAAGAGCTTATTAAAGAAGCCCTTACTTCATTAACAAATTAATAATTTATGTTAATTCACTTCTTCAAAACGTAGTAAACTGATAATGGTTTAAATTTATCAAAAAGTTTTGTTGCGTGATAATTATAATTCCACACGAAAAGTTTTGAAATAAATCTATCAATCGTTATAAACAACCCGCTCTTTGTTATTAAAAGTTTGTACCCGGGGAATTTACACAATACAGAAAATTCACATAATGTTTCTTTTATAACTGAAAAGTTTTTTTCTGCTATCCATTCTCTAAACAAATTTAAAGGAATACCCCGCTCACGTTTTGTTGTTAATTTTCTTGGAAATCGCCAGTCGCCCATAGAATTAATCGGTTCGCGGATAATTAGTATGCCATTTTTTTTCAAACATCTATGAAATTCTGAAATAACATGAGATACATTTGGTATGTGGTGAAGAACACCAAAACACGTGATCAAATCGAGAGAATCATTTTCAAACTCGATATTTCCTTGTATTGATGGTTTTATTCGTGAAAGTGGTTTGTCATTGAGTTCATTGCGCTTGAATGAATCTGACGGATCAATAATTGTGATATTATTTATCTGATTAATAATTGGCAGTATTTCTTCACCATCAGCACCACCAAAACTTACAACTTTATTAAAAAAAACATTTTTTGGCAGATATTTGAAACCGTTCTTAACATTCATTAAATCAAAATTGAATGTATTTCCGCGATTAATTAATTCTGCGTAAGCTTCTTTTTCATCTGCAAACCACTCTTCAATTTTTGCCGCTCCGAAATCATTGCCGTAAAGTTTTTTGCCTGAAAAATATGGCTGCATTTCTTCCAACGATTTCATTTTATATTATCTGATAAATTTTGGGATGAAAGTTATATAGTGAGAATGAGACACACAAGCCGAAAAATAATTTTTGCAAATAAAAAAGCTCGCTATTGCGAGCTTCTTCAAAGAGGAACCTTTGTATTAATCATTAATTTTAATTTTCTTATCACCCGTTAATTTCTTGCCGGTATATTTTTCATACATATCAAGATATTTTTTATGAAGATTTTCAGAAATAGCTTTTCCATTTACTTCCATTTTCAATTCCGATAAAAGCAAATCGTCAATTTCATCTTCATCATCAATTATTCCGTCCGTAATCAGCGCGCTTTTCATTTCTTTAACAAACTCTCCGAACTTTTTCATTTCGGCGCCAAATTTTTTCATGTCTTCGCTAAACACTTTCATATTTTCTTTGAATTCATCCATATTCCAGTTCTGTTTTTTCAAATCCACTTTAAATTTTTCCATTTCTATTTTAAAGTCCTTCATGCTTTCTTTGAATTCTTTTTTCCATTCTTTCATCTCATCCTCATCAAAATGAATTGGTGGAATAGGCGGAATTGGAGGGATGGGCGGAATATGTATAGATCCTTCAGCAAAATTCTTGTGCATATTTTCTTTTAATTCTTTTAGCGATTCTTTTAAGCCAGATAAATCTGGCGGAGTAAACTCGAAATCAAAATCGAAATCACTATGATATCTTTGAGAAAACTTCCTTAATTTTTTGTTGTGTTCTCTCATTTTATCCGTAAGCTCTTTCATTTTTTCTTTGTGTTCTTTTCGAAGCTCTTCTCTTTCTCTTAAAAGAGAATTATATTCATCGACTTTTTTAAGAACTTTATCTTCATATTTTGAATGTTCTTCCGCAGCAATCTTTTCACCATCTTTATAAAGCGATTCAATTTTTCCATTATTTAATTTTGCTTTGTAATGTACCTTTTCTCCACTCTCTT
>Ga0194127_10003115_pt1 | contig 21650 bp, 16 predicted proteins | sample TA2KigC100mmetaG_FD_148624 | JGI IMG/M metagenome (GOLD analysis project Ga0194127, IMG submission 148624) | Freshwater microbial communities from Lake Tanganyika, Tanzania - TA2015036 Kigoma Deep Cast 100m | ecosystem: Environmental > Aquatic > Freshwater > Lake | place: Tanzania: Lake...
CCCCGGTACCGCCTGCGGTGCGGGCCGGGCGACAGCGCGGAATGCCCGGCACGGGTACGGGTGGATCAGGTCCGGCGACCCGTGCTAACATCTTTTTCGCGACCGCGGGTCGCCGGAAACAGGCGGAGGAAGCGAATGGAAGTCAAGTTCAAGGTCGAGAAGGTCCTGGTCCCGATCGACTTCTCGGACACCTCGCGGAAGGCGTTCTACGTCGCGCTGAAGCTCGGCCGGCAGTACGACGCCACGGTCGACGTGCTGCACGTCATGGAGCCGATCGCGTCCTTCGACTCCGCCGAGGACATGGAGCGGCAGGCGAACGAGCTGAAGCGGGTCGAGGACGGCGTGCACCGTCGCGTGACCGACCTGTTCAAGGAGGGCGGGCTCGCCGAGGTGGATCGCCGCAAGGTCCGGGTGGAGATCCGCGCGGGCAAGCCCTGGCTCGAGATCCTGCGCTTCGCGTGGCAGAACGAGACCGACCTGATCGTGATGGGATCGCACGGCTACACCGGCGTCAAGCACATGCTGATCGGCAGCCAGACCGACAAGGTCGTGCGCCGCGCCCACTGCATGGTGCTGACGATCAAGCCCGACGACTTCGAGGTCGAATCGGATATCTCGGGGGTCCCGAAGAAGAAGGAGTAGCACCGCAGCCCCCGCGCGTCGTCGGGCCGCGTCGTTGACGCCGCCGCGGCCCGCCCGGCACGAATGGGACGGACGCGCGAGGGCTGAGACCCTAGTCGTCCCAGCTCCGCGCCGCTCCCCACGACGCCTCGCTCAACAGCAGTTCGGACATCGCCATGTGCCGCTTGAAGTCGGCCTCGGTCCGCTCGATCGCCAGCGCAGCCTCGCGCACGTCCTCGGCGGGCGGCTTCGCGCCGGCCCGGACCGCGGCAAGGCACCGGTCGAGCGCGCGGATCGGCGTCACGTATGCCTTCCGGAGCGCCGCGACGTCCGCGAGCGATGCGGCCACTGCCGGCCGCACGTCGGGCGCCGCGGACCCGGGCCCCGCGGCAAGCTCCCACGCCTCCGGCTCGTGGTGCTCGGCCGCGAGGGATTCCAGGGCGTCGGACCGGACCTCGAGCGCCGCGTCGCGCGCGGTGGCGCGCTCGAGCAGGTCCTCGATGTCGTGTCCTTCCGCGTGGTAGAGCGCGCGCTGCCGGCGGTGCGCGTGCAGAAGGTGGACGGACCAGATCCACGCCGGGCCGGCGTTGGCGAACGCGACCAGCCACCACCAGTCGGACATGTCCGCGACCAGCCAGAAGAGCAGGGCGTGCACCGAAGGCGCGGACAGCGCGAGCAGCGCGATCGCGGCGCCGACCCGCGGCTTCAGGTAGCTGTCGAGGTGCGTGGGGTGCACGCGACCGTTCCGGAGGAGCCACGACGCGAGCGCGAGGAACGCGACCAGCCCGAAGAGGTACGTCGCCAGGAACGGCAGCACGTACCCCACCAGGACCCACATCAGCAGGACCGTGGCCGCCAGCAGCAGCGCGAATCCCGTAACGTCGCGCATCTCTCCCCCGTGCCCGCACCCGGTTCCGTCCCCCGACGCATTCTGTCCCCGTCCCCCGTACCCGTCAAACTCGCGTAGCGCCGACCGCTCGCCCCGGCTTGAACTCGCGTCGCGGGGAAGGGTATAAGGTCGCGACGCGCGGGCAGTCGGGCTTTGCGCGCCAGCCTCCCGGAGGACGGACGAACATGGACTCGCGCGAGCTGATGGAACTGGCGAACACGTGGGGTGCGCACAACTACAAGCCGCTGCCGGTCGTGATCGACCACGCGGACGGCGTGTTCATGTGGGACGCGGAAGGCAAGCGGTACCTGGACTTCCTGTCGTGCTACTCCGCGCTCTCCCACGGTCACCGGCACCCGAAGATCATCGCGGCGGCCATCGGGCAGATGGGCATGGTGACCCTGACCTCGCGCGCGTTCCACAACGCCGAGATGGGCCCGATGCTCAAGGAGCTGTGCGAGTACACCGGCACCGAGATGGCGCTCCCGATGAACACGGGCGCCGAGGCGGTCGAGACCGCGATCAAGGCCGTCCGCAAGTGGGCGTACCTGAAGAAGGGCGTCCCGAAGTACGAGGCCGAGATCATCGCGTGCTCCGGCAACTTCCACGGCCGCACGGTCACCGTGGTCACCTTCTCGACCGAGGACCTGTACCGCGAGGACTTCGGCCCGTTCACGCCGGGGTTCAAGGTGATCCCGTACGGCGACGTCGCGGCCCTCGAGGCCGCGATCACCCCGCGGACCGCCGCGTTCCTGGTCGAGCCCATCCAGGGCGAGGCCGGGGTCATCCTGCCGCCGGACGGCTACCTGCGCGCGGTCCGCGAGGTCACGCGCCGCCACGACGTGCTGATGATCGCGGACGAGATCCAGACGGGGTTCGCCCGCACCGGCCGCCGGTTCGCCTGCGACCACGAGGGCGTGAAGCCGGACCTGATGACGCTCGGCAAGGGGCTCGGCGGCGGCGTCTATCCGGTCAGCGCGGTCGTCGGGACGCGCGAGGTGCTCGGGCTGTTCCGTCCGGGCGAGCACGGCTCCACGTTCGGCGGCAACCCCCTCGCGTGCGCGGTCGCGCGCGCGGCCCTGCGCGTCCTCGAGGAGGAGAGGCTCGACGAGCGCTCCGCCACCCTCGGCGCGTTCCTGCTCGACAGGCTGCGCGCGGTCCGCTCGAAGCACGTCAAGGAGGTCCGCGGCCGCGGCCTGTTCGTGGGCGTCGAGCTGCACCGCGAGGCCGGCGGCGCGCGGCGCTTCTGCGAGGCGCTCATGCAGCGCGGGATGCTCTGCAAGGAGACGCACGACGACGTGATCCGGCTCGCGCCGCCGCTGACCATCACCGAGCAGCATCTGACGTGGGCAGTGGAGCAGTTCGCGGAAGTGGTGGCAGCGTTGTAGCCGTCCCCCCTGCGCGGGCCGAGGGCGCGCAGGGGGGACGGACGCGGGGGGGGGGAGCTACAACTCGAACACCACCCAGTACAGGATCCTCGCCACCTCGGCCAGCAGCGGCCCGGTCTGCTCCTCGTGATGGAAGTTCGCGAACATCACCTTGCCGCCCTTCGGATAGGGCCGGAACGACAGCATGATCGGCCGGACCTCGCCCGGGTACTCCTTGAACTCCCCCCGCAGGTGGACCATCGTGTCCTCGCCCGTGGTCGGGTTCTTGCCCGGGGCCTTGACCGTGGAGATCGGGCCGAGCTGGTACTGGATGTCCTGCTGCATCTTCCCGAGGTAGGCGAAGAGCGGCGGGTCGATCACCTCGGCGTGGACGGTCTGCGAGAAGATCGAGTAGGCGTCCGGCTGGTCCCACGCCCACGGCCAGATCATGTTGACGTAGACGTCCGCGTAGTCCGAACCGTAGAACGAGCCGCCCTTCTCGACCCAGTCGTCGAGGTTCTTCCGGACGGTCGGGTCGCCGGCGATCATGGAGTGGACCTGGCCGCAGTTGACGAAGATGACGTTGTACGCGGCCAGCTCCTTCGCGTCCTGGAGGAGGGGCATCGCCATCCCGCCGGACGACATCCCGCCGTCGCTGTCGTCGGAGTCGTACAGGTCGAACTTGAGCTTGAGGTTGTTCAGCAGGTACTCGATCGCGTCCCACTTCCCGGTGAGCACCGCGATCTTCGCGGCCGTCGCGCCGAAGCAGCGCCCGTTGATCGCCTCGACCTCCATGCCGGCGTCGATCCAGATGTCGAACGCGTGCGCGTAGGATCCCTTGGTCAGGTGGACCTTCTGCTGGCCGCACGGGACCTGCGGGAGCAGGTACCTGCCCTGCGCGTCCGAGACCGTCTCGAGGTGCAGCGGGTTGCCCGCGCAGTCCACGGTGTCGATCGACACGGTCACGCCGGACACCACGGTCTTGCCGTCGGGAGCGCAGGTAAGGCCCTTGAGCGTCCCGTAGGCGCACTCCTGGCAGCCGCCCACGATGTCGGCGCCGGGCGCGACGCCGTCCGGGGCGACGTCGGGGGTCGTGCCCGGATCCGCGGCAACGTCGTCCGCGGTCTCGCCGGGCGCGGCCTCGGTCGGGGCGTCGGCGGCGAGGTCGGCGGGCGCGTCGCCCGGCGCGAGGTCCTGGTGTCCGGTCGCGTCGCTGCCGCCGTTGCCGGTCGACGTGCCGCCTCCGCAGGCGAGGCCGAGCAGCGCGATTCCCAGGGGAAGCAGGTAGCGGGCGGACATGGCGCCTCCGGCAGACGGGCCGGGGGGGATTGTACGCGGTTTGGGAACCGTGCCGCCAGGGGAGACGGGCGGGGCTCGGGAGGGGTTGGCGCCGGATACACCTCGGCGCCCTGTCCGGGAGGACCCGGGCGCCGGGTGGAGGAGGAGGAGACCAGAGGCTGATCAGTCGTCCAGGAAGCTGCGCATCTGGCGGGTGCCCGCCGGGAGGCGCAGCCTCAACAAAACCTTCACCTCGATCTGGCGTACGCGCTCGCGCGTGAGGCCGACCGCCTCGCCGACCTCTTCGAGCGTGTGCTCGCGCCGCGTGCCGATGCCGTAGCGCAGGCGGATCACGGCCTCCTCCTTCGGGGTCAGGCTGGCGAGCAGCCGCCGGATCCCGACGCGCATGTCGCCCTCGACCGCCTCGTCGAAGGGGTGGATGGCGCCCGCGTCCTCGACCACGTCCATGAGCTGCGCGTCGTCGTCGCCGATCGGCGTCTCCAGCGACACGGTCCGGAGCAGCGTGCGCTCGGCGCGCTCGACCTGGTCCGGGGTGAAGCCGGCGACCTTTGCGACCTCCTCGGCCGTGGGCTCGCGGTCCAGCTCGTGCCGGAGGCGCGCCTTGCACCGCTGCACCTTGCTCAGGCACTCGACCAGGTGGAGCGGGATCCGGATCGTCCGCCCGTGCTCCGCGAGCGCGCGCGTGATCGACTGCCGGATCCACCAGGTCGCGTAGGTGCTGAACTTGTGGCCGAAGCGCCAGTCGAACCGGCCGACCGCCTTCATCAGCCCGATGTTGCCTTCCTGGACCAGGTCCAGCAGGGGCATGCCGCGGTTCATGTAGTGCTTGGCGATCGACACGACCAGCCGCAGGTTCGACCGGATCATGCGCGAGCGCGAGTCGATCACCTTGTGCTGCGCGGCCGCGAGCGCGGTCACGAACTCGGACAGCCGCGGCCCCGCGAGACCCAGGATCATCTCGGCGGACTGGGCCGACGCCGCGACCGACAGCACGCCGTCGTCCGGCTCGAGCGCGCCGTAGGCGTTCGCGTCGGTGCGGTCCTCGGGATCGGGGCCGCCCGGGTCCGACAGCCGCTCGAGCTGCCGCCAGAGGGTCTTGATCACGACCCGGACGATGCCCGCGCCGAAGCGGAACTCGCCGTACGCCTCGTGCAGCGCCGCCGACAGCCACTCCTCCTGCTTCGCGGTCGCCGGCCTGCCGCGGAGCATCCGCCGCCACCGCGGGTGGATCTCCTCGATCCGGTCCGCGAACGACTCCAGCTCCGCGGTCAGCGACGGCGTCCAGTCCTCGTGGCTGCTCTCCTCGAGCGTGGCCACGTCCTGGAGCGACACCTCGCCGGACGTCAGGCGGTGCGGGAAGGTCAGCAGGTGATCGCGGCAGAGCGGGATCGCCACCAGGTGGGTGAAGGTCTCGCGGGTCCCGTCCTCCATCGCGATGGCCAGCTCGCGCTCCTGCTCGCGGGTGAGGAGGGGCGCCTCGCCGACGTGGCTCAGGTAGGCGAGGATCCCGTTGACCGGAGCCCCCGGCTCGGCGTCCCACTCGGGGCGTTCGATCTGCTCGGCGTGCTCGAGACCGTCTTCACGTTCCGCTGCCGTCATTCCTCTTGCTGCTCCGGACTTCGCGGTCGCCTTCATCCGCCAACCCCGGCCTCGGCCGAGCGGAGTAAATGCAAGAAAGGGACCACTGCAATCCACGCGATCGAACACCCGGAAACCCCGCCGGTTTCCGATCCGGCCGATCCGGATCGCCAGGTCGGGGCGTTCCGGGGCCCGCCGGACCCATGACAAGAATGTCACGGGGCTGACGCGTTTTGCGAGGCCCCGGTCCGGGTGTCCCCGAGACCATGGGGAAAGCGCTCATTCCGTCCGCCATCAACCACGCAACCGCACCGGCGCCCGAGCGTGACCGGCTTCAGCCCGGTCCACGCGAGGGTGGCCGGACCGCTTCAGCCGGTCCGGCCGGCCTGTAGAGAAGCGAGCGCAACTCCCCCGACTCACACGGGGATTTTCAAGATATTGTGGTCCAGCGCGCGAATCACCACTACATGTTGTGCATTTTTCTTGACACCGCCAGAGGGCAGAACTACGATGAAACCGTTAGCGGCCCCATGTGCGGGGTTTTGGCCGGGCATCGCGACGGCGCCGAGCCGGAAGATGTCCAGGGTTAGTGTCGCCTGACGGAAGCGGGCGCAGTGGGCTGCGCCCGACGGATGGGGTTTGTTGGACATGACCGACGGGCTTCAGGAGATGCTCCTCTTCGGTGCCGCACCGAACACCGCCGTCCCGGCCCCGAGATGGGAGGCCGCCAAGGGCGGCTCTCGCGAGGTCGCCCCCGCGAAGAAGGCCCCCGCCCAGGCCCCGGGTGCCGGCGTCACGCTCGACCGCAGGTTCACGGCTCCCGGCGAGGACCCGATGGACCAGGTCGAGTGGGAGCTGCGGTCCGCGTCGATCAAGGGCGACGACGGCCGCGACGTCTTCCGCCAGGACAACATCGAGTTCCCGAAGTTCTACTCGCAGTCCGCGACGAACGTGATCGCGTCCAAGTACTTCCGCGGCACGCTCGGTACCCCGAACCGCGAACGCAGCGTGCGCACGATGATCTCGCGGGTCGTGGACGGGCTGACCGAGTGGGGTCGGACCGGCGGCTACTTCGCGAACGAGGAGGTCGCGGCGACCTTCCACGCGGAGTTGACGTACCTGATCCTCCACCAGTACGGGACGTTCAACAGCCCGGTGTGGTTCAACGTCGGCGTGGAGAAGCACCCGCAGTGCTCGGCGTGCTTCATCAACTCCGTCGACGACACCATGGAGAGCATCCTGAGCCTCGTCCGCATCGAGGGCATGGGGTTCAAGTTCGGGTCCGGCACCGGCACGAACTTCTCGCCGCTGCGGTCGTCCAAGGAGCTGCTGCGCGGCGGCGGCAAGCCGTCCGGCCCCGTGTCCTTCATGAAGGGCTACGACGCGTTCGCCGGCGTCATCAAGAGCGGCGGCAAGACGCGGCGTGCCGCGAAGATGGTCATCCTGAACGCGGACCACCCCGACATCGTCGAGTTCGTCGAGTCGAAGATGCGCGAGGAGCGGAAGGCGCTCGCGCTGATCGCGGCGGGCTACGACGGGTCCTTCGGCGGCGAGGCGTACGAGTCGGTCTTCTTCCAGAACGCGAACCACTCGGTGCGCGTGACCGACGACTTCATGCGGGCCGTGGACCGCGACGGCGAGTGGCAGACCCGCGCGGTCACGTCGGGCCGCGTGATGGACACCTGCCGGGCACGCGACCTGATGCAGTCGATCGCCGAGGCGGCTCACGCCTGCGGCGACCCGGGCATGCAGTTCGACACCACGGTCAACGACTGGCACACCTGCCCGAACTCGGGCCGCATCAACGCGTCGAACCCGTGCTCCGAGTTCATGTTCCTGGACAACTCGGCCTGCAACCTGGCGTCGCTGAACCTGATGCGCTTCCTGCGCGACGACGGCACGATCGACGCGGAGGCCATGAAGCAGGCCGTGCGCGTGTTCATCCTCGCCCAGGAGATCATCGTCTCGGCCGCCGCCTACCCGACCGAGCCGATCGGGACCAACTCCGACAAGTACCGGCCCCTCGGGCTCGGGTACGCGAACCTCGGCGCCGTGCTGATGCAGTGGGGCCTGCCGTACGACAGCGAGGCCGGCCGCGCGATGGCCGCGGCGATGACGGCGCTGATGACCGGCGAGGCGTACGCGGAGAGCGCGCGGGTGTCGGCCGCGAAGGGGCCGTTCTCGGAGTACGCGAAGAACCGCGAGCCGATGCTGCGCGTCATCCGGAAGCACCGCGAGGCGATCGACCGGCTGCCGGCGTCGCTGGTGCAGCCAGAGCTGCTGGCCGCGGCGCGCGCGAGCTGGGACGACGCGCTGGCGACCGGCGAGAAGCACGGCTTCCGCAACGCCCAGGTGTCGCTGCTCGCGCCGACCGGGACCATCGGCTTCAAGATGGATTGCGACACCACGGGCATCGAGCCCGAGATGGCCATCGTGAAGTACAAGAGCCTGGTCGGCGGCGGCACGATGAAGATCGTGAACCAGACCGTCCCGATCGCGCTCCGCCGGCTCGGATACGAGGAGGCCCGCATCCGCGAGATCCTCCAGTACATGGACGACCACGACACGATCGAGGGCGCGCCGGGCCTGAAGGCCGAGCACGTCGCGGTGTTCGACTGCGCGTTCAAGCCGGCCGGCGGCCTGCGATCCATCAGCGTGGACGGGCACATCCGGATGATGGCCGCGGTCCAGCCGTACCTGTCGGGCGCGATCTCCAAGACCGTGAACATGCCGAACGAATCGACGGTCGAGGACGTGTCGCGCGCCTACGTGGACGCCTGGCGCATGGGCCTCAAGGCGATCGCGATCTACCGCGACGGGTCCAAGAAGCAGCAGCCCGTCAACGTCAAGAAGGGCGAGGACGCCCTGGCGGAACTGACGGGGACCGTGGCGCGCGAGCGCCGCAAGCTGCCCGACGAGCGCCAGTCGATCACCCACAAGTTCAGCATCGCGGGGCTCGACGGGTACATCACCGTCGGCATGTACGAGGACGGGTCACCGGGCGAGATCTTCGTCACCATGGCGAAGCAGGGGAGCGTCATCTCCGGGCTGATGGACTCGTTCGCCACGTCGATCTCGATCGCGCTCCAGTACGGCGTGCCGCTGGACGTGCTGATCGACAAGTTCAGCCACGTGCGGTTCGAGCCGTCGGGGTTCTCCACGAACCCGCAGATCGGCTACGCCAAGAGCATCGTGGACTACATCTTCCGGTGGCTCGCGACGAAGTTCCTGCGTCCCGGGGCGCGCGTCTCCACGGGCGACCCCGTCACCCCGGACCTCGAAGCCGTGGCGCGCGACGTGCCCCCCGGGCCGTCGCAGAACGACCTGTTCCAGGGCCAGGAGGACGCCCCCCCGTGCCCGAGCTGCGGCTGGGTCATGGTCCGCAGCGGGGCCTGCTACAAGTGCCTGAACTGCGGCGGGACGAGCGGCTGCTCCTGACCGTCAGGGGGCGACCCCCGCCTCCTCCAGCACGTCCACCAGCGTCTCGACGTCCATGTCCCCGTGCCACCGCCGGCCGTCGATGAACAGCGCGGGCGTCGCCTCGACCCCCGCCCGGATCCCCTCCTTCTTCGCCTCGACGAGCGCGGCCTGGGTCGCGGGATCCGCCACGGCGGCATCGAACGCGGCGCGCTCGATCCCCACCGCCGCGGCCCAGCCCGGCAGCGCGTCCGGCGAGTAGCGGTCGAACTCCCGGAAGGCGTGCAGCATGAACTCCCAGAACTTCCCGATCCGCGCGGCCGCGGCGATCGCGCGCCCCGCCTCGGCGGACCCGGGGTGCGACTTCACCGGGAACACGCGGCAGTGCAGGGTCACCTTGCCCGCGAGCCGGCCGGTCGTGACCTCGCGGTACAGGTCCGGGCCGAGCTTCGAGCACACGGGGCACCGCGGGCAGAGGAACACGACGAGCTTCACCTTCGCGGCCGGCGACCCGGCGGACGGGATGGCCGCGAGGTCGAACGCGTGCCGCTTCGTACCCGGCATCATGCTGACGGCGCGCCTCTCGATCGCCCTGTGGATCGTGTCGCGATCCTGGCCGGAGGCCGCGCGCCGGCACACGAACGCGGCCAGGCGCGACGCGAGCGGGCACGCGGGCGAGCGCTTCAGGCAGTCCGCGATCGTGCCGTCGCAGCAGTCGTAGGGGTGCTCGGTGGTCAGGAGGTGGTCCGCCACCGATTTCGCGCCGCCGGTCAGGGCGCGGCACTCCGGCACCTCGGCCGCGGCGGGCGCGGCGAGCAGCGCGACCACGAGGAACGACGCGCGCTTCATCGGGAATCCCTCCGTCCGATCCAGCGGTCGAGCCCGATCGGCGCGCGGTCCGCGACGATCACGAGCACGGCGAGCGCGAGCCACGCACCGTCGCGCGCCATGGTCAGCCACGAGATCGGGTCCGCCTCCGCCCCGGACGACGCGAAGCAGCCGCACGAGATGTCCAACCCGCGGGCGAGCGCGACGCCGAGGGCGACCATGAACACGACCATCATGCCGGCGACCAGGAGCGCGGCGGCCCGGACGCGCAGGCCGATCACCAGCATGCCGCCCGCGGCCAGTTCGACCCACGGCAGCACCAGGGCGGTCGGGTTCACGAGCGCGAGCGGCAGGATCCCGTAGGTCGCCACGTCCACGGCGAACGCATAGGGGTGCGCGATCTTGTGGAGGCAGGCCGCGATGAAGACCGCGCCGAGGTACAGCCGCGCCGCGAGCGCGATCCACGGGGTGACGCGGGCGATCATGGCGCCCCCCCCGGCCCGGGGCCGCGCAGCGCGGGCGCCCCGCCATCGACGTGGTGGACGTTCCGGATCCCGCGGCCGGAAAGCTCACGGGCCAGCTCGCGGCCCGAGTCGGGGTCGCCGCCGTCGCCATAGACCACGACCGCGGCGGCGCCGGAGGCGGCCACGTCCGCGAGGGCCGCGCCGGGCACCGGGCTGACCCAGTCGAACTCGACTCGCCGCGCGCCTGGGAGGTGCCACTCGCGGAACGCGGTCTCGTCGCGCGCGTCGATCACGAGCGTGCGGCCGTCGCGGATCAGGGGATCGCCGGCCCGGATCGCCGTCACCTCGCCGGCGGGCTCGGGGCAGGGGCCGTGGACCGCGTACTCCTGCGTCGCGACCCACGGGAGCGGGTCCTCGCGGACGGCGTTCGCGATCGCGGCGGCGCCGGCGGACAGCGCGACGACCACCGCGGCCTCGACGATCGTGCGGGCGACCCCCATGGCGGCATCGTACCACGGCGGGGCGCCCGCAAGCCGGGCGCGCAAGGGGGGGGCGCCTCGCAACGCGGAACGGCGGGCAGGGGGACGCCGGTGGAGGGGCGTTCCTCGGACAACGCGGATCCGGAATGCCGAACCGAGGCGGCGGGCTCGCGAGGCGCCTCCGGGCGGGGTGCGGCAGACGGAACAGTCGGTGATTGCAGGAGTTTTGCGGTGACGATGACGCGTCGCGTGATCTTGCGTCAGGGTTGACGAATCTCAGTGTTCGGTCTTGCAAACGGCGGTCGTCCCCGCGAGGATCCCCACGGGGTGGCGCAATCGCGTCGCCGCGCACCGAAGAGACGGAGGGCGTCCGGAGGGGTGCCCGAGCCAGGGTCGGGGAACACTCGGAGGTTGTGATGGCAAGACGAATCGACAGGGCCGCAGTGCTCGGCGCGGGGGTGATGGGATCGGGCATCGCCGCGCACCTCGCGAACGCGGGGATCCCGTGCTTGCTCCTGGACATCGTGCCGCCGAACCTGACGGACGACGAGAAGACGAAGCCTGAAGCGCGGAACCGGTTCGCGCTGAACGGCATCGACGCGGCGAAGAAGTTCAAGCCCGCTCCGCTCTTCTACCACGAGAAGTTCGCCGCCCTGGTCACCCCGGGCAACTTCGATGACGACCTCGAGAAGATCGCGGACTGCGACATCGTCATCGAGGTGGTCGTCGAGAACCTGGACATCAAGCGCAAGCTGTTCGACCGCCTCCAACCGCACCTGAAGTACGGCGCGATCGTGTCGTCGAACACGTCCGGCCTGTCCATCGCGAAGATGACCGATGGCTACCCGGACAGCTTCAAGCAGAACTTCCTGGTCACGCACTTCTTCAACCCGGTCCGGTTCATGAAGCTCCTCGAGATCGTGCCCGGACCGGACACCGACCCCGAGGTCCTGGACACCTGGGTGAAGTTCGGAAGCGACATCCTCGGGAAGGGGATAGTGTTCGGCAAGGACACCCCGAACTTCGTCGCGAACCGGATCGGCGTCTATTCGATCGACAAGGTCATCCAGCTCATGATGGAGGGCGACTACACGATCGAGGAGATCGACGCGATCTTCGGCAAGCCCATGGGGCGGCCGTCCTCCGCGGCGTTCAAGACGTGCGACCTCGTCGGCCTCGACACGTTCAAGCACGTGTCGCAGAACTGCTACGACAGCCTGCCGGACGACGACGAGCGCGACGTGTTCACGCTCCCGTCCTTCGTCGGCGCCATGATCGAGCGCAAGCTGCTCGGCGGGAAGACCAAGGCGGGCTTCTACAAGAAGGGCGAGGCCAAGGAGAAGCTGGTCATCGACTACAAGACGGTCGAGTACCGGCCGGTGGCCAAGCCCGACTTCGAGTCGGTCAAGTCCACGAAGGGCGTGTCGGACGCCGGCGAGCGCATCCGGAACCTGCTGAACGGCAGCGACCGGGCTGCGGCGATCGCGTGGAAGGCGACCGCCTACGCGCTGATCTACGCGGCGAAGCGCATCGGCGAGATCGCGGACGACGTGGTCAACATCGACAACGGCATGAAGTGGGGCTTCAACTGGGACCTGGGCCCCTTCGAGACGTGGGACGCGATCGGCGTCGCGGACAGCGTCGCGCGGATGGAGGCCGACGGCTTCAAGGTCCCGGACGTGGTCAAGCGCGTCCTGACCGAGGGCGAGGGCACCTTCTACAAGAAGGTCGGGAGCCAGAGGTACTACTTCGACTTCGGCACCGGCCGGTACCAGCCGATCGAGCTGCCGAAGAACGTCTACCTTCTCGGCGACTTCAAGGAGGAAGGCAAGGTCGTCAAGGACAACTTCGGGGCGTCGCTGATCGACATCGGGGACGGCGTGCTCTGCCTCGAGTTCCACACGAAGATGAACGCGATCGACGACGACATCCTCAACATGATGAACGACGCCCTCGACGAGCTGGAGGGCAACCCGGACCGGGTCGGGATGGTCGTCGCGAACCACGCGGACAACTTCAGCGTGGGCGCGAACATCGCGATGGTCCTGATGGCCGCCCAGATGGGCAACTGGGACATGCTGGAGCAGGTCGTCCGCCAGCTCCAGGGCGGCGGCCAGCGGATGAAGTACTGCAAGAAGCCGGTCATCACGTGCCCGGCGGGCATGACTCTCGGCGGCGGGTGCGAGATCTCGCTGCACGGCGCGCGCATCCAGGCGGCGGCCGAGCTGTACATGGGTCTCGTCGAGGTCGGCGTGGGCGTCATCCCGGCCGGCGGCGGCTGCAAGGAGACCGTGTGCCGCGTGCTGCGGGGCGTCCCGGCGGACATGGTCACGCCGCGCACGCCGTTCATCCAGAAGGCGTTCGAGCAGATCGCGCTCGCGAAGGTCAGCCGCTCGGCCGAGGAGGCCCGCGGCCTGATGTACCTGCGGCCCGAGGACGGGGTCTCGCTCGCGCGCGAGAAGCAGATCGGCCAGGCCAAGGAGGTCGCGCTCGGGCTCGCCCGCGCCGGCTACCGGCCGCCGGTCCCGCCGGACAACCTGATCCTGCCCGGCCGCAACGGCTCCGCGCTGTTCGAGGCCGGCCTGCTCCAGTTCAACGCGGGCGGCTTCGCCACCGACCACGACGTGACGGTCGGCCGGTACGTCGCGAAGATCCTCTGCGGCGGCGACATCCAGCCGAACTCGAAGGTCACCGAGCAGCACCTGCTCGACCTGGAGTGCGAGTCGTTCCTGGCGCTCTGCGGCATGGAGAAGACGCAGGCCCGGATCGAGTACATGCTGAAGAACGGCAAGCCGCTGCGGAACTAGGGTTCTTGCGGGACGGCTCCCGCGAGGGGGATGCCGCCCTGACGGAGGTACGGAATGAGAACGGCGTACATCGTTTCCGGCGCACGGACGGCGGTTGGCCGCGCGATCAAGGGGACGCTGAAGGACGTGCGGCCCGAGGACCTGGCCGGCGTCGCGGTCAAGGAGGCGGTCGCGCGGTCGGGCGTCCCGCAGGCCGAGATCGACGACCTGATCCTGGGCTGCGCCATGCCCGAGGGCACCCAGGGCATGAACATCGCGCGCGTGGTCAGCTTCATGGCGGGCCTGCCGGTCGAGTCGTCGGCCATGACGATCAACCGGTTCTGCTCGTCGGGTCTCCAGGCGATCGCGCTCGCCGCGCAGAACGTGATGTGCGGCTTCTCCGACGCGATCGTGGCCGGCGGCGTGGAGTCCATGTCCACGGTGCCGATGGGCGGCTACAACCTGCTGCCGCACCCCGGCCTGATGGAGACGAACCCCGAGGTCTACACGCCGATGGGCGTGACGGCCGAGAACGTGGTGGCGAAGTACGGCCTGACCCGCGAGGAGATGGACCAGTTCGCTTGCAACAGCCACATGAAGGCGGTCACGGCGCAGAAGGAAGGGAAGTTCGAGGGCGAGATCGTCCCGGTACCGTACAGGAACTGGGCGACCGGCGAGACGTGCTCGTTCGCGAAGGACGAGTGCCCGCGCGGCGACACGACCCTCGAGGGGCTCGCGAAGCTGAAGGGCGTGTTCAAGCAGGGCGGCAGCGTGACCGCGGGCAACTCCTCGCCCACCAACGACGGCGCCGCCGCCGTGGTCGTGGTCAGCGAGGAGGCGCTCAAGCGCCACAACCTGAAGCCGCTCGTGCGGTTCGTGAACTTCCAGGTCGCGGGCGTGCCGCCGGAGATCATGGGCATCGGCCCGGCCGCGGCGGTGCCGAAGCTGATCAGGAAGACCGGCCTGAAGTACGACGACGTCGGCCTGTGGGAGCTGAACGAGGCCTTCGCGGCCCAGTCCGTGGCCGTCGTGAAGCTGGTCCCGGAGATCAACACCGCGAACCTGAACGTGAACGGCGGCGCGATCGCGCTCGGCCACCCGCTCGGGTGCACCGGCGCCAAGCTGACCGTGCAGATCATGAACGAGATGCAGCGCCGCAAGGCGAAGTACGGCGTGGTCGGCATGTGCATCGGCGGCGGCATGGGCGCCGCGGGCCTGTTCGAACTGGCGTGACGCTCCTTCCCCCCCCCGGCGGCTCCGATGCGGCCGGGGGAGGGGATTCACCCCCCGCCGTGTCCTCTCAGGTCCTCGCGGGCACCGCCCCGCAGCACTTCTTGTACTTCCGACCGGAGCCGCAGGGGCAGCGCTCGTTCGGGCCGACCTTCGTTCTCGCCGGGGCGGCCGCGGCCGCCAACGCCGTGCGGGCGCGGGCCTCGCGGGACTCCCACTGCGGCATCAGGAAGGTCGCGCCGAACCGCCGGATGGCGAGGGCCCGCCGGCGGAGGCGCTCCAGGTCGCGGTGGCGCCTGCGGAATGCCTCCCAGGCGCGGCCCAGGAACGCGGCGTAGCCATCGACCACGTCGTGGAATTCCGGGTCACCGGCGAGGCGCTCCTCCTGCAAGTCGAAGATCACCCGGCCGAGGGTGCGGGGCTCGGCGCCGGCACCGGCGGACTCCGCCGGGATCTCGGCGAACGCCACCGACGCATCGGTGCAGTCGCAGTCGGGGGTGGCGCACCCGTGCAGCAGCGCCAGCACCTCCTTCCCGTCCACGATGTAGGCGTCGTGCCTCGCCTCCGGGAACACCTCGCCGTGAGCGACGAGCGCGCCGGGTTCCCACCATCCCCACCTATCGGGATCCCGATCCGGGGCGGCCGGGTCCCATCTCTTGACGGCCGCGGCCCTGCCGTGGAGGAAGTCCAGCAGCTCGTCGTCGAGACCGGCCTGGACCCACGCCGTCAGGTCCGCCGCCATCCCCTTGGGCACCTCCGCCGACGGGACGTCGCCCTGCTCGATCCGGACGGTGAACGTGACGTGACGCATGGGCTCGGCCGGACGGGCGTCATGGCGGATGAGGAGCTTCTCGCCCTCGCACCGCACGTCGGTGAACGGATCGAGGACGAGCAGGCCGTCCAGCGTCACGTCGGTGCAGTCGCACTCAGGGTTGTCGCATGCGGTCGCCACGAGGACCAGGGCCTCGCGCCCGCCGGGCGGGCCCTCCCGGTCCCGCCACAGCACCACGAGGCTGTCCCGCTCCCCGAGCTGCCGCCGAGCCGCTCGCCGCCAGTCGATCCTCATCCAACCCCTCCGTGACGCCGCCGCGACCGCCGCTCCTCCTGTCCCGCGACGTACGGTCCACGCCGAGGCGGCCTCGCCCGCGTGGCGGATGGTAGCGCTCAGGGCCGTCCCGTGGCAACGGCGTTCGCCGAACCGAACCGGTCGGGTCGACCGGATCGACCGGATCGAGCCGCCCCTTGGCTTCCGCTGCCGGTCGTGGACGGCCTCGACCTCTCCATCCGGCGCTTGGCCTGATGGCTCCCGCCTTCGGTCCGATCCGCGACCCGCCCGGCGTCACAACCCGAGGTGGATGCGGATGGCCCGGTCCACGGCGCGCATCCGCGGGCTGGCGACATCGCCGAGCGGGGGCAGGACCAGCCGGCTCGCATCGACCGTGCGGACGTGCGCGCAGTTGACGATGCTCCGCTTCCGCAGGCCCGCCTCCCCTGCATCGACCGGCACGCAGACCGGGTAGGAGGCGATCTTGTCCGCGAACCCCACGACCGGGACCACGGTCACGGTGCGCGAAACTCGGTTGGCGACGTCGTTCTGGACCACCACGCAGGGGCGGGTCTTGCCCTGCTCGGACCCCACAACCGGATCGAGACGCACGAGCACGACGCTCCCGCGGCGGTATTCCGTCATCGCGCCCCCCGGGCGGTTGGCCAGGGCGCATCGGCGACGTGCATCTCCCGGTCGAGATCGCGGTTGACCTCGTTCAGGCCCTCGTAGGCGCGTTCCAGCTCGCGGGCGAGCGCCTCCGCCTCCAGCCGGGCGACATGGGCCACGAGCGCCTCGCGGAGAAGGGCGGACTTCGGCTTGCCGGTCAGCCGCACCCCGCGCTCGAGCACCGCCCGGAACTCGGGATCCGCCGCGAAGTGGATGCCGCCGCCGCGCGTGGGCATCGCCATGGCACACCTCCAAGGTACAAGAAACGGTACAAGTGCAGTGTATCGCGACGCGGGCCCGGGCGCAACCCTGCGGCGAGCCTGCGAGCCTGACGGCCCTCGCGTCCGGTAGCTGCCCGTGGTCTTCTCCCCCCGTATTCGGGAGGAAGACCATGCGGATTCTGCTGTCGATCGGGTGTCTGTTCATGGTTCTCTCTGCCGCGCTGCTCAACCTCGCCTGCGGTGGGGGGGACGGTGGCGCCTCGCTGCCGGACTGGTGCGCGTCGTCTCCGTGCGGAGACCACGGCACGTGCGCCATCGGTGCCTCCGGCCCGGTCTGCGTCTGCGAGGCCGGCTTCTTGTGGCGCCCCGGCGAGCCGTGCAAGCCGCTCCCGGGCCCGACCGACCCGTGCGCCGACGCGGCGTGCGGCGACCACGGGGTCTGCGCGGTCGTCGGCGCCAAGGCGGTCTGCGTCTGCGACACGGGGTACGCGAGCACCGGCGGAACGTGCGTCGCGGGTCCCGACCCGTGCGAGGGCAAGGACTGCGGCGGCCACGGCCTGTGCGCGGTCGCGGGCGGGGGCACGCCGGTCTGCGTCTGCGACACCGGATACGCGAGCACCGGCGGAGCGTGCGTCGCGGGCGCGAACCCGTGCGAGGGCAAGGACTGCGGCGGCCACGGCCTGTGCGCGGTCGCGGGCGGGGGCACGCCGGTCTGCGTCTGCGACACCGGATACGCGAGCACCGGCGGAACGTGCGTCGCGGGCGCGAACCCGTGCGAGGGCAAGGACTGCGGCGGCCACGGGCTGTGCGCGGTCGCGGGCGGCGGCACCCCGATCTGCGTCTGCGACACCGGATACGCGAGCACCGGCGGCACCTGCGTCGCGGGTGCGAACCCGTGCGAGGGCAAGGACTGCGGCGGCCACGGGGTCTGCGTCCCGGCCGGCGCCGCGGTCGTCTGCGTCTGCGACGCGGGCTTCGTCCACAAGGACCAGACCTGCGTCGCCGACCCCGGGACCGGCCTCGCCGTCTGCGTGGGCGTGGCCTGTTCCGGCCACGGCGCCTGCGTCCCGACCACGACCGGCCCGGCCTGCCTGTGCGAGCCCGGCTTCTACTGGAAGGGCGCCGAGTGCCTCGCGAACCAGGACCCCTGCGCGACCGACCCGTGCGGCGGCCACGGCGCGTGCGTGGTCACGTCGTCCGGCCCGTCGTGCCTCTGCGGCCCGGGCTACGTCGCCTCCGGCGCGTCGTGCGTGCCCGCGGAGGACCCGTGCGCCGGCGTGGACTGCTCCGGCCACGGCCAGTGCGCCGAGGTCGGCGGCACCCCGGTCTGCCTGTGCGACACCGGCTACGTCGCCCAGGCCGCCACGGCCTGCGTGGCCGTGGCCGACCCCTGCGAGGGCGTGGCCTGCTCCGGGCAGGGCGCGTGCGTGCCGACCTCCAAGGGCGCGACCTGCATCTGCGACTCCGGCTGGTACGCGGTCGGGCTCTCGTGTCTCGAGGCCCCGGGCACGGTCGTCCCGCCGTTCGCGGAATCGGACATCGAGAACGTCGCGGCCGACCCGGAGATGGGGATCGAGTACGTCTCGACCGAGCTGCTCGTGATCGTGAAGGAAGGCCACGACGCGTCCGCGTTCGCCGCCGCGGTCTCCGGCGCCGGGGCCGAGGTCGCCGCGTACGAGCCCACCCTCCGGATGTACCACGTGCGCCTGCCGTCCGCGGCCTCGGACCAAGGCCAGCTCGGGGTGCTGCAGGCAGGCATCGAGGCGCTTCCGGACGTCTCGGTCGCGGGGCGGAACTGGCTCGTCGCCTCGGCGAAGGTCCCGTGCAGCGGATGCGACGGGTGGAGCGACCCCTGGAAGGAGGCGTCGCCCGGCGGGGACAACTGGTACCTGGAGGCGATGCGTGCTCCCACGGCCTGGGGCTTCTCCACGGGCCAGGGGGGGGCGCCGATCGCGGTCGGCGTGATCGACGGCGACTTCCACGCGAACGCCGACCTCCCGGTTGCGTCGTCGAGCCTACTGAAGCAGCCGGTCAGCGCCAGCGTGGCGGCGAACTGGGCCAAGAAGCCGGACCACGGCACGAACGTCGCCGGGCTGGTCGCCGCGAAGGGAAACAACGGCTCGGGCCGGACTGGGGTGGTCTGGGACAGCCGGCTGCACTACTGCCAGCACGACGGCAACTACAAGAGCGTCCTGGAATGCGTGAAGCGGCTCGTGGACAGCGACGTCCGGGTGATCAACTTCTCGGGCGCCATCCAGTACCGCGACGGCGCCTTCGAGGGGGACTGGGGTCCGTCCGGCGAGCCCACGGCACAGGCAAAGGCCAAGGGCATCGGGGAGATGCGCAAGCTCTGGACGGACGCCCTCCTCCCGCTGACCAAGAAGCCCTGGGTCTTCGTGCAGGCCGCCGGGAACGAGGCGATCTCGGACGCCACGGTGGCCGCGCACGCGCTCATGCTCAACGACCCGAAGCTCACCTCCCGCGTCCTCGTGGTCGGTGCGACCACGACGAAGGGCGAGCTGGCCTGCTATTCGAACGCCGGGCCGATCCACATGGTCGCGCCGGGCGGCGACGGGGACTGCTACTACTTCGGCCTCGGCGGCGAGGAGATGGCGGTGCTCGTCGGCGAGAACTCCGGCACCTCGTTCGCCGCACCGCTCGTCGCGGGCGCCGCGGCCCTCGCGTGGTACGCGATGCCGACCCTCACCGCGTCCGAGGTCCGCGACGTCCTGCTCGAGTCGGCCTCGAAGACCGCCGGCGGCGTCCCGGTACTCGACGCGGGCGCGGCGCTCGCGACCGTGGCGGATCGCTGCGTGGCCGGCGGCGGCACGTTCGACCTCGGGATCGGGCAGTGCCGGCCCCCCTGCGTCCCGTCCTGCGCGGGCAAGCAGTGCGGGGACAACGGGTGCGGTGGACTGTGCGGCCCGCTCGCCGAGGGCGAGACCGACTGCACCGGTGACACGCTGAACGGCTGCTCGGGCGGCAAGCTAGTGAACGTGGACTGCACCGCGAGCGGCAAGTCGTGCGGCCTGGCCGCGGGCGGCAAGTCCGCCTGCGTCGGCGGCACCCCGACATGCACCGCGAAGTGCGCGGGCAAGCAGTGCGGCGACGACGGCTGCGGCGGGAGTTGCGGCGCGTGCCCGGGGGACCACCCGACCTGCACGCCGGCCGGCCAGTGCACCGCGCCCGCGAACCCGCCGCCGACCGGCGAGATCCAGGCGCCCGCGGACGGGGCGACGGTGAGCGGGGACTTCCCGGTGACCGTGGTTGCGAACGACGACAAGGCCCTGGTCAAGCTGACGGTCGTGGTGAACGGGCCGGGCGGGGCCCAGATGTACAAGCAGTCCACGTACCCGGGGCAGGCGAAGTGGACCTGGGGTATCGGTGCGGTCCCGACCGCGGGCTGGCCGAACGGCGACTACACGGTCGGGCTGTGGGGGCTGGACGCGGACAACCCCGCGCTCCTGCTGGACTCCGCGACCGTGCACCTCCAGGTCGGCCCGTGCGTGCCGAACTGTGCGGGCAAGGAGTGCGGCGACGACGGGTGCGGCGGCAAGTGCGCGCCCGGCTGTATCGGCGGCGAGACGTGCAATGCGGCCGGGGTCTGCGAGGGCACGACCGCGGGCTGCTCGGGCGGCTGGTGCCTCATCCCCGGCGGCACGTTCCAGATGGGCTCGCCCGCGGACGAGCCGTGCCGGTCCAGCGACGAGGGGCCGGTCCACACGGTCACGCTCACGCGCTCGTTCTACATGAAGCCCGATGGAGTCACGGATCCGCTCGGCCCCTCGTCGGGCTCGTACCGGGTGCTGCGTGGCGGCTCCTGGTACCACGACGCCGGGTACGCCCGGTCTGCGTACCGCAGCTACTTCAGCCCGGGCCGCCGCTACGACACCCTCGGGTTCCGTCCATCGAGGTCGGTCCCGTGACCCTGGGCGCTCGGACCCTTGGACCCTTGGCCGCGCCTGTTCCCGTGCTGTTCCCGGGCCTTGCCGCAGCGGCGCGCGGGCGAGCCCGTCAAGTGGCTCGCCTGGGGCCCGCGCGCCGCGGCGGCCCGACGCAGGGGGGTGATCCGCGATGAAGCTCAAGGTGTTCACGCTGCGCCTGGATCCGGCCACCGGCCGCTTCGACGACCGTGAGATCGTCGAGTTCCAGGCCGGCAAGGACGTGCTGGACGTGTCGGAATACCAGTTCGTACACGACCGCGTGCCCACCTGGGGCCTGCTCGTGCGCTACCGCGACGCGCCCGGCGGGCGGGACGGCCGGGGCGACCGCGAGGAGCCTCGCAAGGACTGGCGGGCCGACCTGGACGCGGAGGCCGCGCGGCTGTACGACGAGCTGCGCCTCTGGCGCGGCCGGCAGGCGAAGCGCGACGGCATGCCGCCCTACATCATCCTGAACAACCGCGAGCTGGCCGAGGTCGCGGCCCGCCGGCCGGCCACGCTGACCGCGCTGCGCGAGATCAACGGGGTCGGCGAGGCCAAGGCCGAGCGCTGGGGGGAGGAGATCCTGGCGGTGGTCGCCGCCGCGTTCGCGGCCCAGAGGCCCGCGGAAGGGGAGGGCACGCTCGATGCCGGCTGACGAGGTGCCCCTGTTCGCCTTGTGGGAGACGGTCCTGCACGACCTGCTGGCGCGGACCGCGAAGTTCCCGAAGCGGGTGAGGTTCACGCTGGCCACCCGGCTCGACAACCTCGCGCTCGACGTGTTCGAGCGGCTGGTCGAGGCCCGGTACTCGCGCGACAGGCGGGCGGCGCTCCAGG
>Ga0194127_10003118_pt1 | contig 21631 bp, 27 predicted proteins | sample TA2KigC100mmetaG_FD_148624 | JGI IMG/M metagenome (GOLD analysis project Ga0194127, IMG submission 148624) | Freshwater microbial communities from Lake Tanganyika, Tanzania - TA2015036 Kigoma Deep Cast 100m | ecosystem: Environmental > Aquatic > Freshwater > Lake | place: Tanzania: Lake...
AATTTAGGTTATAACCTGGATAGCATTTTGCCATAATTTTTTTGGATATAAACTATTGCATTATTGGAGGAATTAGAGACTATACTAATAAACACTGCAATAGAAACCATCTTATAAACAGCATATTAGCATGATTATTTGTCTTCAGGCTTTTATTAAGAAAAATATTAAGGATAAAAAATACTGGCCGGATTACTTTGAAATTAAACCTTATGCTGCTTCATATTTTAAAACGGAGCTCCTTAATAAATGGTTCTCCGGCAAAATCATTTATTTTATTTATAAGCTGCCTTGACATCATGCTAAGCTCATTTGCCCATGTTGAGGATGAAACTGATATATAAAGTATGCCTTTAAATATTTTCTGGGGTTTTGTTTTGGCAGCAATTTCTTTTCCGGCAATTTCTTCCCAGTGATTGAATATGCTGAATTTTTTGAGCTTTGATTTGATTTTTGGATCGGAGGCAAAACTATTTATTAATGCGCCCAGTTCAGTTACTCCGCCAGGGCGCTTTTTGGCAAGGCTGTCTTTGCCTGCAATATGCTTTTTTTTATAAGTCATTTCTTTTACTTAAATAAAAATATGAATTTGATTAATAAGTTTTCCCGGCACATCATGCACACCTGGATTTCGGCCAAGATCACACGGGCTCCAGTAAGCCGGCACATAGTTAAGAGGATAAAATTTTAAAGTACTGTCCTGCATAAGTCCTGTTTCCATTTATCTTTACTTTTTATAAATTGGTGTTACAAATATGCAAAAGTTAAAAAAGCAATTAAAGGCCTGTAACGTATAAATTCTTTTCTGCAATTTTTAATGGTAATACTTCACAGTTAAACAGTTTTTCACTTTTACTGCAAGCCATTCCCATATAATTATTTAGAAGTTAATTTTATGGATTTCCTGCTCTAAACTACTGTATCTGTGTTTCAAAGTTTTCATTAAGATATTAAGTTATGCAATCAACAGTAAATACCGGATTTATATTTAAAACACTTGCTCGATTTATTAATATAATTAATTAAATCTTTAAAATATATTAAATTAATTAATATTATACTTGACATAATTAATGTTTTTATATGTGTATTATAAAGCAGTTTCAATTGTCAATTGAGCTCTTTAAGTTTAAGAACCAGGCAGTGCAGTTATGGTAAATCAGGGGCTGTCCCCTTTTTTATTTTTTTATGAATTTGCATTTACCTGCCCTGGATCTATTTCTGAAACACCTTCTGCATTTACAAGAAACTTTTTAATGTTTTTGCTGTTTATTTCATCAAAATCATTTAAATAGTTTATATTACTGGTAGTTATAAATGTCTTTTGAAACGCTCCCCTATTAAATTAAGCACCTGGCTTTCCCTTTCCCTGTCAAGCTCCGAAAGCACGTCATCAAGCAAAAGAACCGGGTTTTTCCCAAGCTTCTTTTTCAATATTTCGAGCTCACAGAATTTAAGGCACACTGATGCTATTCTCTGCTGGCCCTGCGAGCCAAATGATTTTAGTGGCTTGCCGTTTAATAATATAGAAAGATCATCACGATGCGGTCCGGTTAAAGTATTTTTGAACCCCAATTCCCTGGAAAAATTTTGTTTAAGCTTTTCTTTAAATATCGCGCGCATAGCGGCCAGTTCAGCGGGCAAAATCAAATTATTTGCATTATAATTATTTTTATAATCCTGCATACTGTCCAGGATTTTGCCACCCGTAAATTGTAAATCTGCATCATCATAAACTGTATTATAATTATTTGAAGGGTTTATTCTGTCCCAGCTGTATATATATTCAAGTCCCGCATCTGCACTTTTAAAAAAAATATTGAAATACCTTGAAAAATCGTCTTTTATTGCACTGGCCAGCCATATCCTTTTAAGTATTATTTCAGAGCCGTATTTTATAAGGTTTTCATCCCACGTTTCAAGCATAGTGTTAGCCGTATGGTTTTTTCCATTATTTAAACTCTTAATAAGTCCGTTTCTCTGGTTAAGTATTTTCTGGTATCTGAGACACAGTTGATAATAATCCGGGTATATTTTCTCAAGCAAGCTGTCCATCCAGGCTCTTCTCAGCGATGGCCCGCCTTTGATAATAGAAAGGTCATCCGGGGAAAAAATGACAGATGGCAGTCTTGATACAAAATCTGATTTTTTTTTGACAGCGACTTTATTTAGACGGATTTTTATCTTGTTTGAATGATTTAACTGGAGTTCAATTAAATATTTATTTCCACAAACATCGTTCTCTATTATCCCTTTTGCCCTGCTGCCGGTATTTGCCCTTATAAAAATCTATTATCCCTTTTGCCCTGCTGCCGGTATTTGCCCTTATAAGGGCGTAGTCGCTTCCCCACCTTATCATTTCATCCTGGGAATTGGTCCTGTGGGATTTTGCGCTTGAAACAAAATAAATTGCCTCTAAAAGATTTGTTTTCCCAAGGCCATTATCCCCAATGATAAGTATGATGTTCTTTTCAAAAGTAAGCTTTATCTCTTTGTGGTTCCTGAAATTTTTTAACTCAAGAGTGCTTAAAAACATATTATCAAATTACTATTATCCCTATATTTTGAAGTGCTGTTATGTACTTATTATGCCTATAAACTGAAGATTGGCCCCTGCCTTTTGAAATTGCTGTAAAGAAATAAATATAATTCTAAAAATAAAACTTCCTGAATCTAATGACATCCTGAACATGTACTGCATGAGCCCCCTGCACAGCTTTTTGATGGCGACGCACACGATGAGGAATCGCATCCGCAATCCTTCCCGGAAGATGATGAGGTTTTAAAGCTTATGGGTGCAAAAATCCTCAAAGTATTTAAACTTCCGCAGCTGCTGCACTTCACAATCCTCAAAGTATTTAAACTTCCGCAGCTGCTGCACTTCACATTATTGCCGTCATTTGAATTTACTACATATTCATCAACTGCATTGCAGTCATTGCATTTATAATCTACAAACCTCATAAAAAATACCTGCCTTTTTTTAACTTATCCCAGATATTATAATCATTTTCCCAAAGCATTTCCATCATATTGTGGCCATGCTAAAGTGGCAGAACATATATTTTCCATTTTTTCTATTGAATAAATTATTTTTGTTTTTTAATATATAAAAAAATGAAGATAAAACTTAAACCATTAAAAGAATTTTTTAATAAACCATATAACGTAATGTCTGCATGTTTTATATTAATCATTATCGTTGTATCTGTTCTTTTTTTTGTGATGCTTAAAAAAACTTCTGATAAAGTGGACTACTACGGAAAGCTGGTTTCAGGGCTTTCTGTTGAAATTGCCGAAATGAACGATTCCATTGAAAGGCGAATTTCTGAAAAAAGCAGTGCAGAGCTTTTGATGAATAATACAAACAGAATTCTTACAACTGTTTATTTCGGCACTGCGGACATAGATGAAAAGGAGGAAGCAAAAGATTTTACAGCTTTCTCAATGATATATAATGAAAAATTCTACATCATAACTGCAGGCCACTGTGTTGAAATGGATGGCCAAAAATATTCAAACTTTAAATTTAAAGCAAATAAAGGCATTAGCTGGATAAAGCCGGAGCTTCTTGATTATAAAAGCGATTATAAAAATAACATAGATTATGCAATTTTCTATTCAGACAGGCTTGTTACAACAGGGCTGATACCTGCAAAACCAAATGAAGATATGAGCCCGCAATATGTTCTTGGAAACCTTGAGAGAGGGCTGAATCTTATTAAAAGATACAATGATGCAAAGGAAGGTGAAAGCGGCAGCCCCATTTTAAATTCAAGCTGTCATGTTATAGGCCTCATGATAAAAAAGGGCGGAACATACACCCCGATTGATGTGGTGCTTGACGCCTTAAAGTCGCTTCAGGAAGAAGGGTAGCAATAAAGCCAAAAAATCATTTACGAAAAATTGCCTCAGCCTGTTTTAAAAGTTGAATTATTTTTAACCCCTGGGGGCAAAAGCTTCTTCACACTTTCCGCATTCATTGCACATGCCAGCTTTTTCTTCCTCACTGTCAATGCCAATATTTTTATACTGCCATGCGCAATTTTTTTGCATTTTACTTAACAAATAATAATTATATATTTTCAGTATTTTTGGAATTGCCACATTGTTCGGGCAGGGTAAACAATACCCGCAATTATTGCATGCAATCAAATTCTTTATTTCTTTATTATCAAGCACTTTTTCAAGTATTTCTTTTTCAGAATCTGAAAAGGAAAAAGACTGGCTGAAAACTGCTGCATTTTGCAAAACATCCTGAATTTTCTGCATCCCTGAAAAAACAACTGATACATCAGGATTAGAAATAATATATTTTAATGCAATACTCTCTATGCCTGGCAGGCAAAGGTCCGGGACCCTTCCCCCGGCAAGGGGTCCCATTATAAATACTCCCAGGCCTTTCTGCCTTGCATAGCTCATTACATCTTCATTAGACCTGTCCAGGATATTGTACTGGCACAGTACTGCCTCAAATCCCCCGGTGTCTATTATTTTTTTCATAACAGGCTGTGCATCATGAAATGAGAAAAGCAAATATGCTTTATAAGGCCTTCGCTTTTGGCTTTCTGTGCTTCTTCAATCAATTTAAATTTTAATACTTTGCTTTCAAACAATTCACTGTTTAGTGTGTGGAAATGGTAAAAATCAATAAAGTCAACATCAAGGGTTTTTAATTGCTCCTCAAGATATTTCCTGTAATCGCTTCTGCTGCCTGCCAACCAGGTTGGAAACTTTGTTGACAGGTAAATTCTTGAGTCTTTATTTTTTTCTTTCCAATTTTTAAGGGCCTCTCCTGAAAGCTTTTCGCTTTGCTTATTACAGTAAGGATAGGCAGTGTCAATTATGTTTATGCCCTTTTCAAACCCTTTAAGTATTAGCTCCAATGATTCATCGTGCCTTATAATTTCCTCACCTTCAAATTTGTCTGAAGGCAGCCGCATTGCGCCAAAACCAAGAAGCGATGCTTTTACTTTTGTTTTTCCAACATCCCTGTATTCCATAAACAGCCTGCTCTTTAAAATACTAGTTCTTTACGTTTATATTATACAAAAATATATTTTTAATAATATTAATAATAAAAATTTGTTGGCATCTAAAATTCCGGGATAAATAATTAAGGGGACAGGACGGGTTATTGACAAAACCATTTAAAGGCAAAAAGGGCACGGGCCCTCTTCTCAGGAAAGCGCGAAGCCTGAAAAAATTGGGCAGTCTTTTAATCTCAGAATACATTTTCAATAATACCTCCCCCCAATACCATATCACCAGCGTAAAACACGATTGACTGCCCGGGAGTAATGGCATCCCGGCCACGGTCAAAGATAACTTCTGCTTTGCCATTCTTTATTTTTATGCTGTGCATGGAGCCAGGCTGCTTTTATATCTTATTTTTGCCATTGCCCTTTCAGGAATACTTTCAACAAGAAAATTAAGCCTGCCTGCTGTGAGCCTGTTTTTGCTTAAATACTGCCTGGCTCCCACAGTTACTGTGTTTGAGATTGCGTCTATTTCCAGGACATAGAGCGCATTACTGGAGCTTATTTTTATGCCCTTCCGCTGCCCAATTGTAAAACCGGATATTCCTTCATGCTGTCCTATAATATTTCCATTGATGTCTTTTATGCTGCCCGGGATGTTAAAAACAGGCTCCTCTTTTATTTCCTGTCCATTATCGGCTGGGAGGGCATTATTATCATAATGTAATTTACTTTGTAATAGCCATGCATGGTTTGCAACAAATCTTTTATAATCATTATCTTTAACAAAGCAAATTTCCTGGCTTTCTTTTTTTAAGGCTGCAGGAATATCATTTTTATAAGCTATCTTTTTAACTTCTTCCTTCGTATAATCTGCAAGAGGGAACAGTATTTTCTCAAGATTATCTTTTTTTATTGCATATAAGAAGTAGCTCTGGTCCTTTTTTAAATCAGCAGCCTTAAAAAGCCCGAAATTGCCGCCATTCTTTTTTACTGATGCATAATGGCCCGTTGCAAAATAATCAAAACCTTCCTTTATTGCATAATCAAAAAGCAGGCCGAATTTTATAAACCTGTTGCATTCTATGCAGGGATTTGGTGTGGTTCCTAAAAGATAGCCTTTAACAAAAGGGGCAATTACTTTTTCTTTGATCTGCTCTGTAAGATCAACGCAAGTATGATTTATGCCAAGCCTGCTGCAGGCTTTGACTGCATCCTGTACGTGTGCCTCGGCAAATTCATTAAAATACATTGTAAGCCCGGAAGTATCATATCCTTCTTCAGCAAGCAGGTATGCTGCAACCGATGAGTCAACTCCCCCGCTCATTGCAATTAGCACTTTTTTACCTTTTTTGCTTTTTTTATTAATTCTATTCTCCATTTTTGCTTTTTATCATCTTTAATATTCAAGCTTATCTTAGCTTTTTTCATTTCCCGCTTTTACCGGTTGATTTTAAAAAACCCTGTTATTTTTCCTGCTTTGATTGTATAAACAATCTGTACGGTATTTAGTGTTACTTAAAGCAGCTTCAACTTACAATTTCATATTTTAGCTTAATAAAACTTTTACATGAAAACAAGTTCTAAGCAGAATTTATAGTATTTATAAGAAAGCCCCGGATAAACGGATTTGGATGCAGCAAAGGCAGCCATTTAAAAAAAGACCGATTATTGCAATACCTTTATTTGAAAACCACTTTTTAAATATAGCGCTTAAGTCCTGGTATCAATTAAATAATGATCAAATAATTCACTTAATGCATCTACAACCTCAGATTCAAAAAGCACACTTTTGTTGTCATTGAAAAACTTAAATACAGCTTTTATATCCCTTGCTTTACCGTATGGCCTTTTTGAAGTCATAGCTTCAAAAGTGTCTGCAACAGCAATTATTTTTGCCTCCATCAGAGTCTCAGCGCCGGTAAGACCGTAAGGGTATCCGGAACCATCCAAACGTTCGTGGTGCTGCAGTATAATTTTGGCAAAAACTTCGTAATCATGCATAGCTTTAATTATATTATAACCTATAACAGGATGGGATTTGATAAGCTCCATCTCTGAATCATCCAGTTTTGTATCCTTGTTTAAAACCTCGCCGGGTATATTCAGTTTACCTATGTCATGAATCATCGCAACATTATGGACAAGCAAAACCCTTTCCCTGGAAAAATTCATTTTCTCTGCAATCATTGTGGAAAGTTTTGCAACATTTCTGTGATGAATTGCAGTATAGTCATCTTTGCTTTCAGTATAAGCTATCAGCGCTTTTATAAGCGATGCAATAGAATCTACTTTAGTTTTTATAATACGATTTCTGTTTACCAGCATATAGATGGTATAAGCAAATGCAAAAAAAAGAACAGATAGCATTATTATCAATATTATTTCAAGTAAACTTAAGTTTTGCATAGTTAATTAAAGCTTTCTATCATTAACTGCCCATACTGGATGTACCTGTATCTAGGCGGATTCTATCATAATTTTTTTCTGGTAGATAATTCATTATAGATTTTAAATATATTAAAGCTATAAATATTATAACATCCTCAACTGTTGGTTCAGTTTAAACTCTGCAATAGGCATAACCCTGTAACTTTCAGCGATTGCACCTATTACAAGGTTGTGGCCGCCAATTGTGAAAAACAGCACAGCTGCGATAATAAAATAGAGATTTGACGTCAGTGTCACATTATCCTGAGTGAGCGGATTTATAACATTTGCAAATCCAAAACCGCTGTTTGTATCAATAAGACTGCCTGCAAACTGGGCAGCTATAAATACTATCGCTGTCATAAAGCTCAATAAAAGCCCCACAAGAAACTCCGCCGCAATATGGGTAAATATTTCAAAATAAGTCATTGTTCTTATATCTATTTCAACAGATATTACCGGTAACATAGTTATTGCAAGGGCAAGACTTATAAGCACCTTTAAGAACGGTGCCAGTGAACGGTTCCTGAAAGGCGGTATAGTAAAAAAAACTATGCCTATGCGCGTGACAACCATTAAAAAGGGCAGTATATTCTTAGATACCATATTCAGTAATTCAAAACTTCCCGGCATAAACACCTTTCCTACTTGACTATTGCAGGTATGCTGTTAAAAAGTTCAACTGTAAAACCTATTACCTGTGCGCCCATCCATGACCCAAGTATAAGTATTATGACCGCAGCTACGATAAGCTTTGGTATAAAAGTCAGCGTCATCTCCTGTATCTGGGTTGCGGATTGGAACACTGCAATAATGAGCCCCACAAGGAGACTTGCAATAAGTATCGGGCCCGCAACCTTTGTAATTGTCCAGAGCATCCTTGATGTTATATAGATTATAAATTCCTGGTTCATATTTTTTTTACTCCCCAATTAATATATATGCTTCTTCACCTGAAAGTGTTGACTATTGAGTTGACTATCAAATACCAGCCGTCAACCATTATAAAAAGCAGCACTTTAAATGGCAGTGATATCATTATAGGAGGAACCATCATCATGCCCATGGACATCAAAACCGATGCCACAATAAAATCAATTAAAAGAAACGGCAGGTATATCAAAAATCCTATCTGGAATGCTATGCGCAGTTCGCTTATAATAAATGCCGGTATAAGAACCGTCAGCGGCACTTCAGTCGGACTGGACGGTTTTTGGGACTTTGAAAGATTTATAAAAAGAGCAAGATCCTTTTCCCTGGTTTGTTTTAGCATAAAATTTTTAAGCGGGACCTCGGCATTTTTGAAAGCCTCTTCCTGGTTTATTTCACCTTTAAGATAAGGCTGTACTGCTTCCTGGTTTACCTGGGTAAAAGTTGGAGCCATTATAAATATCGTCAGAAACAGGGCTATGCCTATTATTATCTGGTTGGGCGGCATCTGCTGGGTGCCGAGGGCATTTCTTACAAAAGACAGTATTATCACAATCCTTGTAAATGAAGTGGTCATTATAAGTATCGTCGGTATTAAGGCAAGTACTGTAAGAAGTACCAGTATCTGCAGCCAGTTCTGCCCGGTGCCTGTAGCCTGCTGATTTAATATGTCAAGCATATATTTTTATACTCCCTTTGCTGTTTTTCATATTGTTTGTTTTTGCAGGGATATTTGTCTTTATCTGCATCATTTAAAATTTTTAAGCATTATTTTTAAAAAGCCCTGAAAGCACAGACCTGAAATTTTTTCCTTCTTCAGTATTATTATTAAGTTCATTAATGTTTTGCACAGTGGTTATGTCGTCTTTGTTAAATTCAGATATAAGATTTACCTGGTTTTCAGTTGATGAAATAAGCAGTACCTTGTCAGCAATTTTTACAAGGTAGAGCTTCCTGCTGCAATCAAGGTTTATGCATTCCAGTATACTTATAATTCCATTCGAAGCAGTATTTGCTGGCATCTGCACTTTTCCTTTTTTAGCATAGAATATCCGGAGTATATATACAGAGATATAAATTAGCGCTGCAACTATTGCCATGCCGATAACAAGTTTTATTACCATGTCTATGCCCCCTGCACCTGCAGTTGATGCTGCGGTATCCTGCGCCGCCAGCGGCTGTTGCCTGCTGCTCAAAATATAAATAAGCAATATTCCAAAAAATACAATTGCAGCAAAGATTGCCACCGGCCTGATTTTTTTGTTTTCTGTGCCCTTTTTTAAACCGGTGAGACCTGCATTAAAGTTAAAAAACGATGGATTTTTAATAAATCCTGTGTTTTTGAAATCCGCAGCATTTGATGTTTTGCCGGATTTGAAAAAAAATCCCATTTTATTTGCCTTCCTGAGTTTTTGTTACTATTTCAGTTATTCTTACAGCAAAGTCTTCATCAATTACTACAACCTCGCCCTTGCCTATTAGTTTATTATTCACAAAAATGTCAACCGGGTCCCCGTAGAGCTTGTCAAGCTCTACTATGGAGCCTATGCCCAGCTCTATCATTTCACTTATTTTAAGTGTTGTCCTGCCAAGCTCCACTATTACTTTCAAAGGCACATCCTTCAATATTTCAAGTGAGTTTGCCTCATTTACTTTCTGCAGCCGCTCAAAATCAGTCAATTCAGCATTTTTAATGCCTTCATTATTTGAAGGGCTCTTTTTTAAATTTGCAGCATCCTCCTGTACAATACTGTCTACTTCTTCAGGGCCGGGGACGCTTTCCTGCTGCTGTGCATGCCGTAATCCAAACCATCTTCGGAAGAAATTGATCCAGCGTCCTTTATTTTTATATTTTCTTTCTTCATTTATGCCTCCATTTCGAATTTTTCTACAATTTTTACTGCCAGTTTATTGGATATTTTGCCGGGTTTTACTTTAAAAAGCCTGCTGTCTTTTACAACCATTTCAAGAGAGTCTGATGTATGAGTTTTCAGCTTCAGTATATCCCCGGCCTCAAGATTATCGATTTCACTGAAAGTCAAATCCAGTGTTCCCAAAACAACACTTGCATCAAGGCTGATTCTATTAATGCTGCCGCCCATTTTCTTGTTTTTATTATTTGAAAAAAATGCAGTATTGCCCTCATATAAGCTTCTTCTGTTCAAATCATCAAGAACCGGTTTTATAGAGATAAACGGCAGGCAGAGAGTAAAAAAACCTATTTTTGATGCAAGTAAAATTAATAGTCTTTCAAAAAAGGAATGCGAATTACTTGATAAATTATATCTAGTAATGATAAATAAAATGAAACTTGAATTTAATTTTGAACTTTATAAAACTGGTAAGTTAACTCTGCTGGAATTAAGGGCAAAAACCAGGCAGTACCAGGATGAGGCCAAAGAAGCGGATATTGCCTATTTTAACAGGCTCGTAGATTTATAAAATAGCCAGGCGTTAAAAATTGGATTATGAAATGAATTATATAAATATTAATGATAAAAAATATAGCTATACCCATAAAAGGCAGGTGGCGCTTAATGAGGACAGCGCTTATTTAATGATAAACCAGGGAAAATCCTCTGAAGCAGAAAACCTGTTAAGGCAGAATGTTGACATAAATACCTCAAGCACAAGGACTTACCAGATGCTCATAGGTATATATAATAATAAAAGTGATTATAATAATCTTGTTAAAATCATAAACAGGGCCATTAAATGCTGTAATGAAAATAACAGGGATTTTAAAGAGCTCAGAAGGATTGTTGTATTAAATAAATTATTAGAAGATATTCCAGTATAATGATTCTGCCCTGTTTCTGTCTCACTGCAAAATTTTATGATTAAATAGTCTTATTAAACTGTAATTATAAAGTGCTTTAAAGTGAAAGATTTTAAAAAGCTCATAAAAAACCAGTTAAAATCTGTTTATGGGGATGAAGAAGGATTTGGCCTTATACACACGGGCCAGAACCACTTCATACTCATCACACCATTTATTGACGACGGGAATAATTTAATTGAACTAAGCATTGCTGCAACGGGCTCTTCAAATATAATTATTTCTGAAAATGGCAGGATAAAGAATTATTTGGAGAAAGTGAATTTAACTGGCGGCACATCCGGCGCAAGCACTGATTTGATAGCCTGGCTCAATAATATAAAATGGCCGGGGCAGGACGAGAAATCATTTGTTATAAAGACAGACAGCAAAAAAATCGGCCAGGACATAGAAGTTATTCTTAAATTATTACATAAAGTTTACAGCATCAAGCCTGATGATAAAATTGAAGAATTAAAGCCTGAAAAGACTGACTTTCAGGCGAAAAAGCAAAATTTGGCTATTATCTTAAAAACAGCGCCAGCGCCGCGACTGCAACTGAAGACGGGTTTCGGAAAGATTTTACTTTTTTATTAAACAGGTCAAGAATATTATTTGAAGAAAACGCCTCACTGGCGCTGGGTCCGGAAAACATAAAATTCCATTTTAAAATTCCTGGTTTTATAAAAAAATATATAAACCTTATTTCAGTTCCAGACTTTAATAAGGCCGAAGAGCTTATTAAAACATACTGTTTGCATTACTCAAAACTAAACAGCTTTAAGAACTCTTTTTATATTGTTTTTAATGACAAGGACTACCCTGCAGTTTGGCACAAACTTAAAAATACTGGTTCGCTGGAAATCCTGAAATCCCAAAAAATACATTTTTTCGGGCTCTACCAGGATATAAGCAGTTTAAGATCATGCCTGCTTAAGCGTTTTTAAAAAAATTTATTTATATTTTTGCAAGCGGAAAATCCTTTCCCCGCCTGTTTATTGAAACATTTTACTGCATCATTTGCAGATTTAATTATTTCCCTGTCAAGATTAATATTGCTGCCGGCAGGCTTTAATTTCCTGTTTACTTCCTGTGGCATATTATTGACATAAAAAAACTCTTTGCCGTGCGTTTTCTGGACATATTTTGCGCCTTCAACACCCTGGGCCTTTATTTCAAAAATGAAATAATCCACATTGTTGCAGCCTGCAGCCTCATCTATTGCATGCAGCATTTCCTGGCGCTTATCAAGGCAGTTAAATGTTTTTATTACCCTGCATCCGTATTTTTCTTCAATTGCTTTTTCCAGTTTACTTAATATATAGCCGGGCGCGGTGGTTAAAAACACAATATTTCTATTTTTCAATTTCTCTACAGGACCTATTATTTCCGGTACAAACTGCGTCCATATAATATTTGCTTCAGGATTTTTCCCGGAAATTATTTTCTCCATCTCAAGCAGATAAGGGATTTCTGAAGATTCTTCCTGGCAATTTGCAATTATGACAAGACTTGCAGAATCAATTCCCGGAAAATCCTCAAGCTGCTCCAGGCTAATGTCAGATGGGATAAAATATATGGTTCCATCCACTTTGACTGGAGGATGCTCGCCGCCGCTGCCTTCATGAACAACAATATTACCCCTGATTTTGTTTGCCTTAATGACACCTTTTTCAACATTGGAAACTGCAAATTCCTGGAAATAACCTGCGCCGGCCCTCCTGCAGCCTATTATTGAAATAATGGGGATTTTAAGCCCCAGCCTTTCATGGTTATCAAGGTAAACAGACATAATAAGGGCATCCTCAAAAACATCTGATGCTCCGTGCAGGTTGAAGTCAAGCAGCCTTTCAAGATAGTCTGTCCTGAATCTTGTATTACATATATCACTTAAGCTTATATCTGCAATATCTTTATTTATCCTGTCTTTATAAACTGAAAGCACAAAGGGCTCCGGAGGCCCGCCTCTTGAGTGAGTAATTATTATTGGTTCCCAGGCGGCAGAAAATTCTTTCATTCCGCTTAAAAGGCGCCCTGCATATGAGCCAAATGCTGTCTTTCCAACACGCTTATTTGTTGCATATAAACCAAGTGAGGGTTTATTGTGGGCTATGCTTATATGATGCTCTTTAAATATTGTCCCTCCGGCTATGTAGCAGGCGCCAAAAGATATGGCAATATTTGCAAACCTGTTTGTAATATTCCTGAAAACCTGGGGGGCGCCGCATAATTGCACAACCGTCTCTATTCCGCCTTCTTTGAGGGCTTTCCTCAATTCATTTTCAGCATTGTAGCAACCATTCTCAAGTTTTTCGGGAAAAATTACATTCACAGAAAATTCTTTTAAAAATATTGCAGAAAAAGAGCTTTTTGTCTTAATCTTTTCTGTTCCGCCTATCCATAAAAGCTTTTCGACCTCAAATTTATGCTGTCTTTTAAGTTCGTTTATGGACTCGACAGTATTATCAGGCTTATGTATTCCGTCTATTAAAATAAGTGCCCTGTTTTTAAGCATTTTATTACTTTCCTTTCATTTTGCCCGGCAGAAAAACTGAATTTAAAAAACTTTATCCGCACTGGCGGTGTAATGCTAAGCAAAAACCAGGCCATGGTTTTTACCCCTTTTTCAACTCTGCGAGTATTTTACCTTTAAAATTATCTTTTATATATTCTTTCTTATCAGGCTTTAAAAGATATAAAATTGTCGGGGCCACATCTTTTAAGCTGCCCCTGATGTCTTTAAACTCAAGGTCATGTACGCCCAGCAAAATAAATGGGACTTCAGCATCTGTATGAAACGTGCTTGGCTCCCATTCATCTGTCATCATCTTTTCAATATTTCCATGGTCTGCAACTATTGCAGCAAAACCGCCTTTCTCTATAACCTTTAACCCTATTTCCAGCAGTGCCCTGTCAACTTCCTCAACAGCAATTATTCCCGCACCAAGATCTGCTGTGTGGCCCACCATGTCGGGGTTGCAGATATTTGCAACTATAAAAGTTTTATCTTCTGCAGAATCTATAAGGGAAAGTATGCGCTGTTTTAATTCAGGCAATTCCAGTAATGGAAACCTTGCGTAGGGATTTAAACGGATTTTATATTCACCTGCATTTTTACCAAAATCCTCACGGTATTTTTTCATGTCCTCCGGGAGATGTACAACATATCTTATTTCATTTGAAAATGGTTCTGAATGCTTGCTGCCGCTTAAAAGCATAACAGCTTTTTCTTTATCAACACCGCCCTATCCTGTACTGCTTGAAACCAAAATCTTCAAGCACGCTTCCAAGGGAAATTAGCTGCTGCGGCTCCGGAAAAGCTACCGGGCAGGCGATCCCTTTATAGTATTCCATAAAAGCAGCAAAACACAGGCTAATATAATCAAGACTGCCATTTTTTTTTATTTTTTTGAATTCTTTTAAATTATGGTATGTATAATCAGGTGAAGATTTTAACAATTGCGTAATTTCTTCCTCACTTGAAGTGAGCATCCTCATTAAATACTCTGCCCGGTCTTTCCTGAAATTCCAGTAAATTACAGAATCATTATTGCCAAATCCCTGGTAGTTTCCCAGTACTCTCAGTTCTGTGTACTCATCAGTAATTGCCCGCGAATAACTGTTTTTCAGTACTGTAAAAATATCTTTTTCCCTCGGGGCGTCCGCCTCTGCTATGGCGCGGAAGGTTTTTTCAGTTTTATAAAGACAATCCTTTGCCCTGTTCATTGTAATATCCCGACCCCCCACTGTGGCAATTTTAAAACCTTCAAAATTTTTTCCCAGTATTTTATCTGCTGCTTCCATTAAATCTTCAGCAAATGAAACAGCGGAAAAAGGGGGAGTGCCCCGTCCGTCTGAAAAAAAATGTATCCATATTTTTTTTACTCCAAGTTCACTGCAGCGCCTTAAAATCGCATAGAGATGCTTTATGTCTGAATGTTCCCTGTTTGGAGACACAAGGCCCATTAAATGAAGGGCGGAATTGTATTTTAAAACATTATTTAAAGCATTATCAATAACATTATTTCTTAAAACTCCTTTTTTTATCTGCTTTTCAATCCGCAGCATCGGGTGAAGATAATCAGCCCCGCTTATTACCTCGTGCCCGACTGCTGTGGAGCCTTTTGCACCTTTTGGCATGCCGATTTCCGGTCCCACCGCTTCCAGCTGGGTATAATATGTTTTCCCTATGTTTTTCTTATACCAGGATAATTTATTGCGGGTGGCGTTATTTGAAAGGTAATCATAAGTTGGGGTTTGGGCAAGGGCAACGCAATTGTATTCTCTATTTACGTTTATGCCAAAACCGTCAAGTATTTTTGCAAAACTCCAAGTTTATAGTTTTTCATATCCATAAGCCTGCCGGTTTCCCTATAATTTTTCAATAAGCCGGTGCGCATCAGAAGCGCTTACAATGCCGGCAAGTATGCCGTTTTTAACCACAGGAACCCTGTGTATCTGCTTTAGCGCCATTATTTTAAAAACCTCTCTTGCATCCGTATCCTCTGTAACTGTTATGACATTTTTTGACATGATGCCTTCCACCCAGTTTAGCTTGCCGACTTTCCTGTTTATTTCTTCTATGCTAAGATTGACTTTAATAAGTTCTGCAACAGCTTTTATAACATCTTTTTCAGACACGATCCCTTCAAGCCTGCCTTCTGAATCAACAACAGGGACCCCGCTTACCTGGTTTTGCTGCAGTACTTTAATAAGCTGGCGTATTGTCAGTTCCTTATTGACAGTAACCAGTTTTGTACTCATAATATCCCGAACTTTCATATGCTACACCTCTGCTTTAATATTAACTTTTCCGGGTGCCTGCGGCCTGCTGGCATTTCAATATATATATTATATCGGGTTTTTAAATTAATTTCTGAAGTACTGAGCAGATTTTAAGCTTTGCCTGATTAGGTCTTTAAATAAGGTTTAAAAGTTTATTTTATTAAAGTCTTTAAAAAGCAGTAGTCCTGCCGCAAGCAGTGGAATAATTGAACCCAGCAGCAAAAAAACAATAAGCCCCTGACAAATCATATTATTGCCGGCATTAATTTTGTTATATGAATAATACAGATTAATAATTAAAGGGAATCAATTGAAATATCACCAATGCTCCTTATTAAATCTTCAAGCTCTGTATAAGTATCCAATATATCTTTATCGCTAAGAGCAAGCAGTTCCCATGCTGTTTTATCTACAGGAGGCACAAAGCTATCACCTGCAAATCCATATCCTTTGGCTCTTACCATAATATCTGCCAGATGAACTATTGCTGTTTCAACTGGAAAATATTTGGAAAAATTGGGTTTATGATGATATTCAATTATTTCAACAAGTATCCTTGGAAAGTTCCATTTCTGTGTTATCCAGGAGCCTGCATCTGCATGCGTGGCATAGAAATATTTCTTTTCAGCATCCAGGATAAGCATATTATTATGTTTGGCATCCTGTAATGCTTTATCATATTCAGCATTACACTGTAGAATTAAAATCACTTTTCCAATGTCATGAATAAGGCCTGCAATCGAAGCATCCTCAATTTCTTTTAATCCCTTCTTTTTAGCAATTATCCTTGCAGTGCAGGCACAGCCAAGTGAGTGCTCCCAGAGGCCTACCATGGACTCTTTCATTAATTCAAAAACTGATACCCCAAGAAGTAAGCCTTTGATTGCATTGATGCCTAAAAGAACCACTGCCTGGCTGACAGAAGATATCCTTCCTGGAAATCCATATAACGGTGAATTGACTATCCTTTTTGGACCCTTGATGAAAGGGCAGGGTCGCCGGAAATAAAATTACTGAGAACATTTAAAGAAAGTTTGGGGTTTTCAAGCATGGTTAAAAGTTTTTTCAAAACACCAGGAATGGTTGGAATATTGTCTACAGTCTCTACCCTCATTCTCAGGGTTTTTAAGTCAATTTCACTCATATAAACTTTCTATATGTTCAATTAATATTCTTTTTAATTTGCCTGCATGAAGCTGGTTATGGTTTAACAAAAATCTTTTATCTATATCAGCTAAGGCTTCCTCCCTGGAAACGGCGGGTTTTAAGTCACCTTTTATGTATATAAATCCAGCATTCATGGCTCTTAACTTCTCAATAATTGTTTCTGTAAGCTCAGTATTTTCATTTAATAATACTGTGCCTTTTGCATTCATGACAGGCCTTGCCAGTATCATTTCCGGTTTTAAATTATTCACTGAAATCCTGGGCATATTTTACCTAAAAAAATGCTATTAATAATACCTTTATGCCATTCTTCTATTTGTCTTAAAACAGCTTCCGCTGAATTTTTTTGCAAAACTTTTCATCTTAGAAGCAACCTCGGTTATTTCACCATAATGCAAAAATTTCCTGTTTTTATTACTGGTAATACCTATTGAAATTGTCATTATATTGTAAATTTTTTTATTATTCTGCCTGTCTACCGCCTCTATATAACCTTTCGCATAGTCCTGGGCATCATAAAAAGTTGGAATAATGCTATCAAAAGAATTTATTATTTCCCGGGAAACAGTTTCAATGTATTCAGTATCCGTGATATACACAAAATCATCGCCGCCAATATGCCCTACAAAACTGTTGATTGAATGGATATTCTTAACTATGTTCAATATCAACCTTCCGGTTGCCCTGATTATTTCATCACCACGGCTGAATCCATATTTATCATTAAAGGGTTTAAAGTTATCAATATCAAGGTAGGCTATAGCAAATATTGCCCCGGAATCAAGCCTGCTTTGAATATGCCTGTTAATTGAAATATTTCCAGGCAGCCTGGTTAAAGGATTTATTTCTGCCACGCGGTTAGAACGCTCAATTCCAAACTTAACCCTGGTCCTGATATCATTTTCAATATCAGATCTTCTTATATAATCATCAACTGCATAGTGTTTCCAGTTAATATTATTAATATCATCACTTAAAATGCAAAGCACGGGCAGCTGGCCAAAAACCGGGTCATTTTTTATATTATTTATTAATTCCAGTATATTGCTGCTGCGATGCCTGACATCTGCGATTATAAGGCTGGGAACGGAATTGAATAAATAGTCAAACAATGACTCAGCATTATAAAATGTATTAATTTTATATTTTGTTACTATTCAGCATATAATTAAACGTCTTTATAGCAGCTTAACTACCACAACATTTTTTAAACTTTTTACCACTTCCGCACATGCAAGGATCGTTTCTGCCTATTCTCGGGTAATTGGTGGTTCTAATGGCAAATATTTGCTGATTATATTGCTTCATGTATTTATCTAATGCATCTTCATTTGACAAATCAACACCTGCATTAATTGCACTCATGACAAAGGTCTTTGCAGACCCCCAATTGCTTGGGTCAGCAGCAGCCTTTATCATATCTTTTGATATTTGCTTTAGGTATTTTGCTAATTTAATACCGTTAGAAATAACATTTTTTTCACCCAGAAAAATAAAAAACTGTGATAATACAGGCTCAACATTTTTAAAAAACTGCTCTCCTTCAGATATTTTCCCTGGCAAAATATTAAGGCAGCAGCTTGTTAGGCTGTTTTGATCCCACCCGGACGGGCCCACTCCCTCATAGTTATACATGCATGTGGCAAAAAAATCAGCTATGGATCTGCTGTCTTCCTTTTGAGAGGCAGTTAAGCTTTTAAAATTTGTACTTAACTCAAACTCATCCATCCAGCAAGACACCATATTGCGTATTTTATCAAGTTTTTTCTCAGAGTAATCCTTAATTTATATCACCTTTCAAGTCCTTTTATGGTTACAAAGATTATTCTACCATGTTTTATCTTTATGATAACAATTTGTTAAAAAAACAGCTGGACTCTGAAAAAGTTGTATGCTACTATGGCCACATGAAGAATAAAATAACATCTGCAAGGCCATTAGTTACAGAAAAACAAATAAAATATATCCGAGAAGTAATTGGCAACAATCCAACATGGCATAGGACCAAAATATCTCATGAACTATGCAATTACTGGGGCTGGTGTTCAAGTAATGGAAAACATAAGGATATTTCCTGCCGGGACTTGTTAAGAGAACTTGAGAAAAAAGGAAAAATAACCCTGCCTTTGGCCCTTCGCAAATCAGGATCATCAAACCAAATTAAGCTCCTGGAACATAACAGGACTCCTATACAATGCTCTCTTGGCAGTATATTGCCTCTGCGCGTGAAAGTTGTAACAAGCCCGCAAGACTCAGGAGTATTTAAATCTCTTTTAGCGCAATATCATTATTTAGGATTTAACAGGACGGTAGGTGAAAATATCAAATATTTAATTTATGGCAGTACCGGCACAGAGCTCTCCTGTGTTCTTTTTGGTTCCAGCGCCTTTTCTTGTGCACCCAGGGATAACTTTATCGGCTGGGACAGCCAAAGCCGCAGGTCAAATCTTATCTATACTACCAATAACACCCGTTTTTTAATACCTCCCTGGGTAAGGGTAGAACATCTTGCAAGCCACATTCTGGGACTTATCTGCAAAAGGATTGTCTCTGACTGGAAATCTAAGTATGGGCATTCTGTATACTTGTTGGAAACATTTGTGCAAAAAGACCGGTTTGCCGGCACCTGCTACAAGGCAGCTAACTGGAGCTGTGTTGGCCAGACCACCGGCAGAAGCCGCAATGACCGCTACAGTAAGCTTAAAGTCCCCATCAAGGATATTTATTTGTACCCGTTGTCCAAGAATTTCAGGGAGGTGCTGCAAAATGCATCCCTTACCTGAAATACTGCTTGAAATACGCAAGTGTTCTAAAAAACTGCAAACATACTTTAAGGACATCTGTGCCGAAAACGAGCGGCTGAGAGTAGAAAACAAAGAATTGATTGCCCGTTTAAATCAAAACAGTACCAACAGCAGCAGGCCGCCTTCCAGCAACCAATTTATCAAGCCTAAAAGCCTGCGGGTAAAAACCGGGCGCAAACCCGGAGGACAGCCGGGGCATAAAGGGTCCACCTTGCATGTAAGAGATAACCCGGATGTCACAGTTGAACATAGGGCCGATGCCTGCAGCCATTGCGGGTGCGATATCTCTGCTGAAACCGCTGTGCTATACAAAAGCCGCCAGGTGGTGGATGTAAAAATTATGCCTGTGGTTACAGAACACCGCGCAACGAGCAAAACATGCCCCTGCTGCGGTAAGGTAACTACAGCTGCATTTCCCCATGGAGTTAACCATTACATCCAATATGGAGATACCTTAAGTTCCATCATCATCTGTTTGGCTAAAGGAAATTATGTTCCATATGAGCGGCTATCTAAAATCAGCAAAGACATCTTTGGCATTGCCGTAAGCAGCGGCACGCTGGTAAATATCGTACATAAGTGCGGCAAGTCACTAAATGATTCCATGGACTATATCAAGGACCAATTAAAACAGGCTCTTGTGGTACACTTTGATGAAACAGGAAATCGGGTCATGGGCCAAAATTGGTGGCTTCACAATGCTTCAAACAAATGGTTTACTTATGTAAGAACCCATGCAAAAAGAGGAAGCGCTGCTACTGATGATATCGGGATACTTCCATATTTTAAGGGTACGGCAATACATGATTTTTGGAAGCCTTACTTTAACTACAGTAACTGCAAACATGCTTTATGCAATGGCCATATTTTGAGAGAACTAAATGGAATTACTGATAACTTTAGTCAGGCATGGCCAGAGCGTATGAAAAAACTCCTGGTTGATATCAAGCAAGGTGTGGAGACTGCCGGTGGAGCGCTAACCCCACCAGAAACTAAAGCTTATGAGACCAGCTATGATAAAATCCTTGAGTCGGGAGAGAAAGAAAATCCTATCAAAGATGCGCCAAAAAGAAGAGGCAAGCGGGGGCGTATAGCTAAAAGTAAAGCTTGCAACCTGCTGGGCAGGATGAGAGACTACAAGCAGGATATCTTAAGATTTAGAACAGATCTCGAAATTCCTTTTGACAATAACCTCGCCGAGAGGGACATACGGATGAGTAAGCTTTCTCAGAAGATATCCGGCGGTTTTCGCTCTTATGAAGGCTGCCAGGCCTTTGACAATATCCGCAGTTATATTTCCACCGCCTCCAAACATGACAAATCCATGTTTGAATCAATTCATGCTGCAGTATCGGGTAACCCTTTGTTTACAGACAAAAACCCTTAGCTATATTCTTATGTCAAAGAACAACAATATACTCATTTTTATTGCTACAACTATTTGCTATAATGTGATGCTGAATAGTAACCTTTTTTATTAATAAAATACAGATACTCTTTTATCCGTCTTTTCTGTCCCAGTCATATGGTATTTCCTTGCTGTGAGGATCTACCCTGAATTCATCAGGATCATCATATATATATGCCTCTGTAGGTATATTTATGCACATTGCTTCAGTGTCGCTTATGCATTTAAAACCATGTAGAACGAAATTAGGTACTTGAAGAAGCGTTGGGTTATGCTCTCCAAGAAAGAATTCATTTACCTGGCCAAATGT
>Ga0194127_10003121_pt1:0-17500 | contig 21617 bp, 21 predicted proteins | sample TA2KigC100mmetaG_FD_148624 | JGI IMG/M metagenome (GOLD analysis project Ga0194127, IMG submission 148624) | Freshwater microbial communities from Lake Tanganyika, Tanzania - TA2015036 Kigoma Deep Cast 100m | ecosystem: Environmental > Aquatic > Freshwater > Lake | place: Tanzania: Lake...
CGCGAGGGTCTTTTTAATTCAAGTCTTTTTGCCGGGCAATTTGGATACAAAATGTCGCCCGCTGGGGGTACCCCCAGCCCACAACTTCTTTAGTTCTTGATACCGTTTCATCGTCATACATCTTATCTTCATCAGGGGGATACGATGTTCCCTTCCCATTCCACCCACTCCGCCGGTTTTGCTTGACAATGATGGAAACAGGGCTACAATGTCGTATTAAAACAGAATTCATTGAACGCACGGAGGCTCATTTGTCCGGCCCGAAATCCATAACCAGCGAAAATGCACAACTGACCCTTGAAACCCGTCCGGATGAAATTCATATCATTCTTTCCGGCCGGTTGGATGGTCAGACCGTGCCTGCATTGTGGCCGGAAATTTCTGAGCTGTCGCGGAAATTGAATAGGGAACAATTGATTATCGACACCTCAGAAATACATTTTTGCGACGGGGCCGGGATTGCCCTGCTGTTTGCCCTGGAATCTCTCGGCCGGCAAAAAAAGATACGAACGGAAATTCATGGCCTGTCGGCGGATATTCAGTCGCTGATGCAGCGATTTGACCGGGGCAAGCTGGCCGAAACGCTCGCCGCGTCTCCAAAGAAAATCCCGGCGGTTGAGGAAATCGGGAAAACCGCGGTCTATCTGCTTGAAGACATTCGAGAGCAAACCACGTTTCTGGGACACTGGATAAGCTCTATGCTATGGAAGGTTCGTCATCCGAAACGAATCCGCTGGGGTGATTTTCTGAGGCAAACAGAATTGGTCGGCGTGAATGCCGTGGGGATTACTTTTCTGCTGGGGCTGCTCTTTGGGCTGATTATGGCATTCAGTTCCGCGATGCCTTTGCGGCGATTCGGCGTGGAAGTTTATGTATCCGATTTGGTAGCGATTGCGATGGTGCGTGTACTGGGGCCGTTTATCACCGCCGTGATTATGGCGGGCCGGACGGGTTCGGCCTTTGCGGCGGAACTGGGAACGATGAAAATCAATAACGAACTGGATGCGCTGGAAGTGATGAGCCTGGAGCCGATGCGATTTCTGGTTGTGCCGCGGGTGGCCAGTACTATTCTGATGGCCCCCCTGCTGACCGTATTAACCAACTTTGCCGGACTGGCGGGAAGCGCGATTGTTATTTTATCTCTGGGCTACAGTTTTGCGACGTATTATGACCATGTACAGTATATTCTTGACGGCACGGACATTGCGGTAGGACTTGTCAAAGCGACTGTTTTCGGGGGACTGGTTGGAGGCATCGGCTGCCTGCGGGGTCTTCAGACGGAATCCGGGGCCGGCGCCGTGGGTATTTCCACGACCCGTGCCGTGGTCAGCGGTATTGTATGGATTGTTGTCGCCGAAGGGATATTCTCTGTTTTGCTGCATATTCTGGGTATATAAACGATGAGCGGACGCGAACCTGTTATTGAAGTAAAAAATCTTTCCGTCGGATACGACGGGGATGTGGTTTTACATGATGTGAATTTCAGTATTCCACCAGCGACGATTACGGTTATACTGGGCGGCTCGGGGTGCGGGAAAACAACGCTGCTTCGCAGTCTGATTGGGCTGGCGAAACCGATTGCCGGGCAGGTTTTTTTGTATGGAGAGGATTTTTTTGCCGCCGGCGAAAAGAAACGGGAAAACCTTTTGTCCCAAATCGGTGTCGCGTTTCAGAACGGCGCTTTGTTCGGCTCCATCAGTGTGCTGGAAAACGTGATGCTGCCTCTGGAAGAATTGACGTCTCTGCCTCGTGAGGCCTGTGAAATGATTGCGGCGATGAAACTGCAATTAGTGGGGCTTTCGGGGTTTGAGTATCATAGCCCCAGTCAGCTTTCCGGCGGGATGCAGAAACGGGCCTCGCTGGCACGGGCGATAGCGCTGGACCCTCGGATTCTGTTTCTGGACGAGCCGTCGGCGGGCCTGGACCCGGTGACGGCGGCACAATTGGACGAGCTGATTCTGGAATTGGCCGGGACGCTGCGGCTGACATTTGTGATTGTCACCCACGAATTGCAGAGTATTTACGCGGTGGCGGATACGGCGATTATGCTGGACCAGTCCGTCAAGGGCATCATCGTTCAGGGCAAGCCGGAGGACTTGAAGCGTCGCGTGGATATTCTGCCGGTGTGGCGGTTTTTTAATCGTTCGGTACGAGCGCCGGAGTCAGTGAAAAATGAAATTTAAACTATTCGAAACGGTCAGGCTATGAAATCGAATACGCATTATTATCGAATCGGGTTATTTGTGATTGTCATTCTGGCCCTGTTGATCACGGGGCTGATTTTAGTCAGCGCCGACGTTTTCGGCGGCGAGCGATTTACCGTGGAGACCTACGTTGACGAATCCGTGCAGGGGCTGGGCGTCGGGATGGCCCTGCTGCATCGCGGCGTGGCCATCGGGCGCATCGAGAAAATCACTTTCGCTCCACAGCAATATCCAATGGATACGAAAAGCCTCGATTACGCCAAGTTCAGCCGATACGTTCTGGTTATTATGTCGATTGATAAAAAACATTTTTCCGATATGGGAACCGAGCCGGGCCAAATCGCAGCGATGATTCGTCAGCAGGTTAATAATGGGCTGCGTCTGAAGCTGTCTTATCAGGGCATCACGGGCATCGCATATATGGAGGCGGATTATCTGGACCCAAAAAGCAATCCGCCGCTGGCGGTGCCGTGGAAGCCGAAAAATATTTATATTCCCTCGACCCGCAGCCTGATTGCCAGTTTTACGCAGGCGGTGGATACGGTTTTTCAGCGGTTAGAGAAAATTGATTTTCCCGCCATTTTTGCGCAGCTTGAAACCACATTAAAGAGCGTCCAGATTGCAGTGGAAGAGACGAAAATGGCCCAGCTTCGCCAATCGGCGACGGACATGATGGACCAGTTCCGCGTGACGCTGCAGGATGCGCGGGTCCTGCTGCAATCCTCCGACCCGAATAAGCCGCCGGCCAATTTTGCCGACACACTGGCCCAATTAGACCGTAATCTGCGACAGATAGAACACCTTGTTTCAACTCATCAGGATGATTTTGATAAAATTCTGGTTGATTTCAAAGCAACCAGCAGAAATCTTAAAGAACTATCCGAACAACTCAAGGCGGACCCGGCACAAATGCTGTTGTCGGCTCCCCCGGCAAAAACGGAGATGGTCAAATGACAAAACATATTATGACGCACCTGACAACGATTATTTGGGCAGCCTTTTGTTTATCGGGCTGCGCATCGCGTGAGAGTTTGAATCGTCAGGAGCAGTCGTTTCTTTTGGAAATAGCGGCCAATGTTCAGCCTCAGACAACCGCGGCGGATGGCACGCTGAAAATCCGTTACTGCCGGGCGGCGGCGCCGTTTGACAGCCAGTATTTTCTTTACCGCACGCAGGACAGTCAGTATCAGCAGGATTATTACAAGAAATTTCTGACGCCTCCCAATGAGCAGATCACCGAGCAATTGCGTATCTGGCTGGAACAGGGCAATGTGTTTCACGATGTATTGTCCGCTTCCACCGCAGCAACAGCGGAATATATTCTCGAATCGCATCTTCTGGCGATGTATGCCGATTTTTCAGACCCGGCCGCACTTAAAACCGTCCTGAAAATGCACTTCATTCTCGTGAAAATGAACAACGCCGGCCGGAGCAGCACCGTCATAATGGATACAACTTACGAAAGCAAAGAATCGTTCGAAAAACGCACCGGCGGGGATATCGTTAAAAATTACAACAGCAGCTTAGAAACGATTTTCGCCCGGCTTCAATCGGACATTGTTCGCAGCTTGAAATAATATTTGCCACAGAGGACACAGAACCTACAGAGTTTCCAAATGAATCATAAGTGTAGTTAGCAGTTACTATCCCACCGCTATCTGTAAGCTGCTTGACTGAGCCAAGCCCGTCTGAATGATAATAAACGTCAGTGCCGTTTCTTCGCATACTGATCAAGCCCTGTCCATACGTATAAGTTGCCTGTATTGTACCGACATTATTCGTTTCCATCAAGACCTGAAACGGCACAGTTATAACCACCTAATATTTTTGACCATGCCGAACCTTTCCGTCTCCCCATAAAACAAAACTTCTCCACCGATAAGAAGTCTTAACACCCGGATCAAGCACTATCTGGGCAACAGGAGTACCGGCATCTCCAAGTTTCTGGGGGCACCAGTAGATTATTGCCATCTTCTGTCCTGCAAATAGTGGCGTCTGTTCAATCACTCGCTTATCGTCTATATATTCAGGATAGAGCAATGATAGCGTAGAAGGCATCTTGTTTTCGTGCGACAATGAATACTTTTGCAGTGCCTTATTAACGCCATAGAGGAATTTGTTGCCATCTTCTCCCCAACCTGGTGTTCGGTCAATACGAAACATAGGAATTATGATCCCGATAACAATTATAATCATCAGCAAAACTACTGATAAGAAGAATAAACATTTTTTATATGTCATTTTCTTTGCGCCTTATTAATTGTTTTTACTTGTCACAACAGTTTTGATAGTATTTATTGTCGCCGTAATCATACGCCTTATCCTCACTTTTCCCAGGTCTCCATCTTCCCCAATAGCCATCCTCAAAATGACTAATCTCATGCAACAATGTGCTGCATTCAAACCCTTTTCCCAGTCTTATTCTATCTTTGAACGGCCAAGGTCTCCATACGTAGTCTCCAAGAACATCATCGCCAAGGTCATTGGCAGGGTCATCACATATCTGTATCTTTACACCCTGACCATTTTTGGCTCGATCAACAGCATTTTTGATTGGATCATTTTTCATACACTCACTAAGTTTATTTAAGCAATCTTTAACCTCTGGAGAATTAGAAGCATCTTGACATTTGGTGCCTCTCAAATCAATATAAATTACAGGATTATTCCTTGCATAGGCGTATAAATTTAACCCGCCTTTATAACCAATCGGGTCCCTTGAAATAAACCTTCCCATTTTTGGATCATAATACCTCGCTCTTAGGAATACCATATTGTTTACTTCTTCAAACTGCTGTTCTCCAGTAAAACCATAGGCGTTATCATTTGTACCAGAAGAAGCGATTACATTGCCGAAGGAATCATAGGCGTAGGAAGCGATTAATACACTGGTAGAGTTGGTTAATAGCCTTGTTGATCCCAGACCGTCATGCTGATAATAAGAGTTTATGCCCACTTTTGTCATGCTTATTAAACCATTGCCATAAGTATATACAACCTGCACCTGGTTTGCAGAATTGGCTTCTATCAACACCTGCACCAATCCAAGAGCCACATCGTTGATATACTTGGTTTTAACGTTGTTTTGGGTCTTGCTGATCCGGTTGCCGTCGCCGTCATATGCATAAGACGTACTGCCGCCCGACGCAGAGACAGATAACAGGTGATTATTCCAGTCCCAGGTATAGGTTGTGGTATTGCCGCCGGTGGTTCTGGATACCTGATTACCGTTGGCGTCGTAAGTGTATGTTGTCGTTGTGCCGCCGGTGGTTTCCGTCAGCAACTGATTTTTATTGTTGTAAGTATAACTTGTTGCAACCGAATTCTTGACCATCTGCGTCCGATTTGCTGCGGGGTCATATTGGTAGGTGATACTATAGGCGTTTGTGCCGGTGCGGGTTTCGCCGGTAACCACCACTGGATTCCCGCCCCACGCCTTCGCGGGGGCAGGCACTGCGCGGGAATGACAGACAATGATTTCGTGGGTATCATTTTCCCCCACGGCCAAGCTTATCCTGCCCATGCAAGCACGTGGGCAGGGCACCCAGTTGACCGTGCCTATAAGTCTTCTACAAAGCCAGTATTGTATTGGGCGGCTTCCGTCTTAGCTATGCTTCCGCCTTCGTTAAAACTTCGGCGAGACAAGTCGACGCGACCGATACGCCCCCATGCTTTTTAGTAGCCGCAAAACTCGATACACATCGCCTTTTTTATATAGGGATAATCCTTGACCCTGCGTCGGTCTGTGGTTAACATAACCGCCTTTGATGCCGGGAAAAACCGGCCTGAAAATACCAATTCTACAGGAGAATTTTGCACAATGACTAAAGTGACACTGATACCGGGTGATGGCATCGGGCCGGAGATCGCGGAAGCGACCCGACGGTGTATTGATGCAACGGGAGCGAAAATTGAATGGGACGTTCAGCAGGCCGGGGTGGATATTATGGCCATAGAGGGGACACCCCTGCCGGAGGCGACGATTGAATCGGTCCGGAAAAACGGCATCGGCCTGAAGGCGCCGATCACGACACCCGTGGGTACGGGGTTTCGCAGCGTCAACGTCCATCTGCGTCAGGCGATGGATTTATACGCCTGCGTCCGGCCGTGCAAAAGCTATAAAGGCGTCCGCAGCCAGTATCAGAATATCGACCTGGTGCTTGTCCGCGAGAACACGGAAGACCTGTACGCGGGGATCGAATACGAAAAAGGCAAGGCCGAGACGCTGGAGCTGATTAGCTGGCTCAATAAACATTCCAAGCGGCCCATCGGCCCCAACGCGGGCATCAGCATCAAGCCCATTTCCGTGGAAGGCACGGAGCGGATCGTGCGGTATGCGTTTGAATACGCCCGCAAGAACAACCGCAAAAAAGTGACGTCCGTCCATAAAGCCAATATTATGAAATACACCGACGGTCTGTGGCTGGAGGTCAGCCGGAACGTCGCCAAGGGTTTTTCGGATGTCGAATTCGAAGACCGAATCGTTGATAATATGTGTATGCAGCTTGTGCAGAAGCCGGAGCTATACGATGTTATCGTACTGCCGAATTTGTATGGCGATATTCTCAGCGACTTATGCGCCGGGTTAGTGGGCGGCTTAGGCGTCGCGCCAGGAGCCAATATCGGCAACAAAGGAGCAATCTTTGAAGCCACGCACGGCAGCGCGCCCAAATACAAAGGCCAAAACAAGGTCAATCCGACAGCGTTAATACTTTCGGGCATATTAATGCTGCGTCACTTAAAGATGGTCAAAGAAGCGGATGCGCTGGAAAAAGCGATTGCGGACATCATCGCCGAAGGCAAATATGTCACTTACGATATGAAGGCTGACCGCAATGACCCGACGGCCGTGGGCACCAGCCAGATGGCTGATGCGATTATCGCACGGATGAAAAAAAGGTAATTTGCCGCGGGCCGTGCCTATCGGAAACCAAGGGATATAACTTTTGAATCAGACCGCTTATCGGAATATTATTTCCGGGCAGGACCGTCGTGGCACGGCAGGATTGCTGCGACTGCTGCTGGCCGGTGTTTCTTTGCCTTACGGCGCAGCGGTACGAATTCGCAATGGGTTGTATCGCTGCGGCATTTTGCCTACCCGCAGAGCAGATGTTCCCGTCATCAGCGTCGGCAACATTACCACCGGCGGCACGGGTAAAACCCCATTAGTCATCTGGCTGTGTCGCTATCTGTGCCAAAAAGGGCTTCGCTGCGCGATTTTGACGCGAGGCTACAAGACCTCCGTGGGGGAGATGTCCGATGAGCCGGCACTGCTGGCCAAAAGCTGTCCGGACGTTGAAGTGGTGGTTGACCCCGACCGATGGAACGGCGCCAAAAAAGCGAAGGCACGTTTTGGTTCTGAAGTTCTGGTGCTGGATGATGGTTATCAACATCGGGGCGTCGCGCGGGACCTGAATATTCTGGCGGTTGACGCGACGTGTCCGTTTGGCTATGAAAAACTTTTGCCGGCCGGTCTGCTGCGTGAGCCACTGAGCGGATTGAAACGAGCGGATGTTGTCGTGATTACCCGTTTTGACCAGGCCGACGCCAAACAGATTTCACAAATTGAGCAATCCATCCGCCGGATTGCCGGTGATATTCCGATAGCGCGTGCGGTCCATCGCCACACGCACGCTGTTAGCCTGACGGGACAGGTCCTGCCACTGGAGCAATTGAAGCAAAAGAAATTATTCGTCTATTGCGGCGTCGGTAATCCGCAGGCCTTTGTCCATTGTCTGACCCAGGATGGAATGACTATCGTCGGTACGAAATTTTTTAACGACCATTATTCCTATTCGATGCGGGACGTGCGGGCTATCACGGCCGAGGCGCGGCAAAGCGGCGCGGAGATGGCGGTCTGTACACAAAAAGACTGGGTCAAAACAGCGGCTTTCTGCAAGCAGATGGAAGATGTTGTCTTTGGCTCCCTTGTAATGGAACTGGATTTCGCAGCCAATGCTGATATAATAACGGCGCTGATTGATAAAGCCATCGGGCAAAAACAGGGAAAAACGATGTTATGAGCAATCCTGACCTTTTGAAAACAGCAACCAGTCTGGGTTCGCCGAGCATTTTGCTGGTCGGCGATTTTATGCTGGACGCATACGTTTACGGCGATGCACTCCGCATCAGCCCCGAAGCCCCGGTTCAGGTATTGAAGGTTGTTCGGCGGGAGTACAGCTGCGGCGGAGCGGCATCGGTGGCCGCCGATATTTTGGCGCTGGGGGCGAAATGTATTTGCATCGGCATCACCGGCAATGACGAAAACGGCCGGCAACTGCGCAAGCTGCTTAGTGAACGGGACGCGGATATCTCCGGCCTGCTGATGGCGCCGGACCGCCCCACCATCACCAAACAGCGTATCATCGGTCTGGCTCAGCATCGTCATCGTCAGCAGCTTTTGCGAGTGGATGATGAGATAACCGAATCTCTCGATGCGCCGCGATACGAAGAATTACTGAAACTGTATAAACAGAAACTCACGCAGGCGGATATTATTTGTCTGCAGGATTATAACAAGGGCATTTTGCAGCCGGCGTTTTGCCGTCAACTCATTCAACTGGCAAAGCAGGCGGGTAAAAAAGTATTGGTGGACCCGCCATTGCACGAGGATTATTCCAAGTTTGCCGGCGCGACCTTGATTACGCCAAACCGCAAGGAGACGTCGATTGCTTCGGGGATTCCGGTTGATACTATGGAAGCGGCGCAAAAAGCCGCTCAAAAACTGCGTCGGGATTTGCAGCTCGACGCGGCGGTCATTACGCTCGACAAGGAAGGAGCGTTTCTGCATACGGCCGAGATTTCGGAGCAGATTCCGACGCAAGTCAGAAATGTGTACGACGTGACCGGCGCCGGCGATATGATGCTGGCAATGATAGCTGTGGCCCTGGCCGCCGGGTACGATTACAGAACCGCAGTACGGCTTTCAAATATTGCCGCAGGGCTGGAGGTCGAAAAATTCGGCGTCGCTACCGTGACGATCGATGAAATCGTCAATGAAATCCTCGCCGCGCGAAAAGGCAAGACGGGGAAAATCCGCGACCTTGCCTCGCTGCTGGAAGAGCTGGGTTTTCACCGACGAACAGGGCATAAAATTGTCTTTACCAACGGCTGTTTTGATGTGCTGCACGTCGGACATATCGAATACTTAAAATTCTGCAAATCGCACGGCGATATCGTGGTCATCGGGCTTAACTCCGATAATTCGGTACGGCAGCTTAAAGGCCCAACCCGGCCGATCAACAATCAGCATGAGCGTGCGGCGGTGCTGGCAGCGCTGGAAAGCGTGGATTATGTTGTTGTTTTCGACCAGCTCGGCCCTCTGGAATTAGTAAAAGAGGTTAAGCCTGATATTTTGATTAAAGGCGTTGATTGGGCCGAGAAAGGCGTCATTGGCAGAGAGTTTGTGCAATCGTACGGCGGTAAGGTAATTCTGGCTCCGCTGGTGCAGGGAAAAAGCACCACGGCAACGATAGAAAAACTTAAACAATAGTAATTATGTCGAATTCAAAATACAAAGCGGTTTTTATGGACCGGGACGACACGCTGATAGAGGACCCCGGCTACATCAGTCACCCCAGCCAGGTCAAATTGCTGCCCGGGGCGGCCGCTTCGCTTGTGCAGCTTCGGAAAATGAATTTCAAGGTGGTGGTGGTAAGCAATCAGTCCGCCGTCGCGCGGGGAATTCTCACCGAGGAGACACTATCGCAGATTCATCATCAGCTTGAAAAACTGCTGGCCGACGAGGGAGCATACTTAGACGCGATTTATTATTGTCCTTATCATCCCGACGGCGTTATCCCGAAATACCGAATGGAAAGCGAAATGCGAAAGCCCGCCCCGGGGATGCTGTTAAAAGCTGCGCAGGACTTGGATATTGATATGTCGCGGTCGTGGATGATCGGCGATTCCTATCGCGACATTGAAGCGGGCATGCGTGCCGGCTGCAAAACCATTCTTATCAACAGTCCCATTAAACCCGTGCAAAAAAATCCTTCCGACCCGCAGCCCGACCGTCAAGCAGTCAATATCCGCGAGGCCGTCAATATTATCCGGATGTATGAATTGCGGCAGTCGATGGAGACGACATTCGAACAGCGGCATGATGAACCTGCGCAGACGGAACCTCCGCAAGCGGCGGCGGTGTCATGCCCTGAGGATTCGCCGCACGTTATCAGCGGGCCTGTAAATACCGTCGCTGCTCCCATAACGGAAGAGCCTGTTGAACAAAAACAAATTGAACCGCCGGTTGCTGAACCGGCCAAACAATCTGCAAAAACAGATGAGCAAAAGCATGAGGTTTCGGCGGCGGAACCAAAGGCTGAACCGGTTTACAGCCCAAAGGAAATCCCGACGGAAAAAATGCCGGAGCCGGAGATTCGGAAACCCGTTGAGAAAACCGCATCCGCTGAATCCGCCCGGATACCGCATCCTTTGGCCGAACAATCCGAGGAGCCGCAAATGTCTTTGAGAACAGAAAAACTGCTGCACGAACTGCTCAGTCATTTGAAATCGGTTCATCGGGCCGGGCAATATGAGGATTTTACTATTAGTAAAGTCCTGGCCGGGGTCGCCCAGGTTCTGGCTGTGGCGTGCTTAGTGGTCAGCCTGTGGTTCTGCATTGATTCGACCCGCAGCAGCGAGTCGGTATTGATTATGCTTGGCTACGCGTCGGTGCTGCAATTGATGGCCATTGCTTTTTATATGATGCGGGGCCGGGGATAACCCGTCATAGAAAATGTCGAATTCGCCCTCGCAAAAAATCCTGATTTGGCTTCCCTCGCCGCTGGGAGACGCGATTTTATCCACTCCCGCCCTGTCGGCGTTTCGAGCGTATTATGCCGGCAGTCATATTTCTTTTCTTGCAAACCCTGCCGTCCAGGCATTTCTGTCGCCCTGCCCATTCTGCAACGAATGGATAAAAAAAGGAGATTCCTTTTTGGAATTACACCAGCAGCTTCGCCGGGAGAAATTTGACACGGCGATCTTGTTGAAAAATTCCTTCGGCAGTGCGCTGACGGTCTTTTTGTCCGGCATTGGTCGAAGAATCGGCTATGCCCGCGACGCCAGAAGTTTGTTTTTGACGGACAAACTTGTCCCTGAAAAACAGGGGCAGCGATTCAGGCCGGTCTCCGTGATGGATTATTATCTGAATATCGCCCGGTTTGTCGGAGCAAATTCACATAATCGAAATCTTTATATCGGCCTCCAGCAGCGAGACCGGGATGCCTTAAACGTAATTTTTCCCGAGATTCAGAACCGGCAAGGCCCTTTAGTCATCCTTGTTCCCGGCGGCGCGTTTGGCCCCAGCAAATTCTGGTCGCCGCTGCGGTTTGCCCGGCTGGCAGATGAACTGACTGAACATTACAAAGCCGCCGTGCTCATTTCCGTCGCACCGACGAGGCAGGAAAAAAAGATTGCCGAGACCATCCGTTCCGCGGCCCGGCATCCACTGCTAAGTCTGTCCGACCGGCCGCTTGATCCAGGCCCACTAAAGGCCCTGTTTGAAAAAGCCGACCTGGTCATCACCAATGACACCGGCCCGCGTCATATTGCCGCGGCTCTCGGTCGAAAAATTATCACGCTGTTCGGCCCCAACAACCCCGCTTGGACGGAGACCGGCTATGAACACGAAATCCGCATCGCCGGGCAGGCCCCGTGTGTCCCCTGCGATAAACCCAAATGCCTGCAGGATGAACATTATTGTATGAACTCGATCTCCGCCGAGCAGGTTTTTGAGGCAGCCCAAAAAATACTGGGAGGCGACGCAAAATGAAAGATTCGCTGATCCAGTTTGCCGACGGGTATTTGGTTTGTCCTGAATTTGCCGATGATTTGCGGGCGCTGGGCCTGAATACAGTGGAAAATGTATTCGCCTTTCATGGCGGCATTTCTCTGACCAAAAAAGAACTGACGGCGTGGCGCAGTCGAACGGAGTTTGTACTGCCGGGAAAAAACATCCGTTGTTTTTTGAAACGATACGACCATCCGCCGATCGGCGTCCAGCTCCGCAACTGGTTCGGCCAGAATAAACGCGCATTGACGGCCGAGTATGATGTTCTGCCCTGCCTGTCGCTGAATGCCGGCGGCATCGGAACGTATCAGCCCATTGCTTACGGCGGCCGCTGGAACGGATTATGGGAGAAGAAAAGTTTTGCCATCCTGCGGGAGGTTCCCAACGCTCAATCGCTTGAGCAAAAACTGCCGGAATGTTTCCTATCGCCGGCATCACAGCAATCCCGAAAAGAACAACTGGCGTTTCTTTATCAGCTTGCGGACTTTGCCCGCCGATTTCATGAAACCGGCTACTGCCACCGGGATTTTTATCTGTGCCATATTTTTTATTCTTCCGACGGCACATTATCCCTGATTGACTTGCAGCGGGCATTCCGGCCGAAATTGTTTCGGAAGCGGTGGATTCTCAAGGACCTGTCGCAATTGTATTATTCCGCGCCGGGCAACATTATCAGCCGGGCCGACCGGCTTCGTTTTTACCTGCGATATACACAGAAAGACCATTTGAGCCCATTCGACCGCGGATGGATTCGGAAATTGAAACGGCGTACCTGGCGTATGGCCGACCGAGACATTCGTCACGGCAAAGAAGTGCCGTTTGCAAAGTAAAGCTTTCACCGGTAGAATATCATGATGCTTTCCGTGGCTATTATTATTGAACGCATGTTTCCCGCCCTGGGCGGAGCGGAGCGGTCCATCTCTGAACTGGCCGACGAACTGGCCTCGCAGGGAATCAACGTTCGAATACTGGCCGCGGCCGGCCAGATTTCACAGTATTGTTCTGTTTTGTGTACCGACGACCCGCGTAAACGGACATCGTTTCATACTTTTGAAAAAGCCCTGCGACAGCATCTGTCACAGAATCGTTATGACATCATTCACAGTGTTCTGCCGTTTGATTTCGCCGATTTGTATCAGCCCCGCGGCGGCAGCTACAAAGAAGCGATGCTGCAAAATGTCGCGGGTTATTCCTGCCCATGTCTGCGCTGCTGGAAACGGATGACGCACTTTGTCAATATTCGCAGGACGATGCTGCTGCAGGCTGAAAAGCGGCTGTGTATTAAGAACGATAAAATTGTCATCGCCGCTTTGTCGAATTATGTTAAACAGCAGTTTATCCGGCATTATCATTTACCCGAAGAGCGCATCGCCTTGATTGGCAACGGCGTCAATGTCAACCGTATCGTGAACATTCAGCAGGCCAACGCATTTCGACAGGACATATTCAAACGTCTTCCTTTATCGCTGCGGGATAACGTCGTGCTATTTCTTTTCGCAGCCAACAATTTCCGTCTTAAAGGCCTGGGGGAACTGATAACCGCCTTTGCTGAAGCGGTGGGCAAACGCCCTTCCGCTCCTGCAGCGCTGGTTGTCATCGGCAAAGATAATCCCGACGCATACCGTCAACAAGCCCGTGCAATGGGAATTGAAAGCCGGGTATTTTTTTGTGGTCCGCAGGAGGATGTTTTTTCCATCCTGTCCGCCTGTGATGCCGCAGTTTTACCGACTTACTATGACCCAAGTTCTCGTTTTATTCTTGAAGCGATATCGCAGGCTAAGCCGGTCATCACCAGCCGGTTTAACGGCGCCGCCGAACAGTTTCAGACGGGCCGTCACGGCATCGTGATTGAAAGACCGACGGACACTTCAGCTCTGGCGGAGGCGGTTTTGGCGATGTGTAATCTGAAAACCACAAAAACGATGACCGAGGCGATACTCGCCGATAATTTGAAAGAAAAAGTTTCTATTGCCCGTCATGTTGGACAACTGCGGGGGGTATATGATATAATTCTGGCACAAAAGAAAGGAACCGCCGGATGATACCGGGTTTTATTATTTTAATCGCCGCGGCTTATCTGCTGGGTTCGATTCCATTTGGGCTGTTGATTGCTCGCGCCCACGGTATTGACTTACGCAAAATCGGTTCCGGCAATATCGGCGCTACTAATGTGTCCCGCGCGCTGGGTAAAAAATGGGCGTATATCTGTTTCGCTCTCGACGCACTTAAAGGCCTTGTGCCGATGTTATTGGCGGTCGGCTTTGGACTGGTGGAAAAAAATGCCTCCGTCGGCCAGTTGGGGCTGTGGCTGGCGGTGGGATGTGCGGCCATCCTGGGGCATGTTTTCCCGATTTATCTGGGTTTTCGCGGCGGCAAAGGCGTCGCCACGAGTATGGGAGTGGTGATGGGACTTTGGCCTTATTATACGCTTAGCGGGCTGATTGTATTAGGCGTCTGGATAATTGCGATGTGGCTATGGCGCTATGTTTCGCTGGCTTCGCTGCTGGCGGCGGTTTTGTTTCCGGTCATTTTGACGGTTTTGATTTGCTTGATTTCCGAGTGGCGATTTGAAAATTTATGGCCGCTGTATATCGCGGCGACGGGAATCCCTTTGCTGGTTATCGCCCGTCACGCTGAAAATATCAAACGACTGCTGGAAGGCTCAGAACCCAAAGTCGGCGGGAAATAATCAGGTTTTTGCATGGATTTGGCGTGTAATTTTGCCCGATTGGCTGGCAAAACACGATTACATATAAAAAGTTAACAAAGGCTGCCATTCTCGGAGATTTGCCGTTGATCGGCGTCTTGTTCAAAAATACCACGCTGTGAAATTACGGCGTTTCGAGACCGTGGGCGGCCATCAATTCCGCATTGTACAGAATATCCGCAGCCGGGCCGTCGGCGACAATCCGGCCGTTATCCACCACCACCGCCCGGTCGGCAACTGCGGCGGCAAAACGCATATTACAGGTGGCGATAATCAGCGTCTGCGAAAGGCTGCGAAGCAGTCGCACCAGATTATTGCGATTGCGGCAGTCGAGATTGCCGTCGGGTTCGTCGAAGGTGATGATTTTGGGCGACATCGACACTACGGTCGCAATCGCCGCGGCGCGTTTCTGCCCGGCGGACAAATGATGCGGCGCCTTGCGGGCCATCGCCTCAAGCCCAACCTGCCGCAGCGCATTTTCGACATGCTGCTTCGTCTCCTCCGGATTAAGCCCCATATTCAGCGGCCCAAAGGCGACATCTTCGTACAGCGTCGGCATAAAAAGCTGGTCGTCCGGCTCTTCCATACAGCAGCCGAGCAGCATCCGGATTTTCCCGGCATTGGACGAGCGAACTTCCACGTCATCAATAAACACCTTCCCTGTACCGCGAACAAAACCAGCCATCGCCAACAGCAAAGTTGATTTGCCCGCCCCATTGGGGCCGACCAGAACAACACGCCGGCCGTGGTCAATCGTCAAACAAATCCCGTCAAGGGCGGCAGTCCCATCCGGATAACGGTAAGAGAAATCCTGTATTTTCACCGCGGCGGTCATAGAAATGCACCTCCCATAAAAGGTTTCACACCCCACTGAATCAGTCCAAGAAAAATAATTACACCCGCAATAAAAAAAATATCCCGCCGGGTTATTTCCATCGTCCGCATACTGTGAAATTGTCCGCAAAACCCTCTCGCCTGCATCGCGATATGGATTTTCTGGGATGTCTCAATACTGCGGATAAATAGCGACCCCGCCATCGCCGCGGCAATTTCGGTCTCTCGTCGAAATCCCAGATTGCGAAGTTTACGTGTACTGCGGGCGCGAAGGATATGATGAACCCGGTCCATCAGTACAAACAAATAACGATACAGCATCCCTAATTGGATGATAAGCACCTGGGGCAATCTCATTTTTTCCAGCCCCGCCAGCAAATCAGCAAAACGCGTCGTACAAACCAGGGCGAACAGCGTCATCATCGTCACTGTGAATTTCCCAAGAATGGAAATACACCGCAGCCAGCCGCCGGCAAGAGAAAATACGTACGGCCCCACCGCAACATTCTCAGGCAGCCTGTCGTAAAACGGGCCGCTTAAAGCCAGAATCAGCACAAATGGACAAACTGCCAGAATCCGCCGAAATACAAACGAAAGCGGAATATCCGCCCAAATCAGCACGGCAAACGGCCCGACCGCAAAACAAAACAGAACGGCAATCGCTTTTGGACCTGAAAGCAAAACAAATGCCGAGAATGCCACCGCGGCCAGGAACTTGACCCGGCTGTCGAGGCAGTGAAAAAAACTGTCGCCGTCGGCGTATTTGTCTAAATAGCTGTGATGCATAATGAAAAAATAAAAAGTAAAAAATCAAAAGTCAAAATTATGGACAGCCCTGCGGGCTGAACTTTTTTTATAGATTCCTCGCTTCGCTCGGAATGACGATTTCCGTTATTTTGTCGCTGGTTTTGCCGGACGGAGAAGTTTGGCGAAGAGCCAGATTATGCCCATACAGACCGCCGAACCGACAATGCCCGCAAGACTCGTCCAGCCCGCTGATACAGGATGTTCCTCTGATGCGCCGCGAGCGGAATAATCGGGCATTAAGGCGATTTTGCCGTGAAATTCATCGGCGGCTTTTATCCGCATGTCCTCGTTGACAATCAGCGGTTTGAAATCCGGCCGGTCGGGCCGCTCCAGGTAGCTCCATTCAAGACCATCGGGCTTACCGCACGCCAACAAAGAAAACCCAGCCGCCGTGATAATCGTGATTATCACAAGACTGATTATCGCCGCTTTTCGGCTGAGTATTCCATCCGCTGTTATGCCCTCCATTAAGTCCGGCCGTACCGTGGTCAGATAACTCAAAATCGCCACAGTAATCACGCCCTCCATTGCCCCGACCAGCAAATGCACGCCGGCCATGGTAGCCAGAAACGTCCCCACCGGAACCAGCAGAACTCTCGAAACTGTTGCTTCGACAACCACCAATACCGACCCGGCCTCGGCGGCCAGAACGCAGGCGACTACCGCCGCGGCCAGCAGACGAGTTTTGTTTTTTCGGTCCCCCGCAATCGCCCGATAAACAAAATACCCGACATAGCTGGGGACAATGGCGATATTGATGATGTTGCACCCAAGCGCCAGCAGCCCTCCATCCTGAAACAGCAGGCATTGAATAATCACTACCGACGATAATACAATCACCGCCAGATTCGGCCCCAGGATTGTCGCCAGAAAGACGGCGCCAATGAGATGCCCGCTGGTGCCGGGCATCAGCGGAAGCTGAAAATTAACCATCTGGGCGGCGAAAACGAACGCGCCCAAAACACCCATTAATGCGATCTTCTCGGAAACAAGTTCCCGGCGTATCCTGCTGCAAATCAATCCTAATGAAGCTGCCGCCGCACCAATCGTCACCCCGGAAACCGGTATCGAAATTAACTCATTCGCCATGTGCATAATATCCCACCTTTCAACGTTTTGCTTTCTTAGAACACTATCTGCATCCGCAGGCCGAAA
>Ga0194127_10003125_pt1 | contig 21598 bp, 15 predicted proteins | sample TA2KigC100mmetaG_FD_148624 | JGI IMG/M metagenome (GOLD analysis project Ga0194127, IMG submission 148624) | Freshwater microbial communities from Lake Tanganyika, Tanzania - TA2015036 Kigoma Deep Cast 100m | ecosystem: Environmental > Aquatic > Freshwater > Lake | place: Tanzania: Lake...
CGATCACGAACGTCTCGCCGCGCGGCACCTCGAACGACACGTCGTCGAGGACCGTGCGCCCCCCCAGGCGCTTGGTCACGCCCTCGAACCGGATGGCCGCGGTCCCGCTCATGCGTAGAACGCCCGGGTGATCATGTAGCCCAGCGCCAGGATCGTGAGGAACGAGATCACCACCGTGCGCCGCGTCGCCTGGCCGACGCCGACGGCGCCCTCCGTGGCCTGGAAGCCCTGCTGGCATGCGACGGTCGTGATGATGACGCCGAAGACCAGCGCCTTGAAGAGGCCGACGTACAGGTCCTTGTTGCGCGCGTACTGGATCGCGTTGTCGAAGTAGGCCGCCAGCGACACGCCCAGCTGCGTCTGCCCGACGATCGCCCCGCCGACGACGCCGAGCACGTTCATGTAGATCGTCAGGATCGGCATCATCACCAGCAGCGCGGCGAGCCGCGGCATGACGAGGAACCGGACCGGGTCGATCGACATCACCTCGAGCGCGGCGATCTCCTCCGACACCGTCATCGTCGCCAGCTGCGCCGCGATGGCCGACCCCACGCTCGCCGCGATGACCAGGCCCGTCATGAACGGCCCCATCTCGCGGACCATCACCACCGTGACCGCCGTCCCGATGTTGACCTCCTGGCCGAAGCGGCGCAGTTCCAGGCCGGTCTGCAGCGCGAGGATCATCCCGGTGAACATCGCCACCACGGTGATCACGCCGAGGCTCTTGATGCCCGTCACGAACATCTGGAAGAGGACCTCGTGGCGGTTCCGGTGCGACAGCACGTGGCGCAACGCCGCGAACGCCGCCCCGATCATCAGCAGGCCTCGGCCGGTGTTGCGGAGGGTGAGCAGGATGCGCCGGCCCACCGACGCAAACAGGTTCAGCGGCGGCTCGAAATAGTCTGGTTCGTGGATGACGATGCGCCCGATCCTCCGAGTCCGATGCGGACACCATACAGGATGCGAAGCTCGCGTCCAACCCCGCCCCACCGGTATCCGATCAGCCCCTTGAACAGCGACACCTCGCGCGACGTCGCGCCGGCGGGCGGTGCCCCGGCCGTCCATTCGACCAGCGGGAAGAGCGACGTGCGCGCCGACTCCTCCCCGCGCACCTGCCGGCGGAAGAAGCCCCAGAGCAGCTCCGTATCCGCATCCCCGCCCCCGCGCCGGTGCTCGGCCAGCGTCCACCACGGCGCCCACGACCGCTCGATGCAGGCGAAGTCGCGCGTCGGCCAGAGCTCCAGGGCGCGGAGGCGGACGGCATCGCCCTCGCGCGCGTAGGACGCGAGCGGCCAGAGCTTCCATCGATGGGACTCGGCCTCCGCGGCCTCGTCCCGGCGGCGCGTCTCCGAGAACCACAGCGGCACGGCCCAGTACGAACGCGAGACCATCCCGTCCCTGTGGATCTTCGACCGCCAGAGCACGGGCCACAGCGCGTAGGCCCGCTCGACCCCGGGATCGGCCGTGCGCCCGAAGAGCGGCCACACGTGGAGGCGGTTGCGTCGCCCGCTCTCGTACTTGAAGACCGGCCATGGCGCGTAGATCCGGTTGACGTGGGATCCCTGCGTCACGCGGATGAACGGCGGAATCGCCATCCAGGTCGACTGGTCCGTGAGATCGATCCGGCCGTAGAGCGGAAACAGGACGAAGCCCGTTCCCTTCGAGCCCGGATAGTGGTAGGTGGCCTGGCTCCAGAACGGCCAGGCGATGAACCGCTTCTCGTAGTCCCCCCGCTGCGTCGCATGGCCGTAGAAGGGGAACAGCCGGAACCGGTCCGCCTTCGTTCCGTGCGCGGTGCCGTAGAGGGGATAGAGGATGTCGAGCGACTCCAGGTCGTCCGCCGTGGTCCGCATCCACAGCGGCCACAGCGCGAACCGGCACTCGTCGCGCCCGATGAACTCCTCGATCCGGCCGCCGATCGGAAACACCGCGAGGTAGTTCCGGCCCGAGGCGCCCCGTCCCTGGAAATAGACCGGGAGCACCCAGAGCCGCCAGCGCGGCCGCTCCGACCCCGTGTCGAAGTTGCGATACCACGCGACGCCCAAACGCCATCCATGCTCGTCGTGCATCGACGAGAACTCGCCGGCCGGCCACAGCAGGTCGCCCTCGACGCGGCCGCTCTCCGCGTTCGTCGCGCGCGCGTAGAGCGGGCGCAGCGCGAACAGCGAGTCGCCGCCGGCCTCCGCACGACGCTCGAACAGCGGGCCCAGCGCGCGCGTGCGGACCGACCCGTCCGCCGTCTCGACCCGGCTGTAGAACGGGCCCCAATCCACGACGGAGGCCCCGCCCGACGGCAGCGCGGACGCCTCCAGCGCCGCGGCGGCGGCCAGCGCACAGGCCAGGCACGACTGGAAGCGCCGCGTCATCCGCCCCGTTCCGACGGCGCGGCCGGCCAGAGCCCGGCCACGCGGTCGACGATGCCCTGCATCCACGCCGTCCCCGCCGCGCGGGCCTCGCGGGACAACGCCGCCAGCGCCGACTCCATCCCGGCGGACGCAGGCGCCTCCGCCCACGTCGAGACGAAAGCCTCCGGCGGGGCATCCGGACCGGGACCGGCCCGCAGCGCCTCGCGGACCGCCGGCCAGGCCGACGCGAACGATTCCTGCTCCGCCAGCACCGGCTCCGGCAACGCGCAGCGCGCGTCCGTCCGGGCCAGCTCCACCGACCGCGGCATCCGCGCCGCCAGTTCGCCAAGCCGCTTGATGCGCTCGTCGAGCCCCTCCGCGAGCCGGGTCAGCGCCCCCGCGTGACAGGCCGCGCGGAACGGGTCGCCGAGCATGAAACGGGCCCTCGCGACGCGGAACCACGCCGCCAGCGCATGCAGGCTGCCGATGTAGACGAGGTTGTTGCGGACGATGCGGCGGATCGACCGGTACGCCCCGGCGATGAACGGCCTCGCGCCGTCCGGCGCGGCCGCCGGCGCGGCCAGCACCGCGTCCTCGTCCGGGGCGTCCCCCCGCCACACGATCCCGGCCGGGATCACGACGCCGTACGCGATGCGCGCCGGCCCGACCAGCCCCCCCTGCCCTCCCAGGAAGATCCGGGCGCGGTCCCGGAAGACGCCCCGCGCGACGTCGCCGGCCATCGACGGCGTCGCCTTGTCGCCGTGCGGCGTGAAGTTGAAATGGACGTAGGACGAGCCGATCTCGCTGTGGTCGCGGCGCGACGTCCCGCCCGCCATCAGGAAATCACAGACGTTGACCAGGCTGCCGGTCGTCACGTGCGGGAACAGGATCGTCTGCTTCAGCCCCGCCCCATGCGCGCAGGAGGCGCCCTCCCCCAGAAGCGTCCCCGGCCTCACGTGCGCCGCGCTGCCGAACGAGGCCCCGTCGAGGAACGTCGCCCCGGAGAAGAAGCCGCCCTTCAGCTCGACGCCGTGGCCGAGCTGGCAGTCCTCCAGCGTCACCGGCGCCTCGGCCCCGATCTCGCAGCCGGGACCGATCGACGTCGCCGCCCCGCGGAGGCGGCAGCCGGCGTGGATCACAACCCCCGGCGCGATGCGCGCGGGGTCGACCCCGGGATCGATGTCGACCGAGGCCGGAGCACGGACGACCACGCCGCGAGCGATCAGGATGTCCACCGGGCTGTCCGCCATGGCCCTACCCTCCCGCCGGCGGCACGCCGGCCATCAGGTTCCCCACCGCCGCACCGACATCCGGCTGGCGCAGCAGGCTCTCGCCGACCAGGATCGCGTGCACGCCCGCCGCGCGCAACCGCGCGACGTCGTCCGCCCCGCGGATCCCGCTCTCGCTCACCAGCGTCACGCCGGCCGGCACGCGCCCCGCGAGGCGGATCGTCGTGCCGACCGTCGTCACGAAGGTCCGCAGGTCGCGGTTGTTGACCCCGACCAGCCCCGCCCCGCACGCCAGGGCCTTCTCCAGCTCGGCCTCGTCGTGGACCTCGACCAGCGCATCCATCCCCGCGGCCCGGATCGCGGCGGAGAAGTCGCGCAACTCCCCGGCCTCCAGGGCCCCCGCGATCAGCAGCACCGCCGAGGCGCCCAGCGCCGCCGCGTGGGCGATCTGCCACGGGTCGACGACGAATTCCTTGTACAGCATCGGCAGCCCGACCGCCGAGCGCACCGCCCGGAAGTCCGCCTCGCCGCCGCCGAAGTACTTCGCATCCATCAGCACCGACACCGCCTGCGCCCCCGCCGCCTCGTAGGCCTTCGCGATCGCAACCGGGTCGAAGGGCTCGCGGATCGCGCCGGCCGACGGCGAGCGCCGCTTGACCTCCGCGATCAGTCCGACCGCCCGGCGCCGCAGCGCGGCCGTGAAGCCCGGAGGCGGCGCGCGAGCCGCGGCGATGGCGCGCAACCCCGCCTCCGGCGCCTCCTTCTTGCGCGCGGCAACCTCCGCGCGCTTGTCGGCCAGGATGGAGGCGAGGATGGTCATCGGCCCTACTTCGTCGACCGTCCCTGGCGGAGGAAGGCGTCGATGAACAGCTTGATGTCGCCGTCGAGCACGAGATCCACGCGCGAGGTCTCGGCTTCGGTCCGGTGGTCCTTGACCATCTGGTACGGCTGGAGCACGTAGGAGCGGATCTGGCGGCCCCACGCGATCTCGCCCTTCTCGCCGTAGAACTGCTCCATTTCCTTGCGCTTCTTGTCCATCTCCAGCTCGTACAGGCGCGCCTTCAGCATCCGCATGGCCTTGTCGCGGTTGGCGTGCTGCGAGCGCTCGGCCTGGCAGGCGACCACGATGCCGGTCGGGTTGTGCACGATGCGGATCGCCGAGTCGGTCTTGTTGACGTGCTGGCCCCCCGCGCCGCCCGCGCGATAGGTGTCGATGCGCAGGTCCTTCTCGTTGATCTCGATCTCGACGTCCTCGTCGATCTCCGCCGCGACGTCGAGCGCCGCGAACGACGTGTGCCGCCGCTTGTTCGAGTCGAACGGGCTGATGCGGACGAGCCGGTGCACGCCCCGCTCGGACTTGAAGTAGCCGTAGGCGTAGGGCCCGCGCACGAGCATGCTGACGCTCTTGATGCCCGCCTCCTCGCCCACCTGCGCGTCGAGCACCTCGACCTCGAACCCGTTGCGCTCGGCAAACCGCTTGAACATGCGGAAGAGCATGTCCGCCCAGTCGCACGACTCCGTGCCCCCCGCGCCGGCGTGCAGGTCGAGGAAGCAGTTGTTGGCGTCGAACCGGCCGCCGAGCAGCGCGCGGACCTCCAGGTCTTCGCAGAGCTTCCCGAGGGCGTTCATCTGCCCCTCGGTCTCGACCAGCGCGGCTTGTCGCTCCGCCTCGCCGCTCTCGGCCTCCGCGAGTTCCATGTAGACACGGGCATCGCCGAGCGTCCGCTCGGCGTCGGACCACGGGTCCAGGATCGCCTTCAGCGCGTTGGTCTGCGCGATCACATCCTTGGCGCGGCTCTGGCTGGTCCAGAAGTCCGGCGCCGAGGCCTGGCGCTGAAGATCCTCAAGCTTGGCGCGGCGTCCGTCCAAGTCAAAGATAGCCCCGCATGTCGTCCATGCGGGCCGCAAGCTTCCCCAGCCTCTGTTTGACTTCGTCCTGGAGCAACACCATCGCCGCATCCTCCGCCGGATCGTCCGGCTTCAAGCGACGAAGTATACCGTCCGCGGCCGGAAAAGGAAAACCCGCGCTCGGCATCCGGGCCGCCCCCCGCGTCGCCATGAAGGGGACCGGGAGGGCCCGGGGCGCCCGGATCAGAGCTTCCGCGGCGGGCGGACGCCGGGGCCGGGCTTGCCCGTGTCGCCCAGGTCGGCGCGGGCCTCGGCCGCCACCGCCTCCAGCCGCGCCACGACGTCCGGGTGCTTCGCGAGCACGTCGTTTCGCTCCCCCACATCGGCCTCCAGGTCGTACAGCGCCGGACCCACCTTCTTGCTGTCGACGGGCCCGGGAAAGCCGTCCCGGCCCGGCTCGAAGCCCTCGTAGGTCCTCGACGTGTGCGGCAGCTGGAGCTTCCACTTCCCCTCGCGCACCGCGCAGAGCGTCTGCCCGTAGAAGTACCAGTAGCGCTCGCGCGGGTTCGCCGCCGCGTCACCGCGCATCAGCGGGAAGATGTCCACGCCGTCGATCTTCCGTTGCGGCAGCGCCGCGCCGGCCAGGCCCGCGAATGTCGGCAGGAGGTCCACCGTGGCCGCGATGCGCCCGCACGACGTCCCCGCCGGGATCCGCCCCGGCCAGCGCGCGATCATCGGCACCCGGCAGCCGCCCTCCCACATCGAGCCCTTGCCCTCGCGCAGCGGCCCCGCGCTGCCGGCGTGGTTGCCGTAGTTGAGCCACGGGCCGTTGTCGGACGTGAACACGACGAGCGTGTTGTCCTCGAGCCCGTTCCGCTTCAGCGCGGCCGTCACCTCGCCGATCGACCAGTCGACCTCCATCATCACGTCGCCGAAGAGCCCCTTGCCGCTCTTGCCGCGGAACTTGTCGGAGACGCCGAGCGGCACGTGGACCATCGAGTGCGGCAGGTAGAGGAAGAACGGCCGGCCCTTGTTCGCGTCGATGAACTTCACGGCGCGCTCCGTGTAGAGCGTCGTCAGGTCGTCCTGGTCGCGGTGCGTCTTGATCTCGCGCACCCGCGCGTTGCCGTCGATGAGGTGCAGAGGGACGTAGTACCCGCGGTGCGGCTTCCCGTCACCCGGCTGTGCCCGCTTCGGCCCCGGAGGGATCGGCGTGCCGTCGAAGTCGACCGGCCACATGTCGTTGGAGTACGGCAGGCCGAGGTAGTCGTCGAACCCCTGCTTCAGCGGAAGGTACGGCTCGCGGTCGCCGAGATGCCACTTGCCGACGATGCCGCACGTGTAGCCGCGGCGCTTGAGGACGTCGGCGATCGTGTCCTCCTCCGGATCGAGCCCGGCCGGCGCGTTGGGCCCGAGAGCGCCGAGGACGCCGACCCGGTTCGGGAAGCACCCGCTCATGAGCGCCGCGCGCGACGCGCTGCAGACCGCCTGCGCAGCGTAGAAGCTCGTGAAGCGCATGCCGTCCTTCGCGAGACGGTCGAGGTTCGGCGTCGGCCCCGCCGGCGGACCGAACGGCCCGGGGTCCGCGTAGCCCATGTCGTCCATGAAGATCAGCACGAAGTTCGGAGGCCGCGCCTCCGCGCCCCGCGCCACGCCCGCCGCCACCGCGCCGGCCGCCACGACCGCCGCCCAAACCGCGTTCCGTGCCTTCATGCCCGCCTCCCGCCTTCCGGCGTGCCCGCCATCGTGCCCGCGGCAATGCGGCGGTTCAATCGCAAACGCGGGGGAGAAGTGTCGGAGTGTCGAGTGTCGGGTGCAGGCCGCGCACACCGTTGGATGCCGGGTCTTGGAGGGGCGAGCTACCGCGAGCCCGCTCGCCGCGCCCGTGACACCTTCTTCGGCCTCGCATAGCTCGGCCCTCCATCATTGGCTGTTGGACGTTGGGTGTTGGATGTTGGGTGTTGGTCGTTGGTTCTTGGAGGGGCGAGCTACCGCGAGCCCTCTCGCCGCGCCCGTGGCACCCTTTTCGGCCTCGCATAGCTCGGCCCTCCATCACTCAATGTCGGGTTTAAATTCTTGGAGGGGCGAGCTACCGCGAGCCCGCTCGCTGCGCCCGTGGCACCTCCTTCGGCCTCGCATAGCTCGGCCCTCCATCATTTCATGTTGGGTGTCGGTTCTTGGAGGGGCGAGCTACCGCGAGCCCGCTCGCTGCGCCCGTGGCACCTTCTTCGGCCTCGCATAGCTCGGCCCTCTATCATTCGATGTTGGGTGTTGGTTCTTGGAGGGGCGAGCTACCGCGAGCCCGAACGCCGCGTCCATGACACCCTCTTCGGCCTCGCATAGCTCGGCCCTCCATCATTGGGTGTTGGGTGTTGGTCCTTGGAGGGGCGAGCTACCGCGAGCCCGCTCGCCGCGCCCGTGGCACCTTCTTCGGCCTCGCATAGCTCGGCCCTCCATCATTGGGTGTTGGGTGTTGGTTCTTGGAGGGGCGAGCTACCGCGAGCCCGCTCGCTGCGCCCGTGGCACCTTCTTCGGCCTCGCATAGCTCGGCCCTCCATCATTCGATGTCGGGTGTTGGTTCTTGGAGGGGCGAGCTACCGCGAGCCCGCTCGCCGCGCTCGTGGCACCTTCTTCGGCCTCGCATAGCTCGGCCCTCCATCATCGGATGTTGGATGTTGGTTGTTGGATGTTGGATGTTGGTTGTTGGACGTTGGGTGTTGGACGTTGGGTGTTGGATGTTGTTCCCGTCCGTGTTGCGCGGCGCGGGGCGGCGGAGTATGGATACCGCGCGCCGGGAGCGCCCCGGTGCCGGAGACACGACCATGACGAACCGAATCGCCGCCGTTCTCTCGCTGGGCCTCGCGACCGCCGCCGCCGCGGGCAGCCCCTGGACCTTCCGCGTGCACACGATCAACGCCGAGTCGAAGTTCGAGGCCGCGTCGATGGCCGATTTCAGCGGCGACGGCAAGCCGGACATCTTCTGCGGCGGCTTCTGGTACGAGGCGCCGAAGTGGACGAAGCATGTCGTCCGCGAGGTCGAGGCCATCGGCGGCTACCACGTCGACTTCGCCGCGTACCCGGCCGATGTCGACGGCGACGGGAAGACCGACATCATCAACGCCGCATGGCACAACAAGGCGGTGTTCTGGGTGAAGAACCCCGGCAAGGCCGGCGATCCGTGGCCCGTGCACACGGTCGACGCGCCGGGAAACATTGAGACGCTGATCCCGGTCGACATCAACGGCGACGGCCGGCTCGACATCATGCCGAACGTCGTCGGCAAGCCGGTGTGGTACGAGTTCGCCGCCGACGCGTCCGCCTCGAACGGCGCGCGCTGGACCCGCCACGACCTGCCCGGCCAGGCGGGCGCGCACGGCATGGGCGTCGGCGACGTCAACGTCGATGGCCGGCCGGACATCGTCACGCCGCGCGGCTGGCTCGAGGGCGCGGCCACGGGCTGGGTCTGGCACGCCGAGTACGACGTCAAGGAACGCGCGAGCATCCCGATGCTGGTCGGCGACATCGACGGCGACGGGGACGGCGACATCGCCTGGGGCTCCGCCCACGGCTACGGCGTCAACTGGCTCGAACAGGGCCGCGGCCCCGACGGCGCGCGGACGTGGACCCGCCGCGAGATCGACACGCGGTGGTCGCAGGCGCATTTCCTGGTCTTCGCCGACCTGGACAACGATGGCGTCGCCGAGATCGTCACCGGCAAGCGCTACTACGCCCACAACGGCAAGGACCCGGGCGCCGAGGATCCGAAGTGCGTCTATGCCTACGCCTACGACCGCGCGGCGAAGACCTGGACGCGCCACACGCTGAGCGAGGGCGGGCAGGTCGGCTTCGGGATCTTCACCAACGTGGCGGACTTCGACGGCGACGGCGATGTCGACGTCCTGTGCCCCGGCAAGAGCGGCCTCTACCTAATCGAGAACCTGCTGAAGTGAGCTGGGAAGCTGTCGGGTCGTGGGCCGCCTCGGCGGCGCTCTTCACGGGCGTCGGCCTGCTGTGCCTTGCGGGCCTGCTGCTCTCCGCCCTCTCGCTCTCCGGCACGTGGTGCGTGGTCGGCGCGGCAGCCCTGGCCGCGGCCGCGCGGTCGGATCCGTTCCCGTCGTGGTGGCTCGTCGGCATCTTCGCGGGGGTTGCCGCCGCGATCGAGGGCATCGAGTTCCTGTCGGCCTACCTCGGGGTGACGAAGCGCGGCGGGTCCAAGACGGGCGCCTTCGTCGCGATGCTCGGGGGTCTCGCCGGCGCGATCCTCGGCACGCTCGTGCCGCCTCCGATCATCGGCTCGCTCGTGTGCATGATGGCCGGCGCCTTCGCCGGGGCCTACTGGATCGAGAGCCGCCGCGCCAAGGCCAACGCCGCGCACATCGCGTGGGGCACGGTTCTGGCGAAACTCGCCGTGATCGCGATCAAGTTCGGCGCCACCGCCGCGATGGCCGCGGTGTTGATCGGCGGACTCCTGTAGCCGCGGGCGGAGACCGCGGCATATCGTCGGGCCCGTACCCCATGCGCTGCGGTCGGGTACGGACGGGATGAGAACCACCCATGACACGATCCGTCACATGCCCGCAGGCGGCATGCCGGTGTTAATTAACTCCGACATCGTCGGCGAGACCATCCACCACGCGGCGTCGCGCGATGACGGGGCTGCCGGCCCGGCCGCTCGGAAGGTTGCGGACCCGCATCTGGAGCCCATGCGCGGGCATGATGCCCCCAAGGCGTCCGGCGGGCTTCCACGCTCTGTCCCCGCGCCAGCATCGATCCACCTCTCGCGAGTCATCCCGACAGGGTGTCGGTGTTTATTAACTCCGACACCCTGCCACCCCACGAAACGTCCAAGGGTTGGACCGGCGCCCTTGCGGGCCGTCCAACCCCTGGAACCCCTCCCCCTCCCGCGCGAGCGGGAGGCCCTGTCGACTATCCGTACAGCGGGCCGAAGTTCGCGCAGGCGCGGTAGTCGGCGCCCTGCGGATCCTGCGCGCCGAACAGCCCCCACGCGCTCGGGCGGAACACCTGCTCCTCGGCGACGTTGTGCATCGCCACCGGGATGCGCAGCACGGAGGCCAGCGCGATCAGGTCCGCGCCGACGTGGCCGTAGCTGATCGACCCGTGATTGGCGCTCCAGTTGTTCATCACGCTGTAGACGTCGGCGAACGGACCGCTGCCGGTCAGGTTCGGCACGAACCACGTCGTCGGCCAGGTCTGGTTGGTCCGCTTGTTCAGCGTCGCGTGCACCTTCGCCGGGATGTCCACCGACCAGCCCTCGGCGATCTGCAGCACGGGGCCGAGGCCCTGGACGAGGCTCACGCGGCTCATCGTCATCGGCATGCCGCCCTTGGAAAGGTAGCACGACGAGAATCCGCCGCCGCGGAAGTACTCGGTCACCGCCGCGGGCCAGGTCGTGGCCTTGAGGCACTTCTTCGCCTCGGCCTCGCTGATCTCCCAGAACGGCTTCATCACGGGCTTGCCGCCGCGCGTCTGCTCGCCGGTGCCGTCGAGCGTCGCCGCGCCGGAATTGATCAGGTGGATGAGGCCGCCCGCGGCGCGACCACCCAGTTTGTGGCCCGTCACGCGCTTCACGGCGTCGGCGCTCCAGAAGGTGCGCACGTCGGCGAAGATCTGCGCCGTGTTCGTCAGCAGGTAGCCAAAGAGCATCGCGGCGCCGTTGAGGCAGTCGTTCTCCGTCGCGAAGACGTACGGCGCGCGGACGCCGTTCCAGTCGAACGACGAGTTCAGGATCGCCTCCATGAAGTCGCCGTTCGGGAAATGGTCGGTCCAGTGCCGCTGGCCCTGAAAGCCGCCGAAGATCGCGTTGTGCCCGAGGGCCTCCTCGCCGAAGCCGGCGTCGGCGAGACGAGGATTGCCGACCATCAGGTCGCGCGCGATCATCGTCATCTTGACGACCATCTCCCACTCGCGGTCCTTCGTCCGGGCGTCCTTGCGGCTGCCGGCCTTGTTGACGTCCTCGCCCTCGGGGCAGTTCGCCCGGGTCCAGGCCAGCGCGCGCTTGTACTCCTTCCCGTCGTAGATCCTCTCGTCGACGCGGCGGACAATCTCCGACATGTCGACCGCCTCGACGCGGATGCCGAGGTACTGCTCGAGGAACGGCTGGTCGACGATCGACCCGGCGATGCCCATCGAGGTGCCGCCGAGGGACAGGTAGGACTTGCCGCGCATGATGGCGGCCGAAAGCCCCGCCTTCGCAAACCGGAGCAGCTTCTCCTGCACGTCCGCCGGGATCGAGGTGTCGCCACGGTCCTGCACGTCCCGCCCGTAGATGCCGAACGCGGGCAGTCCCTTCTGGTTGTGGCCCGCCAGCACGGCGGCGAGGTAGACGGCGCCCGGCCGCTCGGTGCCGTTGAAGCCCCAGACGGCCTTCGGCATCAGCGGATCCATGTCCATCGTCTCGCTGCCGTAGCACCAGCAGGGCGTGACGGTCAGCGACACGCCGACGCCCGCGCGCGCGAACTTGTCGGCGCAGGCCGCGGCCTCGGCGACACCGCCGATGCAGGCGTCCGCGATCACGCACTCCACCGGCGTGCCGTCGGGATAGCGGAGATTCGCGGAAAGGAACGACGCGGCGGTCTTCGCCATCGTCATGACCTGCGCGTCGAGCGATTCGCGGACGCCGCGGCGGCGGCCGTCGATGGTCGGCCGGATGCCGATCCGGGGGAACTGTCCGATCCAGCGGGACTGGGATGTGCTCATCGGTGAATCCTGTCAGGGTTTCAGGTGTCAGTCTTCAGGTGCCAGGAGATCCAGGTTCCGAGGTTCACACGACGGACGCAACAGCGCGCCGCCGGCTTCCCTGACCCCTGACACCCGACACCTGACACCTCTTCTCCGTTACTGCTTCGGTTCGAGTTTGATCGTGCGGACGTTCACGGGCTTCCATCCCGCGGCGACGGCCTCAAGGCGCAGGACCTGCGCGCCGGCGGGCAGGTCGATCGTGCCGCCCTTGACGTTCTTGTACTTCTTGTAGTCGCCGGTGTCGGACACGGCGATCTCGATGCGCTTGTCGCCGGCGACGAGGACGACCTTGGACGCACCCTGTCCGGCGGCATCGAACGAGACGTTGTAGGTGCCGGCCTTGTCCGTCTTGATCCGCCACGAGGCCGAATCCTTCGGGTTGAGCCAGTAGCCAAGGTTCAGGTTGACGTGGCCCTCGGACTTGAGTTGGCCGAGGGTCTCGGCGTTCTCGGGGCGGAGCAGGATCGAGCCGTCCTTCTCGGCCATGCCGACGAACGGAGCCGTCTCGACCTCGCCGCTGACGTCGAGGACGACGACCGAGGCGATCTTGTCCGGCGCATCCTTCGACACGGCGATGACGACGTCCTCGCCGTTCCGTGTCACGTCCAGCGGCGAACCGCAGGCGAGCATCTTCGCCTTGCCCGGCTTGTTCTTCAGGCCGGGGATGACGAGCTTGCCGTCGGCCGGCCAGTCGAACACATGCAGGAAGAGGGTCGTCGTCCGGCCGAAGAGGCCGCCCCGGACCTTCCGCGTGCAGCGGCCCCACGGCAGGTTGCGGAAGGGGCTGGCCGAGGTCCCGTAGATGGCCTCGCCGTTGACCTTCATCCACTCGCCGACCTGGGTCAGGCGCTCGATGCTCGGCTGCGGGATCTCGCCCTCGGCGGTCGGGCCGACGTTGAGCAGGAAGTTGCCGCCCTTGCTGACGATGTCGCAGAGCTTGCGGATCAGGTCCTCGGTGCTCTTCCAGTTCTGGTCGTAGCTCTTGAAGCCCCACGTGTCGTTCATCGTCATGCAGACCTCCCAGTCACGGCCCTTGAAGCCGGTGGCGGGGATGTACTGCTCGGGGGTCTCGGTGTCGCCGTGGTAGTTCCCGCCGAGGCGGTTGTTCGAGATGATCCCGGGCTTGAGGGCGAGCAGCGCGTGCAGCGGCGCGGCGCGCTCGGGGGTCATCCATGTCGGGGTGTCCCACCAGAGGATGTCGGGCTGGATGGTCGTGAGGATCTCGCGCGTCTGCGGGATGGCGATCGTCTTGAGGTACTGGTCGAAGTCCCCCTTGTTCGCCTCGTCCCAGCTCTCGCCCTCCTTGTAGCCGGACTTGGCGCCGCCCGGATGGGTCCAGTCCTGCGCCTGCGAGTAGTAGAGACCGAACTTGAGCCCCTGCTTCCGCGCCGCATCGGCCAGCGGCTTGATCAGGTCGCGCTTCGCGCCCGCCGCGTCCACGGCGTCCCACGTGCTCGCCTTGGAATCGAACAGCGCGAACCCGTCATGGTGCTTCGACGTGATGACGATGTACCGCATGCCGGCCTTCTTCGCCAGCGCGGCCCAGGCGTCGGGATCGTACTTCGACGCCGTGAACTTCGGCGCGAAGGCCTTGTACTCCGCGACCGGGATCTTGCCGCGGTTCATGATCCACTCGCCGATGCCGCCGATCTGCTGGTCCTTGTAGGTGCCGGCCGGAACGGCGTAGACGCCCCAGTGGATGAACATCCCGAACTTGTCCTCGCGGAACCAGGCCATCCGCGCGTCGCGCGCCGCCTTCGATTCCTCCGCCACCGCGGGCGCTGCTTGTGCGGCCGCGGGCGCCGCCTGAGCGGCCGCGGGGGCCGCGCCGGATGCCTTGGACCACCGCACGGGCGCCCGCAGATCCGCACCGAACGCCGCCGTCGAGACCGCCGCGACCGACAGGGCCGCCCACCTTCCGTGATTGCTCATGCGTGCATACTCCCCATGTTGCGGAGGACATCATGCCCCCGGCCGCGTCCCGGGGCAATCGCCGGGCTTGACTTGGAGGTGTCATTTCTTGACCTTCGATTCCGGCGCACGGGACGGAAGAGCGCCACGGATTCCACGGAGGGCACGGATGACACGGATGAAGACGAAGGGCGCCCCGCGGGCCGGCCGGGAGGCCGGGGGCGGCTTCGGCCCCGCGGACCGTGCGGCCGGGGGAACCCCGGACGGCGCCGGACCGGCCGCCGTCGAGCCGAGCTACTTCAGCGCACGGGTTTCGTCCGCGCGCCGGTTCTACCTGCGCCTCGCGCCGGGCCGCGGGCGGCCGCTGACGGTGGTCAGCGGGGGCTGGGAGCAGTGCCGCCCGGACTACGCGATCCGGCGCCCCGGCTTCCCCCACCCCACGCTGGAGTTCGTCGCGCGAGGCGCCGGCGAACTGCGGCTCGGCGGGAAGTCCTGGACCCTGGCCCCGGGAACGGCGTTCGTCTACGGCCGCGGCGTCGCGCACCGGATCCGCACGGACCCGGCCGCGCCGATGCTCAAGTACTTCGTCGTCTTCGCGGGTTCCGAGGGGCGCGCCCTGCTGCGCACGTGCGGGCTGAAGCCGGGCACCGCGTGCCGCGTCGCCCGGCCCGAACCGGTGCAGCAGGTCTTCGACGACCTGATCGACCACGCCCTCGGCGACCACCCCGACCGGCAGCGGCTCTGCGGCGTCGCGCTGGAGTACCTGATCGCGCGGATCAACTCGCTCGCGGTCCCGCCCGACGCGGGCGACACCCGGTCGCTGGCGACCTACCAGCGATGCCGGGCCTTCATCACCGCCGAGTACCTGCGCGTGCAGTCGCTGGCGGCCATCGCGGCGGCCTGCCACGTGGACGGCGCCTACATCTGCCGCCTGTTCCGCCGCTACGGCCGCGAGAGCCCGATCCAGTTCCTGCGCCATCTGCGCCTGAACCGTGCCGTCGACCTGCTGCTGAACCACGGCCGGATGGTCAAGGAGACCGCCTCCGAACTGGGGTTCAGCGATTCGCACAATTTCTCCCGCGCCTTCCGGAAGGCCTTCGGCGTCTCGCCCGCGCGGCTGAAGCGCGGCTGACCCGGACGTGAAACTCCGCCCCTTTCGGCTCGGCCCCGCGCCGGCCGGCGGGTAGATTCCCGCTGGTTGGGCGTCCAATCCCGCGCCGGGCGCGGAAGACGGGGAGGACGGACATCGCCATGGCGGACGACGACAATCAGCGGCACTTCCTGTCGCACTTCCTGCGGCACCAGGACGACATCCGCGCGGTCATCGCGTCGATGGTGCGCGACCGGACCGCGTGCGACGATGTCTTCCAGGAGGTCGCGCTCGTCCTCTGGCGCAAGTTCGACGAGTTCGACGCCACCCGGTCCTTCGGCGCATGGGCCCGCGGCATCGCCGTGCGGAAGGTCCTGCAGTCCTTCGACAAGACCCGCCGCACCCCCGTCCCCTTCGCGCCGGAGACGATCGATGCCATCCTGGCGGCCTTCGACGCCGAGGAACCCGACGGCTCGCCCCGCGACGCCGCGCTCGTCACCTGCATCGGCAAGCTCCCGGAGAAGTCGCGCAGCCTCGTCGCCCTGCGGTACGACGAGGGCCTGAGCCTCGATGCGATCGCCCGCCGCATCGCCAGCACGCTCGACGCGGTCAACAAGGCGCTCTCGCGGATCCGGTCGGCCCTGCGGGACTGCATCGAACGCGAGGTCGCGGAGGCCGGCGGATGAAGACGCGCGAGCCCGACGAACTGGATTCGCTGATCGACCGTCATCTCGACGGCCTGCTCGATGACGCCGGCCGGGCGCGGCTCGACGGCCTGCTTCGCGCCTCCCCCGACGCCGCCCTCCGGTTCGCCCGCGCGGTGCGGATGGATGAACGCCTCTACCGGCATTTCCACCGGCGGCAGGCGCTCGACCTCGCCCGCTCCCGGCTCGTTGCGTCGGATGTTCCGAGGGTCGTGCGCCTCACGCGCCCCGAGTGGCTGCGCCGCGCGCGCGAACACGCGTGGGGTCCCGCGGCCGCCATCGCCCTTCACGCCGCCCTCCTGCTCATCCTGATCCGCTGGGTCGTGGTCACACCCCCGCCGACCACCGGCGACGGTGTCGAGATCACGCTCGCCGACCGCCCCGATGGCGCGCCGCTGGACCGCCGGCCCGTCCTGCCGGAGGACCCGGGCGGCCTCACCCTTCGCGTACCCGGCCCTTCGATCGCCGGCCCGCCGCCCGCGGAGATCGAGCCCCCGGGCGTCGCGGACCTCCGCGTCGCCTTCCTGCCGCTCGACGCCAACACGGCGGCGGCGGTCGCCGATCCGTCCCGGCTGGCCCACCCGCTCGTCGCCGGGCGGTTCGGCGCGGAGCGGGCACGCCGCGCGGCCCTCCACGGCGGCCCGTGGTCGGCCGCGGCGGACCGCACGACCTCCAACGCCGCCGCGTGGCTTGCATCGACGCAGTCCGCCGACGGCGCGTGGCACGAGGAGGGCTCCGAGGACGAGGCCCTGACGAGCCTCGTCCTGCTCGCCCTCATGGGCCGCGGCGAGACGCCCGTCCATGGCGCTCACCGGGCCGCCGTGCGCTCCGCCCTGCAGCACCTGGCGACCCAGCGCCCCGAGGCGCTGTCGCCCCGTACGGCCGCGCTGCGCCTGTGCGCCCTCGCGGACGCGGTCGCCCTGACCCGCCTCCCGGCCCTGCTGACACTCCTGGATGGCGCCGTCGCCGCCGCCCTGGACGCCGAACGGCCCGGCGGTGGCTGGGCCGGCCGGGCCCCCGCCGCCGACCCTCTCGTCACGGCATGGACCGTCGAGGCCCTTCGGATCGCATCGGCCTCGGGCATCGACGACCCGCGGCTTGCGCCGGCCCTGCTCCGCGCCGCCGGCGCCCTCGACGCCACGGCGAACCCGACGAGCGGCCTGCTCTACTACCCCGCGCCCGAGCGCCAGGGGCCGCTGGCCCAGGCGGAGACCGCCGCATCCCTGCTCGCACTCCAACTCGCCGGAGAGGCCTCCGGGGCGCGCCTGCAGCGCGGCCTGCGCGCTCTCGACGCCATGAGCCCGTCGTGGCCCGGCGCCGACCAGCCGGCCGCCGCGGTGGAAGCCCTCTACTTCGCCACCCGCGCCCGATTCAACGAAGGCGGCGGGGGGTGGATGAAGTGGATGGCCGGGCTGGCGCCGGCGATCGTGGATTCCGTCCGGACCGGGGAACTGAGGAGCGGCGCTCACCCGATCCGCACGACGGCCCTCGCCGTGCTGATCCTGGAAATGCCGTCGCGCTATCCGCCCGCAAGCCGGTGGCCCGTCGCCGCGGGGATCCCCGCCCTCGAGACCTTCCTGGCCATGACCCGCCCGGGACGCACGCCGCAGGTCTCCCCGGCGCTGTGACGCGATCGCCGGACCGGCGGACGCCACCGGTCAGGCGGGGCGGGATCCCGCGCGATCCGGCCGGCCGGGTGCGCGCCGCACCCGCGCAACTGCGAGGGCTCCAGCGTCCACCTGCGACTCCGCGCTCCGCCGACCGGTTGTTACCACGACGTCGAGGAAGATCCGTCTGTCCTGCCGGCGGCCGAAGCCCGGGTATCAAAGATGGGAAGCCCCCTGAAGAAGTCGGGAATGGACGGGTCGCGGGAGATCGAGCGCCGGAGCCCGGCAGGTCCCCGTCCCCTCCGAAGGACCCGGCCGGCTCAGACCCACCACAGCACGCCGGCCGCGGTCAGGATCAGCAACACGCCAACGGCGATTCCGCTGGGAATCCGCTGTCTTCCGGACCTCCCCGCCCCTCGAATACGATTCGGAGGCCGCAGTCCCGGTTTGCGACGGTAGAGCGCCTCGCACTGGCGAACGGGGCAGTCATAGAAACCGCGAGTCGCATTCATGCCCGACGGTGCAGCACGAATCGTGCCGCCCCCGCACGGCTACGACCCGGACTACGGAGCGGAACGGACGTCCAGGCAGCGCAGAACCTCGTGATGACGCAGGTAGAGGCGCCCCTCGAGAAGAACCGGATGCGCCCAGCAATCGCGCGCCGGCTTCCCCGGCGGCGCCAGGCGGTACCGGCCGTGGATCCGGAAGGCGCCCTCCCCGACCTCCACGAGAAAGACATCGCCGGACTGTGTCACGCAGATGAGCCGGCCGTCGGCATGGATCGAGGCCCCCGCGCTCATCTCCCGCGTCTCGAAGACCTCCGCCCCCGTCGCCGGATCGACGCACACCCAGCGGTTCGCCTGGCGGTAGTGCGGACCGACCATCCGGTCGCCGACGACCGTGAGACCGTGCTGCCCGGTGTCGAGCGGTGATGTCCACACCGTTTCCACGGCCACGGCGTCGCCGCCGTCCCGGATGCGGAACATGCGGCCTCCGCCCGAGCCGTCCGGTCCGGTTGCGAACACGCAATCCCTCCACAGCACCGGCGTGGCGGCGAGCACGCGGTACCGCGTCGGCATCGGCCGCGTCCACAGCAGCCGCCCCGTGTCGGCGTCCACGCCGAAGGCATGCCGGTTGGAGCAGTTGACGATGTGCCGGCGCGTGCCGAGGCGGAAGAGGATCGGCGAGGCGTAGCCCGCCCCGTCCGCCTCCCCGGCCGGCTCCGGCAAGCGCTCGAGGGCCGCCGATGGCGACGGCCCGAGCAGGAGCGGCTCGCTCTGCCATACGGTGGCGCCGGTCTTGACGTCCAACGCCGCCATCAGCGCCTTCGCGCCGCCGGCGGTGACGATCACGCGCGGGCCGTCCACCAGCAGGCACTCGCTGAGCGCCCACGTGATGTTCCGGCCCTCGAACCGGTCGAGGACATTGACCGCCCACAATTCGCGACCCGAATCCGCGGCAAAGGCCGCCACGCGCCCGTGCGCGTTCAGGTGGAAGACCCGTCCGCCAGCCACCGCGCAGGCCGCCCGCGCCCCGGGCCACGACCCCGTCCATGCCGCTCCGTTCGTTGCCTGCCAGACCGTGCGGCCCTGCAGGTCGAGGGCGTGAATCACAAGGGCGTCGTTCGCGTCGCCCGTGACATAGATCCGGCCGCCGGAGATCACGGGGGACGACCAGCCCCGCCCGAGGTTCGTCACCGACCACAGGACCGCCGGCCCGCCCTCCGGCCATTCGCGGAGAAGCCCCGTCTCGAGGCTCACGCCGTCGCGCCGCGGCCCCCGCCACTGCGGCCAGCCCGGCTCCGGCGACGCGATGAGCTCACCCGCCGGCGCCGCGGCCTCCGCCCCGACCGCCCCCACACACCCCATCAGGATTAGTATCCACCTCTTCATTGGACGTTGGCCGTTGGTTGTTGGCTGTTGGTTGCTGGCTGCTGGTTGTTGGCTGCTGGTTGCTGGCTGCTGGTTGTTGGCTGCTGGTTGCTGGCTGCTGGCTGCTGGTTGTTGGCTGTTGGCTGTTGGTTGGTGGCTGTTGGCTGTTGGCTGTTGGTTGTTGGTTGTTGGCTGTTGGCTGTTGGTTGTTGGTTGTTGGATGTTGGACGTTGGTCGTCGGCCGTTCGATGTTCGTTGTTCGATGTTCGGTGTTCGATGTTCGATGTTCGGTGTTCGCCTCTCGCTGCCAGCCTCGTCCTACTTCAGTTCCGGGAATGCCGCCGTGACATCGAGCGCGTCCCCGGTCTCCTTCTGCAGGCCGAGGAACGCGGCGAAGAGCTTCTTCCCGACGGGTCGCGACGCGGGATCGCCGGCGAGGTCCTTCGTCTCGAGCGGATCGGCCTTCAGGTCGAACAGCATCGCACGGGGCACCGCCGGGTAGAGCACCAACTTGTGCGTGCCGTCGGTCACCATGCGCTGGCCTTTGATGTACGCGGAGTAGAGATGCGGCCGGTGCGCGGCCTTCGCATCGGCCAGCAGCGGCCGCAGGCTGCGGAACGCCATGCCGTCGGGCGCCTGCGCCCCGGCAAGGTCGAGCGCGGTCGCCATCAGGTCCTGCATGTAGACGGGCGCATCGCGGCGCGCGCCTTTCGGAACGCCCGGGCCGGCGACGACGAGGGGCACGCGCATGCTGTGCTCGTACATGTTCTGCTTGCCCATCAGGCCGTGGCGCCCGATCGCCAGCCCGTTGTCGGCGGAGAAGAAGATCCAGGTGTTGTCCGCGCGGCCGCCGCGCTCGATCGCGTCGAGCACGCGGCCGATCTGCGCGTCGAGGTGGGTGATGATCGCGTAGTACTCGCGGCGGTGGGTCTGGATCGCGAAGGGGGTGCGCGGCGTCGGCGCGAGGGCCTCGTCGCGGAGCTTGGGGCCGGACTGCATGGCTTCGGCGTCCGGGTTGGCCGCGACGAACGCCGGCGGCGTCGCGACGGAACCGGGCGGGTAGAGGTCGAGGAACTCCTTCGGCGCCTGGCGCGGATCGTGCGGCGCGTTGAAGGCGAGGTAGAGACAGTGCGGCGTGCCGCCGCGCGCGCCGGAGGCCAGAAGCTCGATGCCGTCGTCGGCCTGGACCTCGCTCCAGTGCCGGCCGCCCTCCCAGAAACCGCCCTGCGTCTCGTCCCACGGGCGGAACGGGTCCGGCTGCCCCTCGACGGGCCGGCCGTACCACTCCTTCTTGTCCATCGGCATCCCCGGGGTTTCCCGCACGGCGCGGTCGAACACGGCGTCGGGCTTGAAGGCCGGAACGTGCCACTTGCCGGTGAAGGACGTCGCGTAGCCGGCGGACCGCATGAGCTGCGGCCACGTGCGGCCGGCCTCGGCCAGCGACTTCGTCGCCTTCTGCGCGCGCCAGACGGGCAGGCCGGTCATCAGCATCGTGCGGCTGGCGACGCAGACCGCACCGGTCCACGAGCCCTGGATGTGCGCCCGGGTGAAGGTCGTCCCCCGCGCGATCAGGCGGTCGAGGTTCGGCGTCTTCACCTCGGGATTGCCGAGCGCGTGGATTCCCTCCGGCGTGAGATCGTCGGCGAGGATCACGACGATGTCCGGCCGGCCGCCGCCCGCCGATGCTCCCCGTCCCGCGCACAGCGCCGCCGCCGCCATCCCCGTCCGCCCCAAGAACGCCCGCCGGTTCATGTCCGTCCTCCTGGTCTGCCGCGCGCAGTGTGTCGGGCCGCACACCCGAGCGCAAGATCGCATCGCGCCCAACCCCGGCTTGCCGCCGGCTTCCGCGCCGCCTACACTGTCCCGCAAGCGTGCCCCGGTAGCTCAGTTGGACAGAGCGGCGGTTTCCTAAACCGTAGGTCGGAGGTTCGATCCCTCTCCGGGGTGCCAGCCAAATCCCAATAAATCAACGCCGCAGGCGCCCGAATCGGCGCGTTGGCACGCCGCTTTCAGTTTGGGATTCACCGATAGGACCACCGGGGCGGACCGCAAGGACGGGACCGGCTGACGCGGGCGCGTCCATCTACGCCACCTGGGCTTTCTGCAGCAGGGCGTGCGCGTCACGCCCACCACCGGCCCGCCGCGGCCAACGGTCATCGAGCCCTGGCTCGACGACCCCTTCCCGGACTACGACACCGAGCAGGTCGTGGCCTACGCGAACGGCTGAGCCCCCG
>Ga0194127_10003128_pt1 | contig 21590 bp, 24 predicted proteins | sample TA2KigC100mmetaG_FD_148624 | JGI IMG/M metagenome (GOLD analysis project Ga0194127, IMG submission 148624) | Freshwater microbial communities from Lake Tanganyika, Tanzania - TA2015036 Kigoma Deep Cast 100m | ecosystem: Environmental > Aquatic > Freshwater > Lake | place: Tanzania: Lake...
CCACTAGCATCACTAATGGATGAGGCAACTAAAATGGCAAAAGCAATTGTAGAAAACTCTGCAATCGGTGTGCAAATGTCAAAGACTGCAATAAACAAGGGACGCAACGCAGACTTGGATACTGGTCTTGGAGTTGAGCTTTTGGCATGGAGAAACTGTTTTACTCATCCTGACAGAGAACAACGCATGACTGCGTTTGTAAACAAATCAAAAAAGTAAGCTAGTCCTAATTTTCTTCTTGTTTTATTGAATTCCTACTATAGTCGGTATGAAAAGCTTATTATAATTAGATGCGACATTTTTTTTGTATGGCAACTGAACAAACAGAAAAACTCGTTACTGTCACTCCAAAGGCAGCTGAGAAAATAAAAGAGTTCATGAAAGAAGAAGCAGAACATCCAGAATACTTGAGAATTTATGTCCAAGGTGGTGGATGTTCAGGTCTGTCTTATGGAATGGGCTTTGAAACAAAACCTGAAGAGGACGATACCGTAATTGAGGAAAGCGGAATAAAGTTGCTAATTGACAGTTATAGTCAAGATCACCTAAAAGGTGCAAACGTTGACTATATCGAAAGCCTCATGGGTTCTGGATTTAAAATAAACAATCCAAACGTTACAAAGAGCTGCTCATGTGGTCACTCATTTAGCACAGAATAAACTCTATAATTTTTCAATTTTTAAAAAATTATCACTACTGGATAGTTTATTGAAATTTTATTGGATCTGACGGGAATTGATACTATGAGGCACAAATTTTTGCGATACGCACTTATAGCCAATATATAAAAAACAAGTTGATTGTTAATTAGAAGGATGATGATTATAGAATGCCCGCAAGTGGAATTGTCAAATATCACGTTAAGCTATCCTTTGAAGTTGACGGCCTCGTCGAACGAGCCGACATAATAGGAGCTATATTCGGTCAGACCGAAGGACTCTTGGGTCCTGAGATGAATCTGAATGAACTTCAGAGAGTCTCAAAGGTAGGTCGTATCGAAGTAACTACCAACTCAACTTCAAACACTACCGTAGGTGAGGCACTTATCCCAATGAGTACCGACATTGATACATGTGCATTAATTGCAGCGGCAATAGAAAGCATAGACAAGGTCGGACCATTTGACTGTAAATTCAAACTGCAGGCAATTGATGATGTACGTGCATCAAAAAAAGAAGACATTGTAAAACGTGCAAAAGAAATCAAACAGCAATGGTCTACAAAAACACTTAGCGAAGGCGACACAATGCTCAAAAGCGTTTATGAAACATCATCAAACAAGCTAACAACTTATGGAAAAGAAAAACTTCCTTGTGGTCCTGCAATATTTGATTCTCCATGGATAATTTTGGTTGAAGGACGTGCCGATGTAATTAACCTGTTACGCGCAGGATATGATAATGCAATTGCAATAGAAGGAGCAAAAATCGACGAGTCAATAAAAGAGTTGTGTGATTCAAAAAAAGTTGTTGCGTTTTTGGATGGCGACAGAGCAGGCGGATTTATTCTTAAAGAGTTGAAATCACTTGTACACATTGATGTGATTCATCGCGCATATGAGGGACTCGAAGTAGAAGAGCTCACACCCCAACAGATTGATGATATTTTAAAAAGTACAGCAGAAGAGATGAAAAAAGAATCTGTAAAGCCAACACTACATGATCCTGATGACAAGCCACTTGCAGACATGGCAACCAAGGTCTATCCACAACTAAACGAGACACTAGAGGCTGTTGCACTAGACGATCAGGAAAAAGAAATATTCAAAGTTCCAATTAGTGAGCTTGTCACAAAACTTTCCGCACAGTCTGGAATAAAATATCTGGTACTTGATGGCATCATAACACAAAGATTGATTGATAGTGCAAAGCAGGCAGGAATCGTATATGTCATTGGCCACCGCGTTGCAAAACTTACAAACGCAGACGGCGTAAAATTAAAAACATTTACAGAGCTTGGCGTCGCCTAGATTTAATGTCTGATCTTAAAATCCAACACCTCCTCACTCTTACTCAGCTATTAAGCAAAGGCGCAAAGCACAACTTTGTCCCAATAACAACATCATCGCTTGGAAAAAGCATAAACCGGTCCCAGCAGGCTGCATCAAAACATCTTTTGGAGCTAGAGCAAGACGGATTCATAGAAAGAGTCACTAGCGGAAAAAATGTCTCAGTCAAAATTACACAAAAAGGCTATTCTGAAATGGTAAAGTTATCATCAGTTCTGCGAACAAGCCTTGAATCCGCACCATCCTATGTTGAGCTAAAAGGGACTCTAGTCTCTGGCATGGGCGAAGGCGCTTACTATATGTCACTTAAAGGATATACAAAGCAGTTCAAAGAAAAGATAGGTTACATTCCATTTCCTGGAACTCTAAATGTAAAGCTTGCAAAAAAAGAACACATTGAGACTGTAGCGCAATTTTATAATCGTGATTGTATTTTGATTAACGGATTTTCTGATGAAAAAAGGACATATGGGTGGGTAAAGTGCTTTAATGCAAAACTAAATAACTTGATTGATTGTGAGCTGATAATTTTAGAGAGAACACATCATGACAACTCTGTAATTGAGCTCATCTCAAAAATCAATATCCGAAAAACTGCAAAGCTAAAGGACGGCTCTACCCTTACAATAAAAATTCCAATAAAATCTTAGATTCCGTGAATGGACTCGCCATACTCTTTTTCTATCTTTGAGCTTGAAAACTCGGGGATAGGAGATTGCAATCTAGCTACTTTTACATCTAGATTTAGCTTTCTGCAACCATCGATAATGAATTTTTCTTGGTGTACTTGGTCATAGCCTAGCGCAATAATTTCTGGCCTTACTAGGTCAACTGTCTTGAAAATATCTTCTTCGTTTCCAATCACACAAAGATCAACCATTAGTAAAGAATCTACAAGCTCACGTCTTAGCTTTTGATTATGTAGTGGTATGCGCTTTTTCATTTTCTGTGCAGTTTTGTCTGTTGCAACTACAACAATTAGAATATCGCCTAATGCTTTCGCAGAATTTAGTGTATGGATATGTCCTGGGTGAATTATATCAAATACTCCGCCAGCTAGAACTACTTTAAGTGATGTACGGCCAAACTCTGTCAGAGATTTTTTGTTTTCTTTGGCAAGACCAGTTTTTATCATCTCATTTATTCTTGCATTGATAACATCGTCTGATATTAGGTGTTTTTTCTTTACAATCTCAACTACATTGCCATCTGATAAAGAAGCAACATACATTGCAGCTAGAATTGCTTTGTTTAGAGGATCCAATCGTATTTTTCAGCCCTTTTTTCTCTTTTTTAATTCATCGATTGCCTGCTAAAAATGCAAGCCCTGTGAATAGCTACACCCAAAAATCGTATAAAGGATCATGTCATTATACTATGCCATGGGCATAAAAAGGGCCTTGGACATTTTAGAGCCTTTTGAGCGAGACCTAGAAAGAGAAATTGATGAGCTACGCCACAAATCAAACCAGTTTGAGATAAAAGATGACGATCCCAGATATGCAATTGAAACAAAAGAGTTTGAACAGAAATACCTGCAAGAAATTGAACACCAGGCCGAAGTTTTAAAAAATGCAATACGTGAACTCAAGTCTAGCACTACACAAAAAAGACCACATAAAAGAAAAAGTCCGTTGACGCTTGGATACTAAATTAGCTATTTTCTAATATCTCAGAAATTCTAGATAGAATCTCCTCAAGTTGTTTTTTTGCAATATTTTTCGATTCAAAATTTTTGTATTTGGCAATTTTGTCTTTAATTGAATTTATTTTTTCGAGATTTCTATTATTCTCGTTCACTTGTTTTTCTCTTTATATGTGGGATTGCTTTTTTTACTGATTGTCGATTAATCCATTATACTTTAGGCTCAAAGCCTTTTGCCATTCTTAATGCATCAACTAGACCATCTGCATATCCTATGCTCAATACAGCAAGCTCGTCTTTTCCTTGCTCATGAAACTTTTTTGCATCTTCGATGTATAGCTCTGCATTTTCTAGTACTATCTTAAACTCTTTTGAATCCTTGTAGTATGGGATTATCTCCTCTAGTGCTTTTCTCACCATTGGAATGTATTTTTCCATCATCTGATCAGAGGTTTTCTTTATCTGAGAAGAGTTGTCAGATGGCTCATCAACACATTTTGCAAGAACCTTTAATGCATCAGACTCGGTAAAATGAAGACTGCCTGGTATGATAATGGTATGAGGTGGCTTTCCAAAATCCATCTTCATAATGCTAGATATTTTGCCAGCAGTAATTTTCTGATCCTTTAAGCCAATCCTTGAGGCAACTATGGCAAAAATATTCTCAGATAGTACATTGCGTGTTTGCTCTTTTTCAGTTGCTAGCAGGTTTGATAACGCATCTTTTGGGTCAAGAAAAAAGTCTGCATCTTGGTTGTATTCCAAAAGCAGTATGGTATGATCCCCTGACAAGAGATTTCCGTAAATTGCATAGTATGAACTAGTGCCTGTCTTTACTTCCTTCATTATAGTAACTACTTTGCCAATCTTGTAGTAGTGTAGACCACATTCTCCAACTAGTGAAGTAACGATAGATGATGCATGTATGGTATTTGTCTTGATTTTTTCTGCAATTGCACGTGTTCTAAGCTCGATGTGAGTTGTTGCAATGTATGGGTCTCCATATGAGAGCAAGACTATGTTTTTCTTTTTTGCACTGTCTAGTATTTCTTGGCCGTCTTCTACCTGCCAGCGCTTTACTGCCTTGAGCCTACCTTTAGCTAGTTTTTTGAGCTTGGCAATATCTGATTTTGAAATAATGCTTGTAAACTGTTCAAGGTAAACAATATCTGCTTTTTTTAGAATGTTTTGTGCATCAACTGAAATAGAATCAAGTCCTGAGATTCCAAGACCCACAAACCACAACATTTACTTCTTTTTTTTGTCGTGCAGTCTTTTTAAATGCTGTAATGTGTGTTTTAGAACCTCAATTGAGCGCAGATATTCATCAATTGATACTTTTTCATCAATTGTATGAGACGAGTGAGGATCCCCTGGGCCATATGTCACAACAGGTACCTTCAATTGAGTACCAATTATGTTCATGTCGCCAGTTCCAGTTTTTCGGATTAGTGTTGGCCTTGTGTGCTCTACATCCATTACTCCTAGTGTAAATGCACGAACTAGTGGCGAGTTGTGAGGTGCCTCAAATGGTTCTGTCTCATCTAAGATTGAGTAAAACGCTTCTACCTGCCGTTTCTTTGATACTTCTTGTACAGAGTTTGCAATTTTTTCTTCAACCATCTTGCAGTTCATGTCAACTGGAATTCTAATATCCATTATTGCATCGCACTGTTGTGGAATTATGTTATGACTTGTACCACCTTTTATCTCTGTGAGTGCAACGGTAAGCATCATTCCTTTGTTTTTCTTGTCCTGTCCTTCTTCTAGCACCTTTCTTAGGTCTCGTGTAAAAATTAGCGATTCCTCAATTGCGTTTTTTGAAAGCCATGGAGCACTTGCATGTGCACTGTTTCCAACATCAACCTTTAGATTTATTGCGATTCGTCCCTTGTATGCAATGGTTACCTGCTTGAGACCACTTGGCTCGCCAAATATTGCATAATCAATATCTAGTTTTTTTGTTACAAGATTTTTTACTCCGATTGCATTTCCTTCTTCGTCTACTGCTCCAACAAACATTATGGTGCCATTGTTGTTTTGAATTGTAGCTGCCGCAAACAACATTGCCATCAGCGGTGCTTTAGCATCAGATGCGCCGCGACCATAGAGATAATTGCCCTCCTTTCTTACCTTGATTTTTCCAGGTACCGTGTCCATGTGACCGCACAAAAGAACTTTAGGTGAGCCTGAGCCTTTCATTGCAATGATATTTCCTACCTCGTCTGTGTGTATGTCCTCAAATCCAAGATCATCGCACTTGTCTGCAAGAAAATCAGCCATCGGCTTTTCTGAAAGTGATGGAGTGTAAAGCCTCAGAGCTTTTTCAAGCATCTTGACTGAGAAGCGAGGTGTAATTGTAAATACAGAGTCCATTTCTATTTTCTAGACTCTAGTGCATAGTCTATGATAAGTGATGGAATGTCTACACCACAGACTCTGACTGTGTTTTTGTATTCTGTGGTATTGTTTACTTCATGAACTACTAGTCCTTTTTCTTTACTTTCCATCAAATCTACTCCTACTATTTGTCCTTGGACTGCATTTTTTGCCTTGATACATATATCTTCCATTTCCTTTGTTGGTTTGCATGGTTCTGCTCTTCCGCCTAGTGCCATGTTAGTTTTCCATGAATCATCTGCAGAATATCGGTAAATTGCAGCTACGATCTTATCACCTACCATGATTGCCCTAATGTCGCGTGGAGGCCTGTTTACAAACTCCTCTAAGTAATGTACCTGGTATATCGGATACATCCTTTCCCTGCTTTCAATGATTCCTTCAGCAGAGTCCTTGTCGTTTAGTTTTGAGATCATTCTGCCCCAGCTGCCAACTGTTGGCTTGATTACCTTTGGATAGCCTGTTTTCTCAAGTGATTCTAAAGCAGATTCTTTTGAAAATGCAACAGTAGCATATGGTGTTGGCACTCCTTGTTTTTTTAGCAGCATATGTGTGAATAGCTTGTTTCCTGCATAGACTCCAGTATAAAGTGGGTTTATCACATTTACTCCCATTCCTTCAAGTGCTGCAGTAGAGTGGACATTTCTGTAATAGCTTACACAGCGTTGCAGTACAACACCAAAGCCATCATTTTTTTTATCAAGATCTAAGAATAGCTTTTTGCAATCAAGCATCTGTAAATTGATGTTCTTTTTTTTGCCAGCTTCTAGTAAGGCTTTTTCTTCCCAGCGGATGGTGTCAAAAAGAACTGTAATGTCAGGACTGTTCACTGCCCCCAGTCCTCGCCAACAGCTTGGGCTGGTTTTAGCTCAAAGCCGTCTGACTTTTTTACAAGCTCAAAACTGGCTCCACAGTCAGGGCATGTTATGAGCTCCCCTTCCATGGCATCCTTTGGAACCGAAATATTTGCATCACATTCTGCACATTTTGTCATTTTACTTCCTCTCCTTTCATCATTTTTTGCTCATTAATTATCTTTTTTTCAAGTCTATCCTCTAATGGTATCTCAAGCAAATCCCCCATGCGCAGATTCTTCAAACCTGCAGCAATTGCCTTTGCATCTTCGTCATTTTTTGCCAGTCCTAAAAGTGACATTAGATAGCCTGCCCCTGTCTTACCGGCAAGCTCGCCAAATACTATTCTGCGCCTGTTTCCTACCACACGCGGCGGTATTGGCTCATATGCTGCAGGATTTCGCAAAATCGCTGCAAGGTGTGTTCCTGCCTTGTGCTTGTATGCAGATGTGCCAACAATTGGTTTAGAGTCGTATGGTGTAATTGTTGTGTACTGCTCAATTAGCTTTGAAAGATCAGTTAGCATGTCTAGCCTAAAATCATTTGGTGATTTGTACAGATAAGTCAGTGCTACTGCAGCTTCTGCAAGAGAAGGAATTCCAGTTCTTTCTCCAATACCATCAATTGTTGTATGGATTTGATCAGCTCCTGCATCGCATCCTGCAAATGCATTTGCAAGTGCAAACCCAATATCATTATGACAGTGAACATCAAGTGGAGTTTTGATATTTTCATGTACCATCTTTACTAGATTGTACATGCCAATTGGTCTCATTACCCCAACTGTATCTGGGATGCTGATCCTGTCAACTCCAGCTTCTTCAATTGCCTTGCAAACCTTTATCAAAAATGATGGCTCTGCCCTGCTTCCATCCTCTACAGTAAACCTCATCTTTAGCCCATGAGACTTTGCATACTCTACTGTCTCAACTGCCCTTTTCAGTGCCTCTTCTTTTGTTATTCGTAGCTTGTCTTTTAGATGAATATCAGAAATTCCAAGATATGTTGCAGTCCAAATGGCATCACATTTTAGCGCAACATCAACATCTTGCTTTAGGGCCCTTACATGGGCAACAATGTCTGCCTTTAGCCCCTGCTTTATGATGGTCTTTGTGGCCTCAAAGTGATCGCGTGATACAATAGGTGAGATTTCGATTTGATCTACGCCAAAATAGTCAAGCATCCACGCGATCTGGATTCTTTGCTTGTTTGTGAAGGTGACCCCTGGGTGTTGCTCGCCTTCTCGTAGCGTACTGTCTAGTACTCGGATCTTTTTTTGACTTTTATTATATGCATTATGCTGATTTGCATAGTAATTCGGATCATTCATTGCTAATTTAGAGCCAATTATATCAGAATATAAAGATATTCGTACTAAATTCGGCTAGTTTCTACAATGTTGATCCTATCTTCGCTAATATTGAATATGTTAGATCCTAATCTCGCTTTTAGGTTATTGTGCGAAGAATAATGACTGTGTTTGTGTCAGAGACTCCTGGAATTTTTCTTAGTGAATCAATGCTGCCATTGATTTCTGTGATGTTTGGCGCTCTAATTATTACAGCAATGTCATACTGTCCTGTAATTTCATATACGGTTTTTACTCCTTCAAGCTTTGTTAGTCTTGCTGAGACCTTTGATGTATCCATTGATGACTCGACAGAAATCAAAACTATGGCACTGGTTGTATTTGATTCACCAATCTCCACTGTAAATTTTTTTATGATTCCAGAATCAACAAGATTTTTTACTCTTCTTCGTACAGCAGACTCTGAAAGTTTTAGCTTTTTTCCAATATCTACAAATGATTCTCTTGAATCATTTCGCAAAAACTCGATTATTTTCTCATCTGTTTTATCAGCGTACATTTTTTCTCTCCTCTTCTCTGCTTAGTAATACGTCTAGGATATCTATTACTTTTGTTATATCTTGCTCTGTTATTACAAGCGGCGGCAAAAGTCTAATGATGTTTTTGCCAGAGTATAGAAGCAAAACTCCTTTTTGGATTCCTTCAAATAAAATGTCTTTGACTTCAAATTTTAGCTCAACTCCAATCATGAGACCTTTGCCTCTGACCTCTCTGACTATTTTGTGTTTTTCCTTTAGTCGTTCCAGTCCATCTCTGAATATTTTTCCCATCTTTGCAGCATTATCAACTAGGCCATCTTGAGTGAGTGCCTGGATTGCGCCAATTCCTGCAGCACATGAAAGTGGGTTTCCACCAAACGTTGAAGAGTGCTCTCCTTTTTGTATGCAGGCAAGTATGTCTTGTCTTACCAGTGTTGCACCCATTGGTACTCCGCCAGCAATACCTTTTGCAAGACACATAATGTCAGGTGTTGTGTTCCAGTGCTCGCCTGCCCATATCTTTCCTGTCCTTCCAAACCCTGACTGAATTTCATCGAAAATCAGCAAAATATGTCGTTCATCGCACAATTTTCTCACATCTTGCAGAAATCCATCAGGTGGAACATGAATTCCGCTCTCACCCTGAATTGGCTCTAAGATTACAAATCCTGTATCATCAGTAATTGTAGAACGTAATGCATCAATGTCACCATATGGTGAAAATGATACGCTTTCTACTAGCGGCTCAAATGATTTTCTATATTTTGGATTAAAGGTAACTGACAGTGCACCAAGTGACTTGCCGTGGTAGGAACCATTCATGGCCACCATTCCTTTTTTACCTGTAAACTTTCTTGCAAACTTGATAGCTGCCTCTACTGCCTCTGCCCCGCTGTTGTTTAGATGTACTTGGTTTAGGCCCTTTGGTGCAATCTTGATCAAGCTTTCAAGAAACTCTTCACGAGTCTTGTTGTAGACTGAGCTGTGTACTGTAATTATTTTTTCAAGCTGTGACTTTATCGCATTAACAACACGTGGATTTCTGTGGCCGACAAGTGCAACGCCGTATCCGCCCATGCAGTCAATGTACTCTTTACCGTTAATGTCCCATACATGAGCTCCTAGTCCTTTTTCGATTGTTACAGGAAACCTCTGGTATAGGTTTCCCATTATTTGGTCTTCAGTCATCTTGTGATTACCGTACAATTATCATGAGATATGGCAGATGATATTGGGTTTTCTTTTTGTCCATTTGAGATTAGTGCCTCTTTTACTCCCATCTCTAGTGCCTCTGTTGCAGCAAGTATCTTTTTTTCCATACCAAAACCAATTTTTGGCAAAACCTCCTTCGCCTCTGCCAAGGTAAGATTCCTAACAAGCTTGTCATCAAGCAAAAGTCCATCAACGTTTGTTAAAAACAAAACCTTGTCTGATGAAATCTTTCCCGCAACATAGGCTGCAGCTCTATCTCCATCCACATTTAGAAACTCAGATTCTTCACTTATCGCTATAGGCGATATGACAGGAGTATATCCTTGATCAAGAAGTGTCTTTATGAAAGTCGCATTTACGTTGGTTATTTTACCCGTATATCCGCCATCAATTACCTGTTTTCGTCCCTTTTCATTTACAATGACTAGCTTCTTTTTTCGCTCAGCCTCAATTATCTTGCCATCAACACCTGAAAGGCCGACTGCGTTTATTCCATTTTTTTGCAACATCAAGACTATGGTCTTGTTGATGCGTCCTGACATTACCATTGTAAAAATTTCAGCAGTCTCTTTGTCTGTGTATCTGCTCTTTATTCCGCCAGGTGAGACAACAAACTTTGGTTCTTTCCCAAGATTTTCTGTAACCTTGGTTACTTCCTTTCCTCCACCATGGACTAGTACTATGCCTTCTCGCTTGGCTACTTTTTTGATATCTGAAATTGTTGAAGAATGTAAATTATCAACTACACTCCCTCCAATCTTGATTGTAATCATGTCTTACACTGGAGTTAGAGGAGAGTATCTTAATCCTTCTGACTCATCAAAGCCACTCATCACATTCATGTTCTGGATGGCCGAGCCTGCTGCCCCTTTCATCAAGTTGTCTGATGCAGATAGTGCAATTAGCCTGTTGTTGTCTTCATCTATGTCAAAGCCAATGTCGCAAAAGTTAGAGCCGACAACAAACTTTGGATCAGGAAACTTGTAGAATCCTTTCTTATCGCGAATTAACCTGATGAACCTTTCATTTTGGAAATCTTCGCGATAAATCTTCCATAGTTCCTTTTCGTCCATATTTTTTAATAGGAATGTGTGATTTGTACACAAGATCCCCCTTACAATATCAACAGCGTGAGGACTCATAGAAACTTTGATCTTTTTTCCTGCAACCTCGCTAAGTTCTTGCTCGATTTCTCCTGTGTGTCTGTGCTTTGCAGGCTTGTATGGTCGTATCACTCCTGACCTCATTGCATGATGAGTTCCAGACTCTGATGTTGCACCTGCACCAGAAGAGCCAATCTTGGAATCAACAATGATATGATCAGTATCAATCAGATTTCGTTTTATCAATGGATACAGTGCTAGCATAGATGTAACTGCCATACATCCAGGACAGGAAACAAATTGTGCATTTTTTATTTGCTCTCGATGAATTTCAGGAACACCAAATACTGATTTTGCCAGATAATCAGGATAAGGATGCTCCCATCCGTACCATTTTTTGTAATCTTCAGGGTTGTGTAGCCTATAGTCTGCACTAAGATCAATTATCTTCATTCCCCTATCATAAAGTGATTTTACAATCTCTGTTGCAGTGCCATGGGGAACGGCAGTAAATACAAGGTCACACTTGTCTGACATTTTGTCATAGTCTAGCTCAGAAAAGGTAAGGTCTGTAAATCCCTTGAGGCTTGGCTGTACTCTGTGTAGATATTCGCCAACATACTGCCTTGAGGTAACCATTGTGATCTCAACTTTAGGATGACTGACTAGCAGTCGTAATGTTTCTCCTCCGACAAATCCAGATGCTCCTACAACTCCAACTTTCATAGATATCGCTTCTTGTAATGCGGTATAATTTATTTCCTAACGGAATTTACAGCAAACTCTACCATTGTTTTTGGAATGTTTTTTGTTGCAACTTTAGCCAGTCCCTTAAACTCGACAGTATTATTTACTTCATGAACAACAAGGCCACGCTTTTCATCTTCCATCATGTCTATTCCTAGGATTCCGCCGCCTACAGCCTTTGATGCTCTCACGCAAAGGTCTTCTATCTCTTTAGTTATTTTACAGAGCTCAGCATCTGCTCCTAGTGCAATATTTGTCTTAAATCCAGATGATTTTCTATACATTGCAGCAACTACTTCATCTCCTACAATAATTGCTCGCAAGTCACGTGGAGGCCTTTTTACCATTTCCTGAAGATAAAATATTCTGTCATGTGGGCCATCTGTATATTCTCTTATCTCAAATAATGCATCGACTGTGTCTTTGTCCTTTAGCGGCACTACACTTCGTCCCCAACTGCCAACAATTGGTTTTATCACAAGAGGATATCCAACCTTGTCAAGGTTTTCTCTTGCAGCTTCGGCTGAAAATGAAAAGTATGTCTTTGGTGTAGGGACTTTATTCTTACTTAGCAGTAGTGAGGTGAGCATTTTGTTTCCACAATTGTTTGCAACCTCAAATGTATTGATTACAGGAATTCCAAGAAACTCTAGACATGCAGTAAAGTGAAGACCACGATAATAACTCACACATCTTTCAAGTACAACATTGCCAAAATCATAGTCAGACTTTTTGCTTTCTGTGCTGAATCGCGTTGTCTTTGCATCAATTGATGTAGTATCGTATCCAAGAGACTCTGCTTCTTTTTGAAGCATTTTTTCTTCTGCTCGGACTCGATCAAAAACTATGCTGATCTTTGACAATTACTCTCCCCAGTCTTCGCCTACTGTTTCTGCCTGCTTTAATTCTATTGAGCCACCTTTTTTTGCAATCTCAAAGTCGGCTCCGCAGTCAGGACAAGAAACAATCTCTCCAACTGAGGCATCTGCTGGGACGTTGATATTTCCATCACAATCTGGACAATTCATTGATTCAACTCACCTCTTTTTTTGTAATTTATTAGCTTCTGTCGATTGCATTCCCCACAATTCTACAAAACCTTTAGCTAGCTTTTGATCAAAGCTAGACTTTTTTCCATATGTGGCCACATCATGGCTGTAAAGGGAATACTTTGATTTTCGACCAACAACGCGCAAACTTCCTTTGTACATTTTTAACTTGACAGTTCCTGTCACACGTTTTTGTGATTGGTTGATAAACATATCTAATTCATCTTTTAGCGGATCATTCCACAGTCCAGAGTAGACAAGCCATGCCCACTCGCTGTCAACAAGTGACTTGAACTTTGTTTCATGTTTTGTGAGAACCATTTTCTCAAGATCAGAATGTGCCTCAATTAGACACAGCGCAGCAGGGGTTTCATAAACCTCACGTGATTTTATTCCAACCACACGATCTTCGATGTGATCGACTATGCCAATTCCACATCCGCCTGCTTTTTTGTTGATATATTCAATTAGCTTGATTGGCGGAAGTGTTTTGCCATCTACCTGTACTGGGATTCCGTTTTGAAATTTTATCTCAAGATATGTTGGCTTGTCAGGCAGATTTTTTGTCTTAACCCAGATAAACGCATCATTAGGCGGCTCTTTGTAAGGGTCTTCTAAGACTCCACCTTCGATTGCCCTTCCCCAAAGGTTCTGGTCTATGCTGAATTTTTTGGCAACAGTATCTATCTTGATTCCCTGCTCTTGCGCAAACTCTAGCTCAGTTTCGCGATCCAAGTTCATGTCTCGGATTGGTGCAATTATAGGAAGATTTGATCCTGAACGCATAGTTACATCAAATCGGACCTGATCGTTTCCTTTTCCAGAACAGCCATGTGCAAGTGCCGACGCATTTTCCCTTTTTGCTATCTCAACTACTTTTTGTGCAATTAGTGGACGAGCAAGTGCAGTTGCAAGGCAGTACTTTTTTTGGTATAGCGCATTTGCCTTAATCGATGGAATGATGTACTTTTTGGCAAACTCCTCTTTTGCATCAATGTGATAGTGCTTTACAACGCCAAGGGACTTTGCCTTTGCTGCGATCTTTTTTTGATCATCGCCTTGGCCAACATCAACTGTAACAGTTACAACATCAAGACCATGCTCTACTTGAAGATACTTTACAACAACTGATGTATCTAGTCCACCAGAAAATGCCAATACAGCTTTTTGATTCATAGCGCAGTTCAGTGAATGCCTCTGAATTTATTTTTTGTGATAGTTTGATTTTGTTATCTTTTTTCACTAAAAACACTTTGAAATTTTCAGACTAGCTTGAGCTAAAATCCGATCACTATTTAATGGAAGTATTATAACGCTGTTTTATGAAATTTACAGCTGCAATAGGTGCAGGACTTGCAGTCATAATTGTAATAATCATACTAAGTGCAAATCTCTCTCAGGATGTTACAGCACAAAACAAGGTACGAGTCGCATTTTTTCCAAACATAAGCCATCTTGTTCCAATTATTGGAATGGAAAATCAAGTCTTTTCTAAAAACTTGGAAGGAACAGTGATAGAAACAAGACTTTTTGACAGCGGCCCACAAGTGATCGAGTCAATGTTTGCAAATTCTATAGACATTGCTTATGTTGGACCAGGACCTGCAATAAACGGATTTTTACAATCAAAAAGTCATGAGATCCAAATTATTTCAGGAGCTGCAAGTGGAGGTGTTAGCTTTATTGTTAACTCAAAATCACAAATAAAGACTGCAGAGGATCTGGATGGAAAAAGGATTGCCGCTCCTTTAATTGGAAACACCCAGGATATATCACTGCGAGCTTATCTTTATGAAAATGGACTAAAGCCTGCTGATAAAGGCGGCTCTGTATATGTATTCAATCTAGAAAATCCAGAAATATACACACTTTTTGCAAAAGGCGACATTGATGGAGCATGGGTGCCAGAACCGTGGGCAACTAGGCTAGTTTTGGAATTAGATGGAATTCGCTTATTTAATGAGGAAGACTTGTGGCCCCAAAAACAATTTGCATCAGTGGTTTTGATCGCAAGAAGTGATTATCTAAAGAATCATCCAGAAATAGTTTCAAAGTGGTTAAACGCTCACACAGAAACCGTAACTTGGATAAACGAAAACCCTGATCAATCTAAAATAATTTTTAATAAATTTCTAAAAAACACGCTTGGCAAGTCATTAAAAGATGAGATAGTAAATGAAGCCTTTTCTCACATACAAATAACAACTGACCCAAATGTTGATTCGATTAACAGTTTTGCAGAATATGCGTATTCTTTGGGGTATTTGGGAAGACAGGACTACAACCTAGATGGGATATTTCCTAACACTGAACTGGTTGAGAGTCTGATGGAGAATAAAATATGACAAAACTTGAAGCAAAAAACATTGAAAAATATTTTGACCATGATGGTCACAGACTACAAGCGCTTGGGGGAATAAATCTCAAGATAAATGACGGAGATTTTGTCTGTCTTGTTGGGCCATCAGGATGTGGCAAATCTACATTTCTTAGAATAGTAGCAGGACTTGATAGACCAGATAACGGTCAAGTGCTCCTAGATGGCAAACCTGTTGCAGAGACAGGACCAGATAGGATCCTTGTATTTCAGGAAGGAGCATTGTTTCCATGGCTTAAGGTAGTGGACAATGTAGAGTTTGGATTAAAGATTGCAGGAATTCCCAAGTCCGAGAGATCAGAGATATCAAAAAGATACTTGGATATGATGCAGCTTACAAGATTTGCAGAGTCATACACCTACCAGCTGTCTACTGGAATGAAGCAAAGAGTAGCAATAGCAAGAGCGCTTGTTTTAGATCCTGATGTCTTGCTGATGGATGAACCATTTGCAGCATTGGATGCTCAAACCCGTGATCTGTTGCTTGTAGAGATGCAGCTAATCTGGGAAAGGACAAAAAAGACAATTCTTTTTGTAACTCATAATGTGGCAGAGGCTGCAATGCTTGGAAACAGGGTTGCTGTATTTACAAACAGACCATCAACAATAAAAAAAGAAATTGTAATTGATTATCGCAGACCACGCATTTCCGAAGATGAGAATCTCTCAAAGTATCAACAACAAATCTTGGCAGAACTACGTCCTGAAGTAAAATCAAGTGAATAAAATCATGAAACAGAACTATTTGTGGAAAAAAATTGTCTTTTATGTTGCACTTGTTGCTGTGTGGCAGGCATTTGATGCAACAAATATCTGGCATGATCAAATCTTTCCATCCCCGCTTGAGGTAGGCGAGGATCTAGTATATGGCGCAGCAGATGGGAGCCTGTTTTTAGGCATAGGTACAAGCATGTGGAGGCTTGTTGTGGGACTGGCAATAGCTATTGCTAGCGGAATGGTACTTGGGATCTTTATGGCAAGAGTGGAAACTGTAAATCAAACAATAGGTTCTCTGGTGTTAGGATTACAATCAATTCCGTCTGTTGCCTGGGTGCCTCTTGCAATCATTTGGTTTGGTTTGACTGATGCAGGAATAATTTTTGTTACAACAATGGGTGCAATTTTTGCAGTAACTATCAATACGTATAGTGGTGTAAAGAACATAGATCCTAGCTTTATTGCAGCAGCACGAAACATGGGTGCAAAGGGAGAAAAACTGATCACAAGTGTACTGATACCAGCTGCATTTCCATACATGATATCTGGCTTTAAGCAAGGGTGGGCATTTGCGTGGCGAGGTGTGATTGGCGCAGAGCTTTTGTTTTCCTTTTTGGGTCTTGGCTTTTTGCTAAATGTTGGCAGACAGCTATCAGACATCTCTCAGGTAATTGCCATGATGATTGTCATAATGGCAATAGGAATTTTGATTGATGGCTTTGTCTTCAAGCGAATTGAAAACAAGGTCATGTCAAGGTGGGGCCTGCGCTAGCGCAGAGTTAAATATGAATTTGGAATAAAATAACCATGAAACGTTTCAAGCATACAAATGAAGAAATTCAAAATGCTATTAAAAAGGCTAAAGAAAAGGAAGCAAAACCAAATTTAGAAAATGATTCTTAACCTATTTTTTCTTTTTTTACTTTAAGTGAAATTAAAAACGCGCAAACAATTATAGCTATAGCAAAATACATCACCTCTACATAGCCATAGTAAAACGCAATTGTTCCTGCAATTACTGGCCCTACAACTGAAGATATTGAAAGTGTAGAGCTAAAGATTCCAGTTGAGGTGGAGTGTGGATTATTTTCCATTAGGTAAAAGTTTCCACCAATGAACAAAAATGCCCATGTGACGCCAACTAGCGCCATAAACGGCATGGCCATCCACCAGTCAGAAATTAATGCCAAGCCAACAAATACTAGCGCTGTTACGCCTATACCGATTTTGAATTTTGTTACATTGTTGATTTTTATTTTGCCTGCCATCAAGTTCATGACTATAAAGGCAGTTAGGTTGTTTGCGACATAAACAATCGAGATTTGGTAAAGCTCTGCACCAAATCTTTCCATAAGCATTAGGGGTAGTATGGTCCATACCGATGATGCACCAATATGTCGCAACAAAAGTGACAAAAACAAAAATCGATTCTTTGAGATAATTTTTGCAATTCCATGCTCAACTTGCTTTTCTAATGCTAGGTTTGGTAGTCTTGATGTTATAGCAAGGCCGCAAAGAAACAAGCCGCTGCTTATCAAAAATATTGGCTTGATGTCATTTGCAATACCTGCAGCAACAATGCCTGCAAGCCATCCTAGTGCATGAAATGATACAATCGATGCTACCTTTGCTTTGTTATTTTCTGCCTCATATGCATAAGCAATCATTGCAGGAACCATTATTCCAGTAGAGATTCCAGCTCCAACTCGTGCAAGCAACAGCAGTATGGTGTCTTCTGCAAAATAATGTAGCCCAAATGTTATTGCACATCCAAGAAAACCAAGTCGGATAAAAAAAAGCCTTTTTCCTTTTTTGTCAGAGATCCTACCAAAATAAATTTCTGATAAAATTTGTGAAAAACTAAATGATGCAACAATTATTCCAATCTCAAATAAAGAGTCAGTTACCTCCTTTGCAATTATTGGCAAAAAGACAAAGACAATAGAGACTCCGGCATGTTGGAAAAATGATGCACTTCGAACCAGATTGTTAATAGTTAATTTCTGCAAATACAGCTAGACAGACTTTCACCCAAATTTGAAATATGCTGTATCTGGCAGAATCATTTTCTGTATAATTTTGTAAAGTTGCTTAAACGTAATTTAATAAACGCAACAGTCCATCAGAAATAATCTTGGCAAAAAAAGAAGATTTCCTCTCAGCACTAAACACTAGGATACTGCTATTTGATGGTGCAATGGGCACTGAGATTCAAAAGCTTAATCCAAAGCCAGAAGACTTTCCAGAAGGAAAAGACGGCTTTAATGATGGCCTTATTCTCACACATCCAGAGTGGATAAAAAAAATTCATCGCAGCTATCTTGCAGCAGGTGCTGACTGTATTGAGACAAACTCGTTTGGCTCTAACAAATTAAAGCTTGACGAGTATGGTTATGGAAATCAAACTGTAGATATTAACAAAAAAATTGCAAAGCTTGCAGTAGATATTTGCTCAGAATTTTCAGACAAGCCAAGATATGTAGTTGGCTCTATGGGTCCTACTGGATTTTTGCCAAGCTCAAATGATCCAGATCTTGGGAAAAAACCATTACATGAGATAAGAGAGGCGTTTGCGCTACAGGCTGAAGGACTAATACTTGGAGGTGTTGATGCATTGCTAATAGAGACAAGCCAAGACATACTTGAGGTAAAGCTTGCAATTGAAGGATGCCAAGCGGCAATAAAAAAGACTGGAAAAAAGGTTCCAATTATTGCAAACGTATCACTAGACCAGTATGGCAAGATGTTGCTTGGAACAAACATTCAGGCTGCATATACAACCGTATGTGATATGGGAATCGATGTTTTTGGAATGAACTGTTCTACAGGTCCAGTAGAGATGACCCCCAGCGTAAGATGGTTAAATGAGCAGGATAATCACAAGTTACTGGTTGTACCAAATGCCGGAATGCCTGAAAATCAGGGAGGAAGAGCAGTATACAAAATGACTCCAGAGGAAATGGCAAAGGTTCTCAAGGATTTTCTTTCAGAGTTTAAACAGGTCAGAATCATTGGCGGATGTTGCGGTACAAACCCAGAGCACATCAAAGCACTTCGCAAAGTTATTGACGAAAAAGCCTAATCAAATAAAGGTTAGGTATTTAGAAAAAACGGACTAACAGCAATTGTTGATAGTACCACGAGTAAGCTCTGCATTAAAGGCAGTTGAGCTAAAACAGGTTCCTGCCCCTCTTATCATAGGGGAGCGACTAAACACACAAGGCTCAAGAAAGGCAAAACAGTTTGTATTAAATGACGATTTTGATGGGCTGATTACGCTTGCAAGAGAACAGGTAGAGGACGGTGCACACTGTCTTGATGTCTGTGTTGCAACAACTGAACGTGCAGATGAACGCGAGTTTATGATAAAGCTTGTAAAAAGACTAAGCTTAGAAATTGATGCACCGCTTGTAATTGACTCTACAGATCCTGAAGTAATAGAAGCAGCACTGGAGCAAATTCCAGGAAAGCCAATTATCAACTCAATTAACTTGGAAGGTGATGGTAGCCGTTTTCATAAACTTGCACCATTGATGGCAAAGTATGGTGTTCCTGCAGTTGCACTGTGCATTGGCCCAAAGGGAATGGCAAAGACACCAAACGAAAAAGTTGCAACGGCTGAGCTTCTCTATGAGACAGGAAAAAAATATGGACTGCGTGAAGACCAGTTCATCTATGACGTTCTAACGTTTACCTTGGCAACAGGTGAAAAAGAGTTTGCAGATGCGGGAAAAAATACACTGGAGGGAATAAGACTTGTCAAGCAAAGATTCCCAAATGCTTTTACAACACTTGGGCTAAGCAACATCAGCTTTGGTCTGGTTCCTACAGCCCGCAAAATAGTCAATTCTGTATTTTTGTATCACGCAATAAAATCAGGATTAGATAGTGCTATAGTTAATGCAAAGGAAATCATCCCATATCCAGAAATCAATGAACAAGAAAGGTCTCTAGCTGAAAACTTAATTTTTAACAAACATCAAAATGCACTCTCGGATCTAATATCATATTTTGAGAAAAAGGATACAACTGCTACAACCACAAAGAAAGTTGAGTTTGATCCAAGCTGGAATGCTGGAAAAAGATCCAACTTTAGAATAGTAAACAGGCTCAAAGATGGGATAGAAAATGATGTTGTTTTAGCCATTGCAGAAAAGATTGCGAATAAAGTCAATGTGGATGATAAAGATGGTAGGCTGAAAATCAATGCGCCAAAAGAAGTAACACATGATGCTGCAATTAAAACACTAAATGATGACCTGCTTCCTGCAATGAAGGAAGTTGGAGACAAATTTGGCGCAGGCGAGCTTATCTTACCATTTGTTCTCAAATCAGCTGAATGCATGAAGGCAGCCGTTGCCGAGCTTGAGAGGTATCTGCTAAAAGAAGAGGGCACAAGCAAGGGAAAGCTTGTCCTAGGAACAGTTTATGGTGATGTTCATGACATTGGAAAAAACTTGGTAAAAACAATTTTTGAAAATAATGGATACACTGTTTATGATCTTGGAAAGCAAGTGCCGTTGCAAAAATTCATAGAAAAAATAGGTGAGGTAAAAGCAGATGCTATAGGACTGTCTGCATTACTTGTCTCAACATCAAAACAAATGCAGTTTTTTGTAGAACATGCAAGAAAAAACAACTTGCAAATTCCAATACTCTGTGGAGGTGCTGCAATTAACACCAACTATATCAACCGAATTGCAAAGGAAGGTGGAATACACAAGGCAGGTGTATTTTACTGCCAAACAATGTTTGATGGGCTAAAAGCAATGGACAAGTTAGTATCGTCTGAAAGAGAGCAATATCTACAAGAGTGGAAGGAAAAGATAGAAAAATGGAAGGAAACAACAATACAAAAAGAAACAATCTCACTTCCGCATAGCGGAATAAAACCTGTCACTCCGCCAGTTCCACCCGTTATTAACAAGCCAATCCGACTAGCGCCTTTACAAATTAACCTCAAAGAAGTATGGAATTATCTAAACAAAAAATCTCTCTTCAAATTGTCATGGGGTGTGAGGGGCAATCTTGCACAAGAAGCAGAAAAGGAACATGAGCAGTTACTTGATGAATGGAAAAAAAGAATTACAGCAGAAGGCCTCTTTGAGCCCCGTGCAGTATATGCGTACTTTAGATGTCATAATGTAAACGACAAGCTAGTAGTGGATCATCCAAACGGTGAGAAAATAGTATTTGATTTCCCACGTTCATCGCAGAAAAAACACTTGTGCATTACAGATTACTTTGGCAAGGACGATATTGTTGTATTTCAGGCAGTAACTGTAGGAAATAAGGTAGCAGAGCTTGTAGAAAAATGGAACAAAGAAAACAAGTACACAGATGCATATTATCTACATGGTCTTGCAGTAGAGACTGCAGAAGCGCTTGCAGAGTGGGTAAACCAAAAGATACGTGAAGAGCTAAAGTTAGAAGATAAGCGTGGCTTGCGATACAGCTGGGGATATCCAAGCTGCCCTGATGTCATGCAGCATCATCTAGTTTGGAAGTTACTTGATGCAAAAAAATCTGGAATGACTCTAACAGATGCAGGACAGATAGTGCCTGAACAATCGACTGCTGCCATAGTGGTACATCATCCACAAGCAGAATACTTTGTGCTTTAGAAATAT
>Ga0194127_10003136_pt1 | contig 21546 bp, 14 predicted proteins | sample TA2KigC100mmetaG_FD_148624 | JGI IMG/M metagenome (GOLD analysis project Ga0194127, IMG submission 148624) | Freshwater microbial communities from Lake Tanganyika, Tanzania - TA2015036 Kigoma Deep Cast 100m | ecosystem: Environmental > Aquatic > Freshwater > Lake | place: Tanzania: Lake...
GGGGCGAACGCCGCGGCCGGCCGCTTCCGGCGCGGCCGACCGCTTCCGGCGCGGCGAGGTCGCCGGTGAGCGCAGCGCGGTCGCCCTGAGCGCGATTCGCGGCGGACTGCGCTTCCGGGAAGTGGGGGGCCTCGACTGGCCTTTCCTGGCGGTGCTCGGCGCGCTCTCGCTGACCTGTATCATCCTGATCGGAAGGGCCGCGACATGAGGGCGTGGCTGAGGTCCGGCGCCATCATCATGCTGGGAGTGCTCCTGGCCGGCTGCGCCGTGCAGCAATCACAGCCGCTTCTGGCGCTGGACGCCCCGAGCGGGGTCAGGGACGCGATCTCAGGGTCGTCGCGCTCGCGGTCGGCGAGCGGCTCCGGTGGCGGACGCGGGAGGGCGCGAGCGGCGAGGGCGCCCTGATCGCCGTGACCGCCGACAGCCTGGTGCTGGACGCCCGCCCCGACTCGGCCTGGAACAGCAAGCCGCGGGAAGTCCGCCTCGCCCTGGCCGACCTCAGCGAGCTCTCGCACCGAGACCCCCCGGACCGGGCGTTACCTGAGAGCGGCCGTCGGCATTCCCCTGATCGCGGCGAGCCTCACGCTGATCGTCATCGTCATTGCCCTGGACCATCGTTCGCCCTGGGTGTTCTGAGCCGCGCGCAGGCCCTTGCACTCCCAGACCGCATGTCGCATCCTCCCGTCTTCTCAGGCGGCGCGAGGCAGGATGGGCGAGTTCTACGCACTCGGCGCGGCCCTGGTCTGGGCCTTTGCCGTGATCCTCTTCAAGCGCTCGGGCGAGACGGTCTCGCCCTTCGCGCTTCTACGCACTCGGCGCGGCCCTGGTCTGGGCCTTTGCCGTGATCCTCTTCAAGCGCTCGGGCGAGACGGTCTCGCCCTTCGCGCTGAACCTGTTCCGCGTGGGGATCTCGCTCGTGGTCTTCCTGCCCCTGGTCGCGCTCAGTGGCCAGCCCTGGCTGCCCGACCTGCCCGCGGGCGACTACCTGCGACTCGCCGCGAGCGGCATCCTCGGCATCGCGATCTCGGACACTTTCTTCCACCGGGCGCTGAACCGGCTGGGTGCCGGGCTGACGGCCATCGTGGACGCCACCTACTCGCCCTTCATCGTCACCTTTGCCTTCCTGCTGCTCGGCGAGCGGCTGAGCGTCTGGCAGCTCCTCGGCATGCTGCTGGTGATCTCGGCGGTGGTGCTCGCGTCCTATCACCACTCCCGCGCGCACCTGAGCCGGCGCCAGCTCGTCGCCGGCGTCGCCTACGGACTGACGGCGATGGGCACGGTGGGCCTGGCCATCGTCATCGCCAAGCCGGCGCTCGAGCGCAGCCCGGTGATCTGGGCCACCACGCTGCGGCAGGTGGCGACGCTCGCCGTCATGCTGCCGGCGGCGCTACTGCACCCGCAGCGGCGGCGCTTGCTCGGCGTGTTCAAGCCCGCGGCCAACTGGCGCTTCAGCCTGCCGGGCACGCTGCTCGGCTCCTGCCTGGCGCTTCTGCTCTGGATCGCTGGCATGAAGTACACGAAGGCGGGGGCGGCGGCCATCCTCAACCAGACGAGCACCATCTTCGTGCTCATTCTGGCCACGCTCTTCCTGCGCGAGCGCTTCACCTGGGTGAAGCTCGCCGCCGCTCTGCTCGCCATCGGCGGCATCCTGCTGGTGACGCAGGGCTAGTCGCGCGCCCACGACCGGTGTGGACTTGGCGATCGGCGCCCTCATCGGCCGGCGCTTGCGCTCGCTTGCCTGCGCTACCCGGTGCTCGGCAAGGCCGCCAATTGCAGGGCGGCGGCAAGGCCCGCGCCGCTGTCGTGCAGCAGACGGTGGCAGGCCGCGCAGAGCGTGATCAGGTTCGCCGCGCTGTTGCGGCCGCCCCGCCGGCGTGGCTCGCGGTGATGCACCTCGAGGAAGCGCGTGGCCCGGCAGCCCGGCGCCTGGCAGCGATGGCCATCGCGCGCGAGCACTTGCCGGCGCATTGCCGGGGGAATCGAGGCTCGGTTGGGCTTGCCGTCCCGCTGCTCGCGGCAGTCGCAGGCAGCCTGCGCGGCCACTGCTGGCGCCAGGGCGCGCCCGTCGGGCAGGCGCGCCGCGCCGCACTCCTCGCAGCGGTAGATCACGACCTCGTAGGGCGGCTCGTTTTGTACACGTGTACACTCGGACTCGGCCAGCGCGACAAAGGCGGCCAGCAGCAGTTCCTCCTTCGCCTCGGCGTGCCCCTGCTTGCGCAGCCGCTCGACGATGGCCAGCCAGCGGGCGTGCTGCTCCGGCTCGAGCGTGAAGCTGACCTGAGCCTTCGGCGCGGGCGTGGGGATCGCCGCGGGGGCCGGCGGCAGCAGCACGCCCTGCCCGGACTCCTCCTCCGCCTCGCGGCGACTCTCGCGAATCCGTACTTCGAGCTGACGTGCGCTGCTCGTCTTCGCGATGGCGATCCACTGGCCTTCGGAGCGCGGCGTGGCGACCGCCGCCACGCTGCGCGCCTTGGTCCAGGGCATCTCGCCGGCCTCGACCGAGGCGCGCAGCTGGGGCAGGCTATCGAGCGACTCGGCGAGCCGGATGAACTGGTAGGTCTTCGCCTGCCCGAAGCCGAGTACGGCCTCGGCGTAGGCATGAATACTGGCGTAGCCGCAGTCGCGGTAGAGGCGGCGGCGCATCAGCTCGGCGAACCAGAGCACGGCGTTCTGCTCGGCGCGTCGCAACTCGGCGACGGCCGCGCGCAGGCGGGCATCCACCCCAGCGGCGGGGAGATTCGGCACGAATTCGGACATGGAGAGACCTCGGCAGAACGAGGTCGCGGGAGGTTGGGAGGCTCACAATATACTATGAAAATCCCCAGCGTCAAGTGCGTCGCCAAGGAAGACCGACGCCGCGAGCCGGCGCGCGGCGTCGCCGCTTGTGCGCAGGCTTCTTGATGGATCAGGGCTAGCCGCGCGACTGGATCCCGAGCCCGGCCACGATCAGCGCGAGGCCGACCAGGGTGCCCGCGTGGATCGGCTCGCCGGCCACCCGCGCGATGAAGACCAGCGACAGGAAGGGCGCGATGAAGATGAGGTTCGCCACGCGCGCCGCGCTCTCGGCCAGGCGCAGGGCGGTGAGCCACAGCACGAAGGTGACGCCCATCTCGATCGTGCCCACGTTTTCGATGAAGATCAGCGACAGGAAGGGCGCGATGAAGATGAGGTTCGCCACGCGCGCCGCGCTCTCGGCCAGGCGCAGGGCGGTGAGCCACAGCACGAAGGTGACGCCCATCTCGATCGTGCCCACGTAGAGCGCGCCCCAGAGGCCGCGCCAGTCGGCGGGGGCGAGGCCGTCCGTCAGCGCGCAGATGAGCCAGATCGCGGGCAGCCCGCCCGCGAAGTTGAGCAGGAGGCTGGCCACCGGCGGCAGCGCGCCGCGCGCGTTGCCGATCCAGTAGAGCGCCCAGAGCAGCGTGGAGCCGAGCGCGAGCGCCACGCCGAGCGCGTCGGCCGAGCCGCCCTCGCCCTGGCGCGAGATCACCAGCACGCCAGCGTAGGCCACGAGCCCCGCCGCGAGCAGGCGCGGGCGGAAGCGCTGGCCGAGCAGCGGGATCGAGAGCAGGCCCAGCGTCAGTGCCCAGGTGTAGTTGAGCGGCTGGGCGACCTGCGCGGGCAGGCGGTCGTAGGCGGCGAAGAGCACGAAGTAGTAGGCGGCCGGGTTGAGCAGGCCGAGCAAGAGCCCGCGCAGGATCGCCGCGCGCGGCGCCGCCCGCAGCGCCGCCGCCTCGCCGCGCGCGAAGAGCAACCCGATCAGGATCACCAGCGCCACCGCCGCCGACCAGGCGAGGAGCTGCGCGGGAGTGAGCGCGCGCAGGCTGAGCTTGAAGGCCGTCGCCACGGTGGACCAGAGCAGCACCGTCGCAAGGCCGAAGAGCGTGGCGCGGCGCTGGGCCTGCATCAGTCCTTGCCGGCCTTGCGCGCCGTGATCGCCGCGCGCGCCCGCTCGACGCTCTCGGCCGGGCTCACCTTCACATGCGCGTCGACGATGCGGCCCTCGGCGTCGATCAGCCAGTGCGAGCGGATCACGCCCATGTACTTCTTGCCGTACATGGACTTCTCGCCCCAGGCGCCGAGGGCCTCGAGCAGCGCGTGCTCGGGGTCGGAGAGGAAGTCGAAGGGGAAGCCCTCCTTCGCCTTCCAGCGGGCGAGGGTCGCGGGCGCGTCGGGACTGAGGCCCAGCACCTTGACGCCGCGGGCCGCGAAGGCGCGCGCCTCGTCCTTCATCCCCTTGGCCTGCACGGAGCAGCCGCTGGTCGCAGCCTTGGGGAAGGCGAAGAGCAGCCAGGACGAGCCGCGCAGGCTCGTGTGCTTGACGGTCTCGCCGTCCTGGTTCTTCAGGTTGAAGGCGGGCAGCTTGGCGGCAGCCATGCGGACTCCTTGCGCGGAGCTAGGGCTTGGCGGCCTCGGCGGGAGCGAGCAGCAGCTCGGGATCGACGAGCTGACCCTGCGCGCTCACCCCGAGGTGCAGGTGCGGGCCGGTCACGCGGCCGGTCGCACCTGTGCGGGCGATGATCTCGCCGCGCGCCACGCGCTGGCCGGGCTGCACGGCGATGTCGGACAGGTGGAAGTAGAGCGTGAAGAGCCCGTCCCCGTGATCGAGGTAGACCGAGTTGCCGGCGTAGAAGTGCTCCTCGGCGAGGGTGACCTGGCCGTCCGCGCAGGCCGCCACCGGCGTACCGTCCGCGGCCTTGAGGTCGAGGCCGCTGTGCGGACTCTTCGCCTCGCCGTTGAAGAAGCGGCGCAGGCCGAAGTCGCTGCTCGGCTCGCCGGCGACGGGCCGGCCGAGGGGCAGCGGCCAGTCCGCGGCGGGGCTCACCCGCGCCAGCGTCTCGCGGACCCGCAGGCGCTCGCGCTCGGCCCGCGCGCTGTCGGCGGGCGAGAGCTGGCTGTACTTGCTCTCGACCGTGAGGTGCTGCTCGGGGTAGGCGCGGGGCTCGCGCCGGATCTCGCGCACCATGAGCATCTCGGCGCCGCTGCGCCACTCGCGCACGCGCAGCGTGTGTCGATCGCCCGCGAGGCGCTCGCGCATGCCCAGCCCGAGCACGAGCCGGGCGACGCGCGCCTTGGCGGTCGTCGCAAGCGGTGGCCGCAGCGTCGCGCCCAGCCACTCGACGTGCAGGGAGTCCGTGTCGAGCGCCGTGCGCAGCGTGAGGACGAAGGCGGTTCCCTCGGGTACCGCCTCCGGGCAATCGATGGCGAGCGCCCGCGCGCGCGGCGGCGCGAGGGTGGCGAGCAGGACGAGGGTCAGGGCGGCACGCAGCGGGCGCGGCATCGGGTCCTCCGGGCGCTGCCGCCAGGATAGCGGCCGCGCCGCGCGCGGGCAAGCGGACTAGTCGCCGACCCGGGTGCGGCGGGCGCTGCCGCCAGGATAGCGGCTGCGCCGCGCGCGGGCAAGCGGACTAGTCGCCGACCCGGGTGCGGGCGTAGAGCTGGACGGGCTCGAGCAGGGCGTCGCTGAGGCCGAAGACCCAGACGGCCGTGTTGCCCTCGACGCGGTCGGCGTTGGTCTCGCCGATGGGCCCGGGCAGCGTGAGCCGGAGCTCGAGATCCGTCGCCGCGACGAGGTCCAGCCCCGGCAGGCGCTCGGCGACGCGCTGGTCGCCCTCCTCGCCGCCGCCGCGCAGCACACCGTCGAGGCGCTCGGCGATGGCGTCCGCCGCGGCGCTCGGCGCGACGCGCGCGACGATCCCTCGCGCCTGCTCGGCGAGGGCAGTGAGGAAGGTCTCGTAGGCTGGCTCGCCGGCGTCCTCCTGCTCGAGGGCGATGTAGCGCAGCGCGGCGCCGGCGAGCAGGCCGCGCAGCTCGGCGCGCGCCAGCGGGTCGAGCGCGGGGTAGTCGGCGGCGAGGGCCGCCTCGCCCAGTTCACCGAGGATCCCGGCGGCGGCGGGCAGGATGCCCTGCCACTCGAAGCGCTCGCGGTAGCTGAGGCTGCGGCCGCCGTCGACGGGGGTCAGCTCAACCTCCACCGCGTTCGCGAAGAGCACGCCGCTCGCCGCGGTGCCGGGCCGGCCGGGGATGGCGATCTCGCCGCTGAGGCCGCTCCAGTCGGCGGGCGCGGCCAGGCTGCGCTCGCGGCGGAAGACGAGCCGCTGCGGCTCGTCCGCGCGCTCGACGCGCTGCCAGCCCGCGGCTTCGCTGAGCGCGAAGCCCTCGCGGAAGTGGGAGAGGGCGGCCTCGGGCGTGGGGCCGGGCGCGTCGCAGGCGAGCTCGGTGACGCGGCGGCCGCCGCCGTCGGCGTCCAGCGTGACCTCGATCGTGTAGTGCTGACAGCCGGCGCAGGCCGCGAGCAGGCAGGCAAGCAGCATGGCGAACGGGCGTGACATCGTCCACACCTCCGCGCAATGGCCCCGCAGGGTTGGGGCGAGCATAGCGCGGAAACGTCCGCCGGTTAAGCCCGCAATTCAAGGCGATCTCTGGACCGAAGCGGGTTCAGGGGATGTCCCTGCCGTAGACCGCCCCTAGCGGTCCGCGCGAGCTGCCTGGGTCCACCTTGTACAGGATCTCCAGCGACTGGTTGAACCGCAAGTCCATGCAGACCTGATAGTAGTGTATGTACATCTGCGCACCCTGGTGATAATACGTGCTGATCGGGAAATAACGCAACGCGATCTCATGCCCCGGCACCCCGTCGACGATGACCTGGACGATCGGGCCTTCGTAGTAGCCATTGTCCGAGTAGTAGGATGTGAGCTGATAGAGCTCGCCGGAACCCTGCAGGCTCACGAAGCTCTCGAAGGTTTCGGACTCCGTCCAGGTCCAGGTGCCGCCGTGGTGCTCCAAGGTCTGCGCCGGCAGCAGGGCGCTGCGCAGCTCGGCGAGGTGGTAGCCGTCGAGCTTGTCGGCGTTCAGATTCGCCGCGAGGCTGCCGTTGCTGACGGGCACCTGACCGGCGGCGTTGCCGGCGTGGTAGCCGTCGAGCTGGTCCGCGTTCAGATTCGTCGCCAGGCTGCCCCCGTTGCTGACGGGCACCTGACCGGCGGCGTTGCCGGCGTGGTAGCCGTCGAGCTGGTCGGCGTCGATCGCGTCGTCCGCCGTGCCGTGAATGGCCCCGGTCACGCGCAGGTCGCCGGCGACGTCGAGGGCATAGCCCGGGTTCGCGGTCTGCACGCCGACCCTCCCCTCGTCATCGATGATGAAGGGCGTCGGGTCCCCGGCCTCGTCGTCGACGCGGAAGGCCGTCTCGGCGGCCGTCTGCTGGACGTGCAGCTTGGCCTGCGGGCTGGCGGTGCCGACGCCGACCTTGCCCGGCACGTGGGAGATGTCGTTGCCGGCGATCGTCCAGTCGCTGTCGGTGACCACGGCGGGGTTCTGCCAGCTGCCGACGCCAGTGGCGTCGGAGGTCAGCACCTTCCCTGAGCCCTGGCTGCCGTCGACGAGGCGCAGGCCGCCCGCAACCTGCAGGCGCTGGCTGGGCGCCGTCGTGCCGATGCCGACCTTGCCGTCGCTGCGAATCGCCATCAGGGTGTCGGTGCCGACGACCCGGTAGAGGTCGTTGCCGTTGCGCGTCCAGGTGGCGGCACTGCTGACGCTGTAGTCCACGTAGCTCATCGTGGCGGCGTCCTGGGCGGAATTCGGATTCTGGAGGTTGCGCAGGAGATGTCCCGTCGCGTCGAGCGAGCCGAAGAGCGTGACCTGTCCGCCGCTGCCGATGCGCAGGCGCTCGGCGGCCGGGGATGTCCCGTCACAGGTGGAAAGGCTGATGTAGCCGGGCACGAAGAGCGGGCCGGGCGTGTCGGCGGCGAGGAAGGCGATGCTGCCCGCGAGGCCCTCCTGGTTGCTCGCATTGACGCCGACGCCCTCGACGAGCCCGAGGGTGTCGCCGAGCTGGACGCTGAGGTCCTGGCCCAGAGCACTGCCGCGGCTCTTGGCGAGGCGCAGGACGGCGGAGGCGTTGGGGTTGTTCGCATAGCCCTTGATCCGTTCGCGCGCGGCGCTGCCGACTCGCTGTAGATCGAGAGGCGATTGCGGCGAGGAGGTGCCGATGCCGACGCGTCCCGTCAGTCGGTAGATGTCGCCACCGCTGATCACCCAGTCGCCGTCGTCGCCGCCGCCGCCGAGGCCGGCCGCCACCCACTGGCCGCCGCTGTAGCTGAGCACCTGGCCATCGGTCGGGGCCGGCACGCTCACGTCGCTCAGGGCGTCGAGCGCGTGCGTGTGGTTGGCACCGGCGAAGCTCTCGTTGCTCAGGCCATCGAGCCGGTCGGCGTTGAGGCTGTAAGGCGCGGCCGCCAGCGCGATGCGGGGCGTCAACTCGGCCCCGCCGCCGACGGCAACGCCCAGCCAGTAGAGGCTCGCGAAGTCCAGGCCCAGCGGCGTGAGGCTGCCCAGGAGGGCGTTGAACACGCCATCGACGACGGCGAGCGTCTGCGTCTCGATCCACAGCGCCGTGCCGCCGCTGGCCGCGCTGTAGAGCTTGAAGGTGAGCGCGTAGTCGCCGTCGGCCACGATCGTGCCGCCGGCCTCGCGCAGGATGCCCTGGTAGCTGATCGTCTGGGGGACGGCCGCCCGCGCGGCCGCCGACCCAGCGAGCAGGACGAGGAGACTGAGTGTGATCGCTCTGCGCATTGCGTGATCCTCCTTCGGGTGTGCGCTGGGAAGCGCTCTCTCTGCCATGGCGTTCACGCTGGCCGCGTGCTCCTGGGTTGGCCCTCACGGCGATGCAGGGCGCCACAACTCCCGCGACCCAGGAGCGGCGCCGGGGACTGCGGATCGGCATCGGATGAGGGGGTAGGGGTGGGCATGTCCCGCCCACCTAGAGACTGCAGCTGCGGCGATGCAGGGCGCCACAACTCCCGCGACCCAGGAGCGGCGCCGGGGACTGCGGATCGGCATCGGATGAGGGGGTAGGGGTGGGCATGTCCCGCCCACCTAGAGACTGCAGCTGCGCGAGGGCCGACTGTAGGGAACGCACCTCGGTATTGGGGCGATCGCTAGCGATGATCGCTCGCCTCGCGAAGAACGTGACCACGTCCCAGCCCATCGGCCTCACCTGGGGTCCCGGCCCGCGCTTCAGTGCAGCTTGAGTGTATCACGCGGTCACCCGCGAGGAAACAGGCGGCCCAGCCGTCGGCGCTGGCACCGACAGATTGCGCACGTGAGACATGGCGTGAGCGAGCGGAGGCCGCCGCGAAAATGCCCGGCGGCGAAGCCGCCGGGCATTCTCGCCCTAGCCGCAGTCAGGAGCTCCCCGAGATGGGCCTCGCTGCCCCGACTGAGCGTGGCATCTGGACATCTGAGCATCGGCCGGGATCGCAAGGATCGGCCGGGATCGCAAGGGCTAGGTCGACCGCGCCGCATCGCCACGCAACGTCGAACCGCACCATCGGAGCTTGTCACGATTGGCAGGCGCACGCCGCGCAACTCAATGGCCGGCTTCTATGGCAGTTTGCGTCAGGGCAGAGCTCCTCTCCGCCTGGTGACCGATGTCTCTGTCCGGAGGCAATCCGAAGGCCTCCGCATTCAGGTAGCGTCCCCGCTCCTTGTCGGCCTTCAGCTCCTCGACCGGGATGCGGTGGGCGTTGGCATAGGCGTCCTTGCGAATGCCCGTCACCATCCAGGAAACCTCCAGGCCCACTGTCCCTCCAGCCACCCGGAAGCGGTTACCTTGGACTTTCTCGGCGACGTAGACGGGTGCGAAGCCGCCGATGCAGGTAAGCTGGTAGCGGAAGTCGCGATTGAGCGCCTCGAACCACGCGGGCAGTTCGACCCAAGCGGAGCCGTCTTCACCGAGCAGGATGTTGCCGTTATACACGTTCATCATGTCGGGGCTCTCGACGAAGGAGTGGCTGAGGGTCTTGTTCTCGGGATCCAGCGGGTGATCGATCTTGAAGGATCCGGCGCTCTTGCTCAGGGTGCCCGCCACGTGGACGTTGCCCCAGAAGTAGCCCGCGTAGCTGATCCCATAGGGCCCCGGGGCGTAGCCGTAGATGGAGTAGTTGTACTCCCCGCCTTCGGCACGGCCGTAGACTGCGTAGCGGTTGCCCGTACCCGTGGGATTGAAGACGTGCCCGTAGACGCCGTAGTACGGCCCACTGCCAATGCCGCCGACCGGGTAGACGGTTCCGCGAACGCCGATGGAGCCGCCCTCGAACCAACCTCCCCAGCCGTAGGCGTCGTAGGGTTTCGAAAGCCCCTGAACAGCTACCTCATCCGCGGCAACGCCTCCATACAGGCGCTTGGCCCAGAAGAGATCGTCGGAGCCCTCGATGAGAAGCGGTCGATCGGGGTAGAGTGTGCCGATGCCCACACGCCCGCCCACGTAGGCGTTGCTGGGGGTGTAGAGACCCCAGTGGTTGTAGTTCGTGTCCTGGTACCCGAGGGCGCCCCAAACGCTCACGTTCTCGTTGCCGCCCAGCACGCCGGCGGTGTGCGGATTGTCGAAGTACACGCTCACGTTCTCGTTGCCGCCCAGCACGCCGGCGGTGTGCGGATTGTCGAAGTACGTGTAACCCGCGACGCCGAAGCTGTAGGGGTCGCCCCAGTTGTTCCAGCCCGTCACCGCGTTGTTCGTCTGCCAATAGCCGTAGCCGGTCCCCGGGTTGTTCAGCGCGGAGTCACGGAGCCCGTAGAGCGCGGCGCGGGCGTCCGAGCCATTGTCGTAGTCGTTGAGCTGGGCGTAGACGCCGCCCTGCTGGGCAGGCGCAGCGCCGTAGACCTGCAGCCTGGCCGCGGTGGCGTCTCGGCCGGCGCGGGCTTCGGCCTGGGCATCTCCTGCTGGCAGGCGCGCGGGCACGGTGCCGATGCCGACCTTGCCCAGATTCCGGTACAGGTTGTCCCCGCTCGCCGTCCACTGGCCGTCGGGCGCTGGATTCTGCCAGGTGCCCGCGCCGCTCGCATCCGAGGTCAGCACCTTGCCAGCGCCGCCGCCCGGTGGCAGTTTGAAGCCGCCCAGTGTGGCTGTGCCGCCGAGGTATGCGTTGTAGGGGGTGTAGATGCCCCAGGATGCCTCGGAGGCATCCGCGTAGGCCAGGGACCCCCAGGTGCCGCTGTACTGGTCGCAGCCAAGGACGCCGCCCGTGTACGGCGAGTCGAACCAGGTGTAGCCAGCGATGCCAAAAGTATAGGAGTCGCCATAGATGTTCCGACCGGTGATCGCATTGTTGGTCTGGTGAAGCAAGTATCCCGCCCCGGGGTTGCCTAACCCGGAGGCACGCTCAGCGTAAACCGCGGCGCGTTCGTCCGAGACGTTGTCGGACTCGTTGAGCCGGGCGTACACGCCTCCCTCCTGGCCGGGAGTCGCCGCGAACACCTGCAGCTTGGCGACGGTGGCGTCCCGGCCCTGGCGCTCGGCGTTCTCTGGATCCGTACGCGTTCTAGCCGGGGCACTGCCGATGCCGACCTTGCCCGCGAGGTGGTAGATGTCGTCGCCGCTGATCACCCAGTCGCCGTCGTTGCCGGCGGCGGGGGTTTGCGCCACCCAGGCGCCGGCGCTGTAGGTCAGCACCTGCCCGGTTGAAGGTGTGGGCACGCTCACATCGCTCAGGTTGTCCAGGGTGTGCGAGTGCGTCGAGGTCGAGAAGGCCTCGCTACTGAGGCCGTCGAGGCGATCGGCGTTGAGGCCGTAGGGCGCGGCGGTCAGCGCGATGCGTGGCATCAGCTCTGGATTGGCGCCCACCGCCACGCCCAGCCAGCAGGGGCTGCTGAAGTCGAGCGTGAACGCCGTGACGCTGCCGAGGCTGGCGTTGAAGACACCGTCGGCGACGGGGAGGGTCTGACTCTCGGTCCACAGGGCGCTGCCGCCGCTGGCGACACTGTAGAGCCTGAAGGTGAGGGTGTAGTTGCCGTCGGCGACGATGGTGCCGGCGGCGTCGCGCAGGATGCCCTGGTAGCTGATCCTCTGCGGGACGGCCGCCATCGTACTCGCCGCCAAGACCAGCACGAGCACGAACCAGAGAGCGGATGCGCTTTTCATCGGATGGTTCTCCTCCCGGTGCGTGCAGCAGGGGGAGTCCGACCGATGTGCAGCCAGTCCCCCGGAGCTGCTTGGTGCCGGCGACGCTCTCACCTCCCATGCCGGCGTCACAGCTCCGAGCATCGAACGGCGTTGCAGAGGATATCACAGTGTTGACAGATTCTTAGCGATTCCGACCCGACATCCACATATGTGAAACAAATAGCGCGTCCGTGTCGCAATTGAGATACCGGGCAGGAGGTCTCGCCTCCTCGACAACAATGAGGCCCGACGACAACGCCGCCGGGCCCATGATGCCGTTGGTCTGGCAGGCGTCGTCCTAGTGGCCGCCTTCGCCGGTCGCTCTCCTCACGTCCAGGTTCTTGCGATGCTGATAATCGACGCTCATGTTCTCCGGCAGGCCGAAGGCCTCCGCGTTCAGGTAGAGGCCGCGGTCCTTGCGGTGCGCGTTGGCGTAGGCGTCCTGGCGGATGCCCGTCACCTGCCACGAGACTTCCAGGCCCGCCGCGCCACCTGCAACCTTGAAGCGACTGTCCGTCATCTTCTCGGCAACGTAGAGGTTCGGGCCAGGCGCGCCGATCGCTGTGAGCTGGTAGCGGAAGTCGCGGTTGAGCGCCTCGAACCAGTCTGGCATCTCTACCCAGGCACTGCCATCAGGCCCAAGCACGAGGTTGCCGTTGTAGACGTTCATCATGTCCGGGCTCTCGACGAAGGAATGGCTGAGCGTCCTGTTGGCGGGATCGAGCGGATGGTCGATCTTGAAGGATCCAGCAGATTTGTAAAGCGTACCCGCCACGTAGACGTTGCCGTTGAAGTAGCCGGCGTACTGACTGGTGCCGCTGTAGGCTTCGCCGTAGACGCCAATGTTCATTCCGGCGCCGTTGGCATAGCCGTAGACGCCGAAGTTGTACCCACCGGTGCCGCCGTTGGCGATGCCTTGCACGCCATAGAAGGAGCCGGTTCCGGTGGGGAAGACGAGGCCTTCGACGCCGTGATGGCCGCCCTCGAAGCGGCCGCCAATGCCGTAGAAAGGCGCCGGCACCGAGTAGCCTTCGACGCCCACGTAGTCCTGCATGCCGACGAAGGTGACCTTGCCCAGGATGGCGCTGCCCGCAGGATTGTCGACTTCGAGCGCCCGAGCGGGCGCAGTGGTGCCGATGCCGACAGGTCCCGCCAGATAGCCCCGACTGGGCGTGTAGAGGCCCCAGCCCGTGTAGGATGCGTCCTGATAGCCCAACGCTCCCCAGACACTGCTGCTTTGATTGCAGCCCAGCACGCCGCCCGTGTAGGGGGTGTCGAAGTAAGTGTAACCCGCGACGCCGAAGCTGTAGTTGTCTCCCCAGCTGTTCCAGCCCGTGATGGCGTTGTTGGTCTGATAGATGGCATAGCCCGAGCCGGGATTGGCGAGACCTGAACTGCGGGTGCCAAAGATGGCGGCTCTGGCGTCGCTGGCGTTGTCACTGTCGATGAACTCGACATAGGCGCCTCCCTCCTGGGCAGGCGTCGAGGCGTGGACCTGGAGCTTGGAATGGTAGGCATCCCTGGACTGTCGATCATCCGCCCTTCCTGCGGGCAGCACCTTCTTGTACGGCGCCGTGCCGATGCCAACTTTGCCCGAATAGCGGTAGATATTGTCGCCTTCGATCGTCCAGTCACCGTCGTTGCCGGCGGCGGGGGTCATGGCCTGCCATTCGCCCGCTCCCTCGTTGAAGGTGGGCTCGTTGAAGGTGAGCACTTGTCCGCTGATCGCGCCGGCCACACCGACATCGCTGAGTGCATCGAGGCTGTGCATGTGCGTTGAGGCCGCGAAGCCTTCGCTACTGAGGCCATCCAGGCGATCCGCGTTGAGGCTGTAGGGTCCGGCCGCCAGCGCGATGCGCGGCGTCAACTCGGCCGCGCCGCCCACGGCCACCCCCAGCCAGTAGGGATTGCTGAAGTCCAGCGCAAGCGCGCTGACGCTGCCTAGGCTGGCATTGAAGACGCCATCGGCCACGGCGAGGGTCTGCGTCTCGGTCCACAGGGCGGCGCCGCCCGCGGGCACCGAGTAGAGCCTGAAGGTGAGGTTGTAGTTGCCGTCGACCACGATGGTGCCACCGGCCGTGCGCAGGATGCCCTGGTAGCTGATGGTCTGGGGGATGGCGGCCGGCGCCGCCATGGCCCAGAGCAGCAGAGGGACGAAGCAAAGTGTCAAAGCCTGTCTCATGGTGGTGCTCTCCTTGGTGAATGGGCGGCGAAGTCCCGACAGGGGAGTCCGCATCCGTCTGGCGCGCCCCGCGAGAGGGGCGCGCCAGCGGACCCGGGTGCGACTACTTGAGCAAGGTCAGCTTGCTCGTGTCGACGCCGTCCGCAGCCTCCAGGCGCGCAAAGTACACGCCCGAGGACACCGGCTGACCCGCCGCGTCGCGGCCGTCCCAGCGTGCGCTGTGCTGGCCCGCCTCCTGGTGGCCGCTGGCGAGCGTCACCACGCAGCGGCCGGCCACGTCGTAGACCGCCAGGCGCGCCTCGCCGGCCGCGGCCAGCGCGTAGCGGATCTCCGTCTTCGGGTTGAAGGGGTTGGGCAGCGCGGCGAGCAGGGCGCTCCGCGCGGGCGCCGGGCCTTCGCCGGCCGCCGTGAGGTCACCGCTCAGGCCCCAGATTTCCACGTCATCGATGTTCCAGCCGCTGTAGAGCCAGCTGCCGTCCGTCGTCCCCATCGTCCAGCGCAGGTAGACCGCTGGTTGACCATCGGCGATGGCGGAGATGTCGTAGTCGAGGTACTGCCAGCTGTTGTCGGTGATCTCGCTGCCGTTGGTCCAGACCTGCGTCCAGCTCGTGCCGTTCGTGCTTGCCCCCGCGCAGGTAGGCGTGGTCGTAGGCCGGCTGCTCGACGTTGAGCCAGCGGCGGAACTTCACCCGCGTCGCGCTGAACGCGGAGCAGTCGAAGGGCGTGCTGGTGAGATGGTACTCGGGCATGTTGTTCGTGTAATCGCCGTTCAGGTTGTAGCCATAGACGTTCGTGCCCGTGTATCCGTTGTTGGGATCGGCGAAGCCGTGGGCGGAGCCACCCTGGCCGGTTGGATCGCCCCAAGCCCACTGACCCTGGGTGGTCCAGCCCGGGTTCGTGTCCATGTTCACGCTGTACTGGAGCGTGGGCACGCCGACCTGGAGGCTCACGGGACGGGTCGTGTCCCCGTCGTGGTTCGTCGTGGTGGTTCGTCGTGTTCGTGAACTGCACGGTCGCGCTGTGCAGCCCCTGCGGCAGGCCATTGGCGGCGCTGTTGATGCTGACCGTCACCTGCGCCGTGGCGCCGGGGTTCAGAGCGCCGCTGCCGCCGGCGATCGACACCCAGGCCGCGTCGTCGGTGACCTGGAAGCTGAAGGCCGTCTCGCCGGCGTTTTCGATCGTGTAGACCTGACTCGCGGGTGAGAAGGGCCCGCCCTGGTCGCCGCTCGCGGCGAGACCCGTGCCGGGCGTCACTTGCATACCGGTGGCGTAGGGGTCGTAGGTGTCCAGCGTGACGGCGCCGGTGTTCAACGGGTCGAGGTAGCTGCTCAGACCGTGCGTCCAGGACACCGAGAAACGGCCGTACCAGTCGGAGGTCTGGCTGCTGCAGGAGGCGTAGCCGCCGTGCAGCTGGCCGACGACGTGGTGGTTCGGGCTGAAGAGCGGCGAGCCGGAGGAGCCGGGTTCGGTGGTGCCGAGATCCCAGTCCGTGATGCGGATGTGCGTGCCGTCGCCAGGGATCGCTGTGCCCAGGTAGCTCGTCGTGCTCGTCGGATCGTACTCGAAGCTGATGCTCTTCTCGTCGGTGCTCGGATGGTGAATGGCGACGGCGCTCGCGGGATCGGCGCTCGACTTGTCCCAACCGGCGTAGGTGACTCCCCAGGCCGGGTTCGGCAGTTCGTCCAGCTCGACGAGCGTGAAGTCGGAGGCCGAGTAGGAGGCGCGGAAGAAGGAGCCCGTCTGGTTCTGGGCCAGCGAGCCGCCGCCGTGCTGGCCGCAGGTGGGGCTCTCGAAGTTCCAGTAAACGACCAGCGAGGCGGCGTTGCCCGTGTTGATGCCGCAGTGGTTGGCGGTCATGAAGTAGGGCCGCGCATCCTGCGCGGTGTTGTTCACCATGAAGCCCGTGCAGAAGGTGCTGCCGCCCGTCGAGATCACGCCGATGGCCGGGATCTCGCTGCGCCAGTCGTCGCCCTCGGGGCAGACGACATCCACGTTGCAGGCGCCCGAGCGATCGCGGCCGAGCAGCTCGCCGAAACCGCGGTAGCCGACGTTCACGGAGCCAAGCATCAGCTCGACGCGATCCGCCGCCTTGACCGGCACGGTCAGCTCGATGACGAGCGCGTCGCCCATCACGACGGGCGTCCACAGCTCGCCGTGCGCGGCGTTGTCGGCCGCGGTGAAGGCGCGCGTGCCGTCGCTGAAGTCGGCGGCGTAGACGATGAGCTGCGCGGCCTCTGGCAGCGCGAAGCGCGTGAAGCCGAGGTTCAGCGAGAGTGCGCCGGGCGACGCGACGCGCAGGCGCCAGACCTGGTTGCCGCCGGGGATGGTCTCCCAGGTGCCCGCGCTCGCGGGGCTCAGCTCGACCGGGAAGGGAATGGCGAAGCGGGGCGGCAGGCCCTCGGCCTCGCGGTCCTCGTCCTCGAGGCGAGCGAGCGCGGCGTCGACGACCGGCGCGCGGTAGAGCTCGACGCTTTCGAGTGCGGCGAGCGGCTGGGTCTGAGCGCTGGGGGTGGCGAGCAGCGCTCCGGCGGCGAGCGTGGGCAGGCAGGCCAGGGCGAGCAAGGCCAGCCCGAGCATGGGTCTGAGCAGGCGCATGGTCCTCTCCGTTTGCAAAAGGGTCGCGTGTCGAGCGAGTGGTACAGGCCACGCCTTCGCGGCGCGGCAATTCGGATAATATCATACCACAGTTCCGCTGATATGCCCAGTTTTTCCCTTGCGAGCACTCCCGCGATGCCCGAAAATCAAAGCCCCGCTTTCCCCTCGGAGGTGCCCCATGCGCCACGCTGCGCTCATCCTTGCTCTGCTCGCTCTCGCTCTGCCTGCCGCCGCCGACACCCAGCGCATCGAACTCGCCGCCGGCGCGCTCGATCTCGCGGCGGGTGTTACCCCGCCCGCCGATCCCGGGCTGCGCGCACTGCCCCTCGATCCCGACGAGGCGACGCACTGGATCGTCCACTGGCGCACGGCGCTCACCCCGGCGCTCAAGGACGAACTGCGCGCCTTGGGCGCCGAGCTGCTCGGCTACCTGCCTGCGCAGGCCCAGCTCGTGCGGATGACCGGCGCCCAGGCCGAGGCCGCGCGCAAGCTCGCGGCGGTGGACTTCGTCGGCCAGTGGCAGCCGGCCTATGCGCTGAGCCCGACCATCGGCCAGCGCGTCTGGCGCGACCCCGCGCGCGCGGCCGACGGCCGGCTCTTCCTCAGCGTCGAGCTCTTTCGCGGCAGCGACGCCGAAGAGGTCGCCGCGGCCGCAGGCAAGCTGGGCGCGGAGGTGCTCGCCGTGATCGCTGACGCCGCGGCGCCGCGCCTCGAACTCGTGCTGCCGCCCGCGCAGCTCCATGCGCTGGCCCGCCAGGCCGGCGTGCAGTGGATCGAGGACGCGCCAGAGAACGCGGACCGCAACAACAACGTCGTCTGGATCGTGCAGACGGCGGTCAGCGGCAACGAGGCGCTCTGGGACCGCGGCCTGCACGGCGAGAACCAGGTGCTCAGCCACATCGACAGCGGCATGGCCGAGTCGAGCTGCTACTTCAACGATCCGGACGGCGACCCCGTCGGCCCCAGCCACCGCAAGGTGCTCTACCAGACGGGCGGCACGAGCACGCACGGCACGCACACCGCGGGCACGGCGGTGGGCAACCAGACGCCGGTGACGGGCTCGACCAATGCCAACGGCGTCGCCTACGAGGCGAAGATGGCGATCAGCGTCTACAACGTGGGCGGCTTCAGCATGTACACGACGCTGGTCACGCACCACGGCTACAGCGCGCGGGTGTCGACGAACTCCTGGGGCGACGACGGCACGACGGCCTACACCGCGCTCTGCCGCGACATCGATCGCTACAGCCACGACTACGAGGAGGGGATGGTGGCCTTCGCGGTCACCAATCTCTCGACGCTGAAGACGCCCGAGAACGCGAAGAACGTGCTCGCGGTGGGCGCGACCAGCAACCCGAACTTCGAGAGCCACGCCTCGGGCGGCACGGGTCCCACGGCCGACGGCCGCCGCAAGCCGGAGATCTACGCGCCCGGCTGCAACAACGTGTCGGCTTCGACCTCATCGTGCGGCACGACCAGCCTCTGCGGCACCTCGATGGCCTGCCCGGGCATTGCGGGCTCGGCCCTGCTCGCGCGGCAGTACTACACGGAGGGCTTATACCCGAGCGGCAGCTCGACGCCGGCCGACGCCTTCACGCCCTCGGGCGCGCTGCTGCGCGCGACCTTGATCAACGCCGCCGACGACATGTCGGGCGTGGCGGGCTAAAACGCCGCCGACGACATGTCGGGCGTGGCGGGCTATCCCTCCAACCGCGAGGGCTGGGGGCATCTCGTGCTCGACGAGGCGCTGCACTTCACGGGCGAGGCGCGCGGCCTCTGGCTCGTCGATGTACGCAACGCGGACGGCCTCCAGACCGGCCAGAGCGTGGACTATCCGCTCACGGTGAACAGCAGCGCGCAGGAGCTGGCCGTGACGCTGGTCTTCACCGATCCGCCGGCCGTGGCCGGCGCGGCGGCGCCCATCATCAACAACCTGGACCTCGAGCTGATCGCGCCGGACGCGACGAGCTACCGGGGCAACGTCTTCGCCTCGGGCTTCAGCGCGCCGGGCGGCAGCTTCGATCTGCTGAATACGGTCGAGCGCGTGCTGCTCGCAAGCCCGGCCTCGGGCCAGTGGACCCTGCGCGTGCGCGGCACCAACGTGCCCGAGGGCCCGCAGGGCTTTGCCGTGGTGGTGAACGGCGACGTCACCGGCTCGCTCACCGCGGTGCCCGGCGAGGAGACGCCGCTCGCTTCGCTGCCGCGCCTGGCCGCGCCCGTGCCCAACCCCTTCAACCCGAAGACGACGCTGCGCTTCTCGCTGCCCGCGGCGGGCCCGGCGCGCCTGGCGATCTACGACCTCAGCGGCCGCCGCCTGGTGACCCTGGTCGACGAGCGCCTCGAGGCCGGCGAGCACGCGGTCGAGTGGGAGGGCCGCGACGCGGCGGGCACGCCGCTGGCGAGCGGCGTCTACCTCGCGCGCTTCGAGGCGGCGGGAGTAGAGGACATGAGGAAGCTTACGCTACTCAAATAGGTCGCTCGCTCGTTCCCTCTCGCGCCCGAAACAACGGGCGCGACCCGGGAACGAGCTCGCTTGCACAGGAAAGGGGGAGCCGGCCGGCTCCCCCTTCTTGCCACGTGGCAAGTCCCGCAGCCGCCACGCAGTCGGCGACGCCGGAGTGCTCCGGCCAGCGATTCAGGGTTCCGGGGCGCTGGGGGTTCAGGCTTTTCGTCCGGTCCATCTTGCACTATGATCGCTGCATTCCGTGATTGCCGGCGATGGGTACTCCTTTGGGTCCCCGGTAATCCCCTGCAGTGCCCCCACGACACGGCCGCAATGATCAGCGGTCGGTGCTCGCCGAGGCAAGTGAGGATGCGGTGAGTTTCGCGGATTTCAAGCTCGACCCGCGCCTGGCGCGCGCCGTCGAGGAGCTCGGCTTCATCGAACCGACGCCCGTGCAGGCGAAGGCGATCCCCGCTGCGCTGGCCGGCCGGGACATCATCGGCCTCGCCCAGACGGGCACGGGCAAGTCGGCGGCCTTCATCCTGCCCATCCTGAACCGCCTGCTCGCCCGCGAGCGCGGCCACACCCGCGCGCTGATCGTGGCGCCGACGCGGGAGCTGGTCGAACAGCTCGCCGAGCACGTCGAGGCGCTCGCTGTCCACACAGAACTGCGCGCGGCGACCGTCTACGGCGGCGTCAAGTACAAGGCCCAGATCGACGCCCTGCGCAAGGGCGTGGAGATCGTCGTCGCCACGCCGGGCCGCCTGCTCGACCACATGGAGCGCGGCACGGCGATGCTGGCCGGCCTCGAGGTGCTGGTGCTCGACGAGGCCGACCGCATGCTCGACATGGGCTTCCTGCCGGACGTGAAGCGCATGCTGCGCAAGCTGCCGCGCAGCCGCCAGACGATGATGTTCTCGGCGACCATGCCTTACGACATCCGCCGGCTCTGCACGGAAATCATGAAGGACCCCGTCACCGTGGAGATCGGCCTGCGCGCGCCGGTGGAGACGGTCAGCCACGCCCTCTACGCCGTGGCGCCCACGCACAAGAACGAGCTGCTCATCGCCGTGCTCCGGCAGACGGACACCGAGTCCGTGCTCATCTTCACGCAGATGAAGAGCGCCGCGCGGGCGGTCTACCTCGCGCTCCAGAAGGCCAAGTTCAAGGTGGCGGTGATCGAGGGCGACATGCCGCAGGGCGAGCGCCAGGAGGCGCTCGACGGCTTCCGCGCCGGCAAGACGCAGATCCTCGTCGCCACGGACATCGCCGCGCGGGGGCTGGACATCTCGCAGATCTCGCACGTGATCAACTACGACATGCCGGCCACGGTGGACGACTACACGCACCGCATCGGGCGCACGGGGCGGGCGCTGCACACGGGCGACGCGATCACCTTCGTCACGCACGAGGACCTGGAGATGGTCGGGCGCATCGAGAAGGTGCTGGGCATGGCGCTCGAGTACAAGCACGTGGCGGGCCTGGCCTTTCCACCGCCGCCCTGGGATCCCCTGGGGCGGCCGGCGGTGGAGAAGCGCGACCGCCGACGGCCCACGCGGCCCAGTCTCAGGCGGGGGCGCTAGGAGCGCGCCGCGGCGCCTGCAAGGAAGGGAGTGCAAGGGATGCGCAGCAGAATCGCCAGCCGGTTCGTGAAGGGGTCGACCACTCTCCTGTTCCTGGTGCTGGCGCTGCCGGCGGGCGCCGCGGGCCGCGACGAGCGCGACCCGGCCGTCTACAAACCGGCCTACAAGTTTCCCATCTTCGAGGAGATGAAGGAGGGGCGCGAGGCCAAGCAGGCCGCGCTCGACTCGCTCCAGAAGCTGGTCGACGAGCGCTACAAGGCCGAGGCCAAGCAGGAGGAAGAGGAGAAGCGAAGCCTGCGCCTCGACTGGTCGCGGATCGCCAAGCCCGCCGGCCCGGAGGCCTTCGCTGCGGCCTTCCACTTCCCGCCCGTCAGGCAGTACAACACGGGCACCTGCTGGTCCTTCTGCTCGACCTCCTACTTCGAGTCGGAAGTGGCCCGGCGCACGGGCCGTCAGGTCAAGCTCTCCGAGATGTGGACGGTCTACTGGGAGTACGTCGAGAAGGCGCGCCGTTTCGTGCGCGAGTACGGGCACTCGGAGTTCAGCCAGGGCTCGCTGGATCTCGGCACGCGGGAGGTCTACCGCCGCTACGGCGCCGTGCCGGAGGAGTTCTACCCCGGCCTGCCCGACTCGAGCGCCCGCCACGACCACACGCTGCTCTCGCGCGAGCTGCGCGCCTATCTGGACTGGGTCAAGGAGCGGGGGTACTGGGAGGAGGAGAAGGTGCTCGCCTACGTGCGCAGCATCCTCGACTCCCACCTCGGTGCGCCGCCCGAGCGCTTCGAGTTCGAGGGGCGGAGCTTTT
>Ga0194127_10003142_pt1 | contig 21524 bp, 16 predicted proteins | sample TA2KigC100mmetaG_FD_148624 | JGI IMG/M metagenome (GOLD analysis project Ga0194127, IMG submission 148624) | Freshwater microbial communities from Lake Tanganyika, Tanzania - TA2015036 Kigoma Deep Cast 100m | ecosystem: Environmental > Aquatic > Freshwater > Lake | place: Tanzania: Lake...
CCTTTGGAACCCCGGTCACTGATGGTTAGAATGGCTACCTTGAACATATTGTTTGTCCTCATAATTCACCAAAATAAATAGGGAGATGGGGAGTCATACAAAATGGTAGTCGCAGGCTTTAGCCTGCGTTCTTACAGGTCTCCAAATCACGCAACCTGAAGGTTGCGGCTACAGTTCTCTGTTAAAAATTGGACATTGATCATTGACCATTGAACATTGATCATTGGTCAATGACAATTTCATCTCCTACCTTCACTTCTCCTTCTTTGAGCACCTCAGCAAAGATCCCTTCTTTGGGCATGACGCAATCCCCTGCCTGGTAGTAAATGGCACAGCGTTCATGGCATTCCTTGCCTATCTGAGTTACACGAAGGACAATGGAGTTTCCAATACGGATTTCTGTTCCGATGGGAAGGTGAACGAGGTCAATGCCTTCTGTCGTGATATTTTCCGCAAAATCGCCATAACCCACTTCCAGTCCCTTGGCTTTCATCTTCTCAACTGATTCATTGGCTAAAAGACTTACCTGCCTGTGCCAGGGTCCGCCGTGAGCATCGCCCTTCAAGCCAACATCTTTAAGGAGGGTACACGATCCGATATTGGTCTTCTTTGTACCCTTTTCTTCGCTGATGTTGACAGCTAGAACTTTACCACGCCGAACTGATTTCATTAGACACTCCATTTAAAAACAAAGTGGCCGCTCCGACAAATATCGGAGCGTTCAATACGCAACCTAAAGGTTGCGGCTACCTTGAACTCTTTGAACTCCGAACTCCCGACTCCCTGCCTGTCCGGCAGGCAGGCGAACTCCGAACTGTGAAGGTGCCGCTCTTCCCTCCTGTTTTTTTAACCAGATGGATGCCGGTTAGCACCATCCCCCGATCAATTGCCTTACACATATCATAAATCGTCAAGCCTGCTGTGGCCACTGCAACCAGACCCTCCATCTCCACTCCGGTGCGGGCCTTGATTCTGACTTTGGCTTCGATATCGATCAGGCTCTCCTTTTCAACGGGGTAAAAATTGATCTCCACATGGGAGAGATTAAGGGGATGGCACATCGGGATGATTTCAGAGGTTCTTTTTGCCGCCATAATCCCTGCTACCTTTGCCACAGAGAGGACATCTCCTTTTGCAATCTTGCCGGACATGATCTTTTTAAAGGTTGCGGGCTTCATAAAGATAGATCCCCGGACGATAGCTTCTCTCAGGGTCTCTGCCTTCCGACTGACATCGACCATCTTAGCCCGACCCTTTTTATCGAAATGAGTAAGTTTTGGCATGGTTTCCTCCCAAATAATAGATTGAGGAGCGTTTCACTTGAGGAGCACTTCGTTTTAGGATCGCTTCGCTTAAGGCTTAAGGCAAAACATTCTGTCTTTTGCCTGTTACCTCAAGGCTATAAGCCGATCCTCAAGGGGACATAGTCCCCGCTCCTCTATCCTTGTTATCCTCCTATGGCCGACATATTCCTCTGGCATTTCTTAAACTGATGCGTATTGATCTGATGTTTCTCCGGCTTCGCTTTTAACGCCACAAGAAGTTGTTCCCTTAAATCCCCGTCGCTCCCGCCATTTCTGAGAAATCCCCTCACATCAATCTCATCATCCGAAAAAAGGCAGGTCCTGATCTTCCCATCAGGGGTGAGTCGCAATCGATTGCAATGGTCACAGAAGTGGTCGCTTACAGGACCGATCAATCCGATCTCTCCGATCGCCCCTTCAAAGCGGAATCTACGGGCAGGGCCATCCCATTCATCAGAAGGAATGGCGATGAGCCTTCCCATCTCCTCAAGGCGATATTTTATCTCGGGGATGGTTAAAATATTGCCCTCTTTCCATTCCTCTCCATTCCCGGAAGGCATATACTCAATATACCGCACAATGAGCGGATGATGCAGGGTGAGCAGGGCAAAGGACTCAATTTCATCGTCATTGAACCCCTTAATGGCGACCATATTGATTTTAATCGGAGAAAGAGAAACCTTCATTGCTTCTTCAATTCCCTGCCATACGTTTTCGTAGCCATTTCTCCGGGTAATCATAGAAAATTTCTCACGGTTGAGAGTATCGAGGCTGATGTTGATTCTCTTTAGCCCGGCCCGCTTCAAATCCGCGGCATAATCTTTCAGGAGCAATCCATTGGTTGTCAGGCTTAAATCCCTGATCTCCTCAATCTCAGAAAGCCGGGAGACAAAATCGACAATCCCTTTTCGCACGAGGGGTTCCCCGCCAGTCAAGCGAATCTTTGAAATTCCTTCTTTCGCAAAAACACGGACGATCCTTAAGATCTCCTCATAGGTGAGCACTTCTTCATGAGGAGTGAGGGGAAGTCCCTGCTCCGGCATACAATAGCGACAGCGGAGATTACAACGGTCTGTCACCGAAATGCGAAGGTAATTTATTTTTCGTTTGTAAGGATCGAGTAACATAAATTAATTTCGGATTTCGGATTGCGGATTTCGGAGTGAAATCCATTGAATAAGAAATAGTGATTTAATCATTTCTGGTTTTAAATCCGTAATCTACATTCCGCATTCCGCAATCAGAGAAGTTCCTCTCCTGTTCTTGATACATCATAGCCCCCCATCCGAAGGACTTCTTCTTTAAACTTTTTAGAGCGAACTGTCTCGATCACCTTCCCGATTTTTTCATCTCCGACGTGGATGGATGGGATGACGAGATCGTAACGCTCCTTTGTGACAGGAATGAAATCGAGATTCATGGCCCTGGACGCAGGCAGAATCCCCAATCCGGCATCGGCTATGCCGCTGGCAACCAGGGAGGCCACGGCCATATGCGTGAACTCCTCCTTCTCATATCCTTTGATCTGACCCGGATCGATGGAGAGGCCTCTGAGTTCATGATCAAGGAGGATTCTGGTCCCGGACCCCTTTTGACGATTGATAAAGAATATATCCTCCCGGAGGAGATCCACCAAACCCTTCAGTCCTTTCGGGTTTTTACGCTGGACGATCAGACCCTGCTCACGATGGACAAGGTTAAAAATCTTGACCTCGATCCCTTTTAAGTAGTTTCGGATATAAGAAAAATTATATTCACCTGTATCAGGATCGAGAAGGTGGAGACCGGCGATGTGACAGATCCCGCTCTTTAGTGCGAGGATCCCCCCTAAACTTCCCGCGGAATGGGAGGAGAGAAAGATGGGGGGATAATAATTTCCAAGGAGATTGGCCAGGAGGTCGAGGGTGAGATCATGGCTCCCGACCATGACTACGGTATTCAAAATTTCCTTAAGAGGCCTGAGAAGTTCCAGCTCTATTTCCTGATTCTCATCCAACCCCTCTGAAAGCGCTGGGATTCGAATGATTCCATCCGCCTTTGTCAGAGAGGTGATGATCCCTGAACCACGGGGAAGGGGAGAGGCATAGATTTTTTCTCCCACCTTTCCTGCCTTCACCCTTAAGAATTCTTCTGTTCCCAATTTTGATGGAATCTTTCGGGTTGGGAGGACTTTGATCCCGGGTCTTTCCGGTCTAATGAGATGGAGGACCTGATAAAGAAGCGGCCTCACCAGTTCCTCATAGGCCATGATAGCCGAAACAGGATAGCCGGGGATTCCAATGATGGGCCGTTCTTTAAATCTCCCCAGGAGGGTCGGTTTCCCGGGCATCATGGAGATACCATGGGCATAGACCTCTCCAGATTCTTCAATGATCGACCGGGTATAGTCTTCCGAACCCGCGGAGGAGCCTGCAATGATCAGGATCAGGTCAACCCCTTCATGATTTGAAAGCAGGGCTTCTCTGATCTTCTGGAAATCGTCCTTGACAATGGGGTGCCTGACAGGTTCTCCTCCGTCTTCAAAGATCAAATGGCTTAAGACATAAGAATTGGACTCGATGATCTTGGATAACGGCTCCGAAAGATTGACCTCGTCCGGTTCTATCAGTTCCGATCCGGTTGGAAGGATCAGAACCTTCGTTTTTTTCTTCACACATATCTCTTGATGACCGCTCGCCAATAAGGCTCCGATATCATAAGATGTGATTTTATGGTTTTCAGGAAAGACCATCTCCGTTGCAACGATGTCTTCACCGATAGACCTGACATGCTGCCAGGGATGGGCGGCTTCTCTGATTTCCACCCTTTCGGAGTCAATCTGATGAACCTCTTCAATCATAATCACCGCATTCATTCCCTGAGGGATCGGATGGCCTGTATTGACAAAAAATGTTTCTTCACCAACGGTCAGCACTCTGGAAGAATCCTCGGTGGCCCCATAAGTTGATTCTGCTCTGATTGCAATTCCGTCCATGGCCGCGCAGTGGAAAGGAGGCGAAGAAATTTTTGCAAAGAGAGGCTCGGCTGTCACCCTGCCCAATGCCCGTATGACCGGGATTTTTTCAGCGCCGAGACGAATAAGGTCAGCAAGGTTGGAAGCAATCCCTTTGGCTTCGTCCAAAGATTTCTTTTTGAGATAGATGTTTCGTTTCATAAGAATTTCAATATCAAGCGGCAAAGTTCAAATTTTAAAGGAAATCCAAAACTGATGGATTCGAAAAGAGTCGTCACTCCGGTGGAAACCGGAGTCCAGAGAATTTTAGACCAATTTAAAAAACTGGATTCCGGCTTTCGCCGGAATGACATGACAAGTGCAAAAAGGTGCTTCGGATTTCTCCTTTCAAATAAAGATAACCTCCGCTTCTTCTCCCTCTTCCAATCCTTCATCATCGATGCCGATCCTGATGAGTCCATCGGCATTGACCATGTGTGAGATGGCTCCGGATTTCCCGAAAACAGGGTAAGCCCAGAGAATTCCATCCTTCTCCTCCAATGTTACCCTCACGTAATCTTCCCGTCCTGCCACGGATGGGATATTGCGGCCGGCTTTCACCTTCCATTTGATTTGTGGCTCCATCTCATCGGATAAGCCGGACAGGATTTTCAAAAGAGGTTTTCCGAAGAGATGGAAGATGACCATCGCAGAGACAGGATGGCCTGGAAGTCCCAAGAAAGGTTTTCCATCGATATCTGCCAGAAGCGTAGGTTTCCCGGGCCTGATGGATAGACCGTGGCCCAGAATCTCTGTTCCGGGAAAAGACTGGAGGACTTCCCCTACGAGGTCGAGAGTTCCTACGGAGCTTCCTCCGGTGATGACCACCATATCCAGTTCCCTTAGTCCCAAGTCAATCTTCTCCTTCAGATCATTAAAGCGGTCCTTTGCGATCCCTAAAAAAACGGGAATGCCTCCTGTTTCTTTCACCATTGAGACGATGGCATGGCGATTGATATCCCGTACTTCTCCGGATAAAGGTTTTTGTTCCACGGGAACGATTTCATCGCCGGAGGAAATGATCCCGACCTTCGGTCTGAGGAACACCCGGACATCAGTCCTGCCGATTCCAGCGAGGAGCCCTATCTCCTGCGGCCGGATGAGACGACCCTTTCGCAGGACAACCTCTCCCGCCTTGATATCCTCTCCTGCCTGAATCACATTTTCGAGGGGAGAAAGAGTCTTAAAAGCATGAATGGTATGGGAGTCCACCCATTCAGTATATTCGACCATCTCCACTGCGTCCGCGCCATTTGGGACCATCCCTCCGGTGGCAACCTTCGCCGCCTCGCCATCCATCAATGTGATCTCCGAAATCTTGCCCATGGGAATTTCTCCGATGACTTGAAAGAGGGCAGGATTCTTTTCAGAGACTCCATAGGTATCCTTTGCCTTTAAAGCAAAACCATCAACCGTGGAGCGGGGAAATTCAGGAAGATTAGCGGGAGAGATGATATCCTCCCCAAGGACCCGATGGAGGGATTCCTCAAAGGGAACCTCTTCATAGGAGAGGGGTTTGAAACGGTTAAGTTTCTGTAGAAGTTGAGCGGGTGTCTGGACCCTGAAGAAACTTTTCATTTTCACTTCCAAATGACGCGAATGATAACGAATGGATCGAATATTCGATAAATTCGCTTCCATTCGCGTCATTCGTTAAAATAAAAAAGCCGACACCCGTGTTTGGGATATCGGCCATTTCGGCGTCTTTCATCTCCTTTCCAAACACGGGAGGTATGGCCGTTTCCAGCCATGCCCTGACGGCCGACTTCCATTTCCCAGAAAGGAGTTAGGAAGAGGGCTCGGAGATTCCAATTTTCACTTATTTCTAATTGATTTGTTAAAAAAAGTCAACCCTTCGACATTCTTTCAACGTCCCTCAGCTTAATGACTGAGGCTTACTCAGGGTTGACCCTGAGCGGTGTTTTGCCACCCAGCCTTGAAAGGTGAGGCTTGATGCCGCCGAACGGGTCAAGAAAAGCGGAACGGGTGGCAAAAATTAAATCGCATGAGACGTCTGTGCAGCGCTACCAAGCCATAAAAGCTCTCGGAATCTAATTGACAACAGCATTAAAAAATCTCCCCTCGCCCCTCTTTGCCAAAGAGGGGTAATTCCTCCCTTTGGCAAAGGGAGGTCGGGAGGGATTTTACAAACCGATGTCATTATTATTATGGAACTGTTATTACAGGACATGAAGTTTACATGTCTTTCTAAAATGGTGTCCATAGATAGCCAATGTGATAGCCAGTGGGAAGGCCCTGGGCCGACGAGCAAGCGTCCACATGAAAAGCTTCCAGTATTGAAAACGTTCCTTGCCAACGATTCCTAATTGGAAGATGGAACGGATAAAAGCATGGATGTTAGCCGAGACATGATTAAAGTTTAGCGGGACTTTGATCTGCGGCGGTCGATATTCTCGTAAAAAGGTCCTGACCCGTTTATAGTAAACTTCAGGGGAATAGATGTGTTGCAGGACGTCCTTGTACCCCTTGCGGAGCGCATCAAGGCTCATCGCAGGGATAATGTTCGTTGTCCCGTCAACATTGTCACCCGATATTCGATCAAGCAATCGCCCTGCCTGTTTAAGCCGCTCGTAAAGCTTGGTGCCTGGAGGGGCTTGAAGCAATCCAACCATAGCGGTCACAATGCCGCTTTTCTGGATGAAATCAGTGAGCCGCCGGAAGGTAAGAGCTGAATCGTTGTCAAAACCGAGGATGAAGCCTCCTTGCACCTGCAGCCCTGCCCGCTGGATACGCTTCACATCTTCTACAAGGTCGCGGTTCATGTTCTGCTTCTTACTGCATTCGGCGAGGCTCTCCTCGTTGGGAGTCTCGATTCCGATAAAGACCGTATCAAAACCTGCTTTGACCATCATCTGTATCAGTTGTTCATCGTCTGCCAGGTTAATAGACACCTCCGTCCCGAACGGAACCCCCTTCTTGTTTTTTCTCCACTCGATGAGCGCAGGCAAGAGATCGGTTCTGAGATGGTTCTTGTTCCCGATGAGGTTATCATCCACGAAGAAGATCCCACTCCGCCACCCCAGATGATAGAGACTATCCAGTTCGGCGATCATCTGCGTAGCGCTCTTCGTGCGAGGCCGATGGCCGAACAGGGCCGTCACATTGCAAAAGTCACAATTGAAAGGGCAACCGCGGGAGAATTGGATGGACATCGAGGCGTAATCACCAAAATGGGCCAGCTCCCACATTGGAGCGGGTGTCTTCCGAATGTCGGCAAAACCAGATGTCGTGTAAACCCTCTTGGCGCAGCCCTGGGCGAAATCCTCAAGAAAGGCAGGCAGGGTTAATTCAGCCTCGTTGAGCACGAAATGATCAACCGCTTCAAACTGTTCGTACTCTGTTGTGAAGAGCGGTCCACCTGCAATGACCCGAAGACCCGTTTCTTTGCATTGCGCAATCGTTTTATAGGCTGAATCTCTTTGAACGGTCATCGCACTGATCAAGGCGCAGTCAGCCCATGCAAGGTCTTCTTTCGTAAGCTTCCTTACGTTTAAATCTACCAATCGCTTTTTCCATTCGGTTGGCAGCATGGGGGCGATGGTGAGGAGTCCAAGGGGCGGGGAGGCGGCCTTTTTACGTATGAATTTCAGCGCATGTTTGAAACTCCAAAAGGTATCCGGAATCTCAGGGTAGATCAGGAGGACATTCATTTCAAGCCTAAATGGTTAGGGTTTTAATAAGAGAGGCAGGATGGATGGCGATCCAGGGTCCATCTACTTTTCCATTAAATTTAAAATTAAATTTCAGACTTGTCAATTTTTAACTGCTTGAACAATCGCCACACTTCCGCTGGTGCCTATTCGGTTGGCTCCAGCCTCGACCATCTTTATAGCATCCTCAAGGGTGCGAATGCCACCAGCGGCCTTCACCCCGAAATCTTTCCCCAACAGTTTCCCTCATCAGCCTCACATTTCTTTCACTGAATTTACCCACCTATGAACCGGCCATTAAGTAGGCGCCTAACTTTTCTCCAATAAGAGGGTCCACTCTCCTTAATGCAGATACCCCATTTTGAACCCTTTTTACCCATCCTTTTCCACGACTCTGAATCTCTCTCCATGTAATCATGACATCGCCTGGACGATCTTCGAGGAGGACAGAAAAAACCTGAGCCGCTTGATTCAGATCCTTTTCACGCCTTGTATGCATTCCTGCCCCCCGTTCCCCGGAAACAATGAGTTTATGAATTGCAAATCGTGCCGGGTCGGGAACATTGACGAGAACCCCGCCACCATCCACAAGCGCACCTCGCACCGGTCGCGTGATCAAGAAATCCAAAAAGGGGAGGGCTTGAGCTGCGGCTTTCAGTCTGGGAATAAAGATGGGTTTCTGAACCCGTCTGCCGCGCAGGGGTGTCAGAAGATCCAACCGAAGCCCCTTGCCACGAACAACAAATGAGGTCGAAGGGTTCCGGGGGTCGAGCTGGGGCACCGGGAGAAAACCCATCTGGAGCGCATCAAGAACACCAGGAATATCCGAACCAGGACCTGGAAATGCAATGCTCAAGGATGGCTCGGCAGCAATGTCGATATCCTGAGTTCGGATCGACCCTCCACTCCATTTGATGCCCAAAATATTCCCGAGGACCAAAAAGGCATGAGTGCCAACAAGCACCCCATCCAACCGAAAGAACCCTCCGTCAGACAGAGCTCTTAATACGCGGGCCGAGGCCGGGTCGGTCAACAGAGCCCCACCCGCTCTCAGCAGGGCGCAGAGGCGTTGGACTCCGGCTGAATCTTCTTCAAAGATGGTCCTTGCTTCCCGATAACTCTTAACCACTTTGTCCAAAGAGCTGTCTTTCCGTCCAATGTAGATCTGTCGCTTGATGCCGCCGGGATCGGAATACTGGAAGTAATAGTAAGTTTCATCCTTGATCATCTTTTTGAGGAAGGCTCCTGGGACATGACCGATAGACCTATGGGCGTCGATGGTTGATAATCTGTCTAAAAGTTCCGTATAGAGATTCTGGACCTCGAGCGGCATTCTTTCCATCTTGGGCCCCCCTTCAATTATACGCAGGTTATCAGAATCCTGCGTATAATGCAAGGCCAATTATCGAACCGCCACAAAGAGATGAACATCATCACCGGTCAGATAGGCGTAAAAATCAAACCCAAACATTTTGGATGATCTGAAAACAGCAAATCTATAGCAGATATTCAGACTCCCGGGATGTCTCTTTTGTTAGACTCAGCTACCCTGACCGTTTTTGACGCTCTGTCAGAACCCATCGAAAACGTTTATGCCGCGATTACGCAAGGTCGAAGCGATCAAGGTTCATCACCTTGTTCCAAGCCGCTATGAAATCATGGACAAACTTCTTCTGCGCGTCTGCGCTTCCATAGACCTCGGCCAGAGCCCTGAGCTGGGAGTTCGAACCGAAGATGAGATCGACACGGGTGCCGGTCCACTTGAGTTCACCCGTTTTGCGATCGCGACCTTCAAACACGTCTGCGTCTTTCGAGACCGCCTTCCACTCCGTGCCCATGTCGAGCAGGTTCGCGAAGAAGTCGTTGGTCAACGCCTCCGGCCGCTTGGTAAAGACGCCGTGTCGGGTCTGGCCGAAATTGGTATTCAGGACGCGCATGCCGCCCACGAGCACCGTCATTTCGGGTGCGGTCAGGGTCAGCAATTGCGCCTTGTCAACCAGCAATTCCTCGGACGGTACGGCATAACGGGTCTTCTGGTAGTTGCGGAAGCCGTCCGCCTTCGGCTCGAGCACGGCGAAGGAGGCCGCATCGGTTTGCTCCTGCGAGGCATCCATGCGTCCCGGCGTGAAGGGAACTGTCACCTTGTGACCAGCCTTCTTCGCAGCCTGCTCGACGCCCGCGCAGCCGGCCAGAACGATCAGGTCGGCAAGCGAAACCTTCTTGCCTCCTTTTGCTGTCTTATTGAACGCGTCCTGGATACCCTTGAGGGTCTTGAGGACCTTCGCCAGCTTGGCAGGCTGGTTGACTTCCCAATCCTTCTGTGGCGCCAGACGAATGCGACCACCGTTGGCGCCGCCGCGCTTGTCGGAGCCACGAAAGGTGGACGCCGACCCCCACGCGGTCGAAACCAGCTCCGAGACGGATAGACCAGAAGCCAGGACCTTACCCTTGAGGGAGGCGATGTCCTTTGCACCGATCAGTTTATGATTCACTGCGGGAATTGGGTCTTGCCAGATGAGTTCTTCCTTGGGAACCTCCGGGCCGAGATAGCGGGCGCGCGGGCCCATGTCGCGGTGCGTCAGCTTGAACCACGCCCGGGCGAATGCGTCTGCGAACTGATCCAGATTTTCCATGAAGCGCCGCGAGATCTTCTCGTAGACCGGGTCGAACCGCAGGGCGAGGTCGGTGGTCAGCATGGAGGGCGCGATACGCTTGGACGGGTCGTGGGCATGCGGCACCGTGCCGGCGCCCGCGTCTTTCTTCGGTCTCCACTGGTGCGCGCCGGCCGGGCTCTTCGTCAGTTCCCATTCGTAGCCGAACAGGTTCCAGAAGAAGTTGTTGCTCCACTTCGTGGGCGTGGTGGTCCAGGTGACCTCCAGGCCACTGGTGATCGTGTCACCGCCTTTGCCGGTGCCAAAGCTGCTCTTCCAGCCAAGGCCCTGCTCCTCGATGCCGGCCGCTTCCGGCTCAGGCCCCACATGGGTCGCAGGGCCGGCGCCATGGGTCTTGCCGAAGGTATGGCCGCCGGCGATGAGCGCAACCGTCTCCTCGTCGTTCATGGCCATGCGAGCGAAGGTCTCGCGGATATCCTTGGCCGCCGCGATAGGATCCGGGTTGCCGTTCGGGCCTTCCGGGTTCACATAGATCAGCCCCATCTGCACGGCAGCGAGCGGATTTTCGAGTTCCCGGTCGCCGGAGTAGCGTTTATCACCCAGCCACGTGTCCTCAGAGCCCCAATAGACGTCCTGATCCGGCTCCCAGACGTCCTCGCGACCGCCTCCGAAACCGAACGTTTTGAATCCCATCGTTTCCAGGGCGACGTTCCCCGTGAGGATGATCAGATCGGCCCATGAAATCTTCCGGCCATACTTCTGCTTGATCGGCCAGAGCAGGCGACGCGCCTTGTCCAGGCTGACGTTGTCCGGCCAACTGTTGAGCGGCGAGAAGCGCTGCTGGCCCCTGCCGCCGCCGCCGCGGCCGTCACCGGTGCGGTAGGTGCCAGCGCTGTGCCACGCCATGCGGATGAACAAAGGCCCGTAGTGGCGGAAGTCCGCCGGCCACCAGTCCCGCGAATCGGTCATCAGCGCCGCGAGATCCTTCTTCACAGCCGCCAGGTCGAGACTCTTGAACTCTTCCGCGTAGTTGAAGTCCTCGCCCATCGGGTTGGACTTGGAGGAATGCTGGTGCAGGATCTCGAGCTTCAACTGGTTCGGCCACCAGTCGCGGTTCGACGGGCCTCTACCGTTTGCTTGTTTGTTTGTCCCGCCCGTTACCGGGTCCTTTCTCTCGTCAGTCATAACGTTACCTCCTTTCGTTGTGTGAGTTGTTGAACAGCGCTATATATCGTTAAAGGCATAGGGCTGTTAGGCATTCTCTTCCTCGATGTGCTTGCCCCTACCCTCCTTTGTTCTTGGTCGGCAGTCCCTGCAATACCCGTAATACTCCAGCCTGGTGTCAGTGATCGAGAAGCCGGTTTTCTTCATTACCCTCTTGGGGTCAACGGTGATGGGAACGTTGTAATCCAGTATCTTCTTACATCTTTCGCAGATCAGATTGATGTGCTCTTCAAGGTTTCCGTCGTAGCGGTCTTCCATCTTATCAAACTGAAGCGTTTTGATGATGCCGTGGCGGGAGAACTCGTTAAGCGTGGCATAGGTGGTTGACAAGCTCAAACTCTTCTTTTTCTTTTTTGCCTTCTTATAGAAAAGGCTCGCACCGGGATGGGAATCCCCCTGCTCAATCAGCACGTCAATGATGGCCAGTCGTTGGGGGGTTACCTTCAATCCCTTCTTTCGCAGTTGGCTGATGATTGACTCTTTGGTCATCATAAATAAACCGGAATGATTCCTAATTTAGAAAAAATATAACCAACTCTTCTGGCCTATGTCAAGTCCGTCTTCCAAGAAAATCTTCAAGCCCCTCAACCGTAAAGTTGGGTTAGCTACCGTCTGTTAAAAGGATGGCCCTTTTGTGGACAGTGGGAGGTTCGGAAGAAGCAAAAGCGTTGGGGGATAGAGGAGTTCTAACATCAGGAGAAAAGATCACTTTGCCCACACGTTTATCCAACCCGAAAATATTATTTGAAGCCTTCCATTCCAGGCCGTTGTGAAGATGTCCCGTACGAAAGCACAGGGAGCTTCACTTTTTTAATCTTTCTTGAGCTTTTTCGAAATAGTCTTTCATTTCCTTTTCTGAAAGAACCTCGGGGGATGTATCAGGGACGCCTAAATAGTGTCTGTTTATAAACTAATGGTTCCCCCAAAGGTTGTCATTCCGGTGAAAGCCGGAATCCAGTTCTTTCAAGACCTTCTGGATGCCGGATCAAGTCCGGCATGACGGAAAAAGGGAATTTATAAACAGACTCTAAATAATAAACGACCATGTCTGGGTTTTCTTTTTCAAAAGCCTGCCTGCTTCGATAAAAGACGATTCTTCTTGCTGTCTTATCCCTGAATGAGGAACGGGCGCTCTTCACACTATTTTCCTTCTTAAGTTCTTCACCCTTAACCACCCATTCTTTCTCTTTTGAAAACGGATCGATGGACTCCACACTGAAAATCCGGAAGGGATTCTTTCCAGAATTGATGATCTTGATACACACCCAGGAGCTTTCCTCAGTTGGTCCGTAATCCCTCAGTTAAGGGGGTAATTTTATTGTCTCACTCGGGGAGAAAAACCCTCGCCTTCGGGCGAAGACTTTAGTATGCACACTGTGTGCAGGTTTTTTAGATTTCCCCTCGTGAGGATTTCTGTGCTGTTTGTTTTGTCTTTAGCTGACTTCAGTCAGTAGAGAATCCACCAGCTTGTAGCTGGTGGTAGTTCAATTCATGGATAAGTAGAGCCGATAGGCGGGGCCTGCTGCAGGTCTAACCCCGCTTCCAACATAGGCGGGACAAGAATGTCCCGCCTATCGGGTGCAATTAAATTTTATCAGAAATTTTGTGACCCCCGTAGCTGAGGGGTTACGTTGGTCCCTTAATTTATCTTGACATCTTTTGCACCGTTAAGATAAGATTGTGAAAAATTTTACCAGACTGAAGAAAGGGGGGATCCAATTGAGGCGAATCATTCTGGTACTGACGATATTTATGATGAGGTTTCTCTGATTGGAAGATTCATGTATCATCATGATTCACTTTTATCGAAAGGAGGGTCACGCAATGAAAATGAAAGGGAAAATCTTTACGAGAGTTTCTGCACTGTTTTTACTGCCTTTTTTAATGTGTCTTCTGGTGACTCCGATGGAGGTCCAGGCCCAGAAAGAGAAGGTGGGTTGGGTCGGGCCGGTTTACAAAGAGCTTTCCGACAGTTTGATGAAAGGTTTTAAGGAGTATTACAAAAAAACCTACGGAAAAGAGATCGAGATCACCTTCGTCAGACCCGGCGGATGGCCGGTGTGCGTAGATAAGGTGCGGGCCTGGAAGGGCAAGCCTGATGCAGATGTATTTTTGGGGGCCGGTGCTCCCGCCTTCGAGGTTTTAGATAAAGAGGGTTTCATTGTTCCTTATAAACCCAAGGATTGGGACAAGATTCCGGATAAATGGGGCGGCATGAAGGTTAAAGATGAAAAATTCATGTGGACCTGTTTTGCGCCCTGGATCGTGACCAATCTTTATAATGAAAGGGTCCTGAGAGCCTTAAAATTGCCGGCTCCAAAGACCTGGAAAGATTTGCTTAACCCGATTTACAGAGACTTAATCGTTCAAACCTTGCCCTATGCCTCAGGGACACAGCACGAAGTGATTGAAATCCATCTTCAATCTTTTGGGGAGAAAGAGGGCTGGGCATACAACCGGCTTCTGGCGGCTCAGTTAGCCAGATTCTCCACTGGAAGCGTTGATACGATGAACATGGTCAATCGGGGAGAGGTTCCCATTGGCATTGCACAACCGCAGATGAATGCGATGAGCGCGCGGGCGGATGGTTATCCTGTTCGGGATTTGCTTCCCGATAAAACGATCCTGGTGCCCGAGGCAGTGGCTTTGCTAAAAAACGCTCCTAATGAGGCCAATGGAAAGATCTTCCTGGACTGGCTCTTCAGCATGGAAGGGCAAAAATATGTGTTGGAGGGCCGCTACTTTCCAGCGAGGACGGACATCAAATTTTCCGTTTGGGAAAAAGAAGGCGTGGCGATGGCCAAGCATGCCCGAGATTCGATCGGAGTCGATTCATTTTGGGAAATGAAGGTAGGTTTCATCGATTACAATCTGGAGCTTGCCGCGAAGAGATGGGATGATGTCAACCGTTACTTTGAGTTCGAGATCTACCGGAAGTTTCGCGAATTGAAAAGCAGTCTCTTCCTCATTGAGGAAGTGGAAGGCGAAATCGATGCCGCAAAGAAGAAGGGAGTTGATGTAGGTAGAGCGGAGGCAAAAATCAAGGAAGCCAGAAGGCTCTTCGAATTCGACGGCTCTTATGCGCCAGCGAGATTAACCGCTTCTGAGGCCAGGGCGTTGCTCGTGGCGGCATCCCGGTGATCCATAAAACAGGTCCGTCTCAATCGATGAACCCCTTTGATTGAAGGGAATACCCAACTCATTGAAAGGTATGGGCGAGCTGCGGCTCGCCCATACCTTAAATAGAAGGAAGATTGAATTATGTCTCGAGGCAATCTACTCATCTCTGCGATCTTATGGTCTGTGGTAGCCCTCTTTGTCATCTATCCGCTCTCCTTCTTGGTCATTGAAAGTTTTAAAATAGCAGGCACCGATCGATATGGACTTCAAAATTACATCGACTTCTTTAAGGACCCCTATTATCTAAAAACCTTTGGCAACACGCTTCTCCTTGGGGTGCTGGTGCTCGCTACCACCACACTGGTTGGGTTGCCGCTGGCTTATATTCTCGCAAGGTATCGGCTGAGGGGGAAGGTTCTATTTACGGCCCTCATCCTTCTGCCCATTGTATTGCCCGCTTATGCCGGAGCCTTTGCTCTCATCGTCTTTTTCGGAAAGATGGGGACCGTGAATCTCCTCCTGATGGATTGGGGCGTGGTTAGCAAACCGATTAACTTCGTCTTCGGACTGCATGGCCTCGTCTTCATTCAATCGCTCCACCTTCTTCCCTTTATTGTGCTCAGCCTCTCGGCAGGCTTTACCAACATCGACCCGTCCCTGGAGGAAGCGGCCGAGGTGGAGGGGGCGGGTGGGTTCAAAAGGTTTTTAACCGTCACCCTGCCGCTCACCAGCCCGAATTATTTAGCCGGCGCGGTCATTGTCTTCCTGTGGCCCTTCACGGATTGGCTCACACCCTTGATCTTCGGGCAGGTCGATTTTCTTCCCTCCATCTCCTACATCAACATCGCCTACCATTTTACGGATATGCACCGCAAATATATGGGCATTGTGTCCGTAGTTGTTTCGTCGGTCGTCTGTGTAGGCATCTTTTTGGTTTCGAAGGTATGGGTGGAAAGAAAGAAATATACCGCCCTCTCAAAAGGCACAACCCTGGAGGGGAGAATTATCGACCCCGGGATATTAACCAAAGTGAGCGCTTATGTTTACATGTTCTTCATTGCTATTCTTGTGTTGCTCATTCCCGTCGTCCTGGGATTGTCCGCTTTTTCAAGGAGATGGGTTTTACAGCCTTTTCCATCTTACTGGACACTCGATAATTTCAGGCTCATCTTCCTTGAAACCCCACTCTTGCTAAAAAATTCATTTCTTTTTAGCGGGGTTGCGCTCTTTTTAGGAGTGGCCTTCGGGCTGCCGGCCGCCTATCTGATCACCCGAACCAAAGTGCCAGGGAAAAATACGCTTGACTTTGTGATCACTCTGATGCTCGCCTTTCCGGGGATCGCCGTTGGCGTCAGCTACTTGCTTGCCTTCTGGGAAGGGATTCCAATCGCCACGCACTGGATCATCATGCCCCTGTCTCTTTTTGTGAGGCGACTTCCATATTTTTTGAGAATGGCTCATGCCTCCTACCTCCAGCTCGATGTCTCTCTGGAGGAGGCGTCGGAGATTTCTGGCGCAAGCAAATTCAGAACGTTCTTCAATATTTCGTTGCCATTGTTGCTCAAGGGCGTTTTCGTTGGCCTGGTCATGTTCTTCATCATGGCCTTTCAGGAGATCTCAACGGCCATCTTCCTCTATCGAGGGGGATGGGAGACGTTGCCCATCGGCGTCTATCTGAACTGGCACAGGGGGATGGAGTTTGGAATCGCCGGAGCCATGGCTTTCCTCATGATCGTGATTATCTTCATCCTCCTGCTGATCGTAGCGCGCATAGGCGGAGGGATACTTGGAGCGGCGTGGGGTTCATCAGGGGGGAGGTATTAGATGGCTTTCATCAAGATTGAGAATCTTTTAAAAAAATTCGGCAACATGGTGGCGGTCAACCATATCTACCTGGAAATACAAAAAGGGGAGATGTTAACCCTTCTCGGACCGAGCGGATGCGGCAAGACCACCACCCTGCGTTGCATCGCAGGCCTGGAGAAGCCCGATGACGGAGATGTTCTCATCGATGGTCAGCCGATGTTTTCTCAAGGGTTTGTTCCTCCCTCACAGCGGGAGATTGGAATGGTATTTCAAAACTATGCGGTCTGGCCCCACCTGAGGGTGTTTGATAATGTCGCTTACGGGCTGAAGATCCAGAAATTTCCCAGGCACGTGATCAAGGAGAAGGTGATGGAAGCGCTGGAATCCGTGGGGCTGACGGGCCTGGGGAGGAGGTATCCCGGGCAACTGAGCGGCGGCCAGCAACAACGGGTTGCCCTTGCCAGAGCCCTTGTGAGGAATCCGAAAGTCCTGTTGTTAGACGAGCCGCTGAGCAATCTCGATGCCAAGCTCAGGGAGAGGATGCGGTTTGAAATCAAGAGCCTCGTGAGACGGATGCATATGACCTCAGTCTATGTCACCCACGACCAGGCGGAGGCCATGGTCATGTCCGACCGCATTGCGGTGATGGAGGCGGGAAACATCGTGCAGGTCGGTGTTCCGGAGGAAATCTATAAGAAGCCCGCGAACCGTTTTGTGGCCGATTTCATCGGGACGACAAATTTCATCCCGGGGGAGATTGCGGAAGTTCCCAAGGGCAGAGAACTGGTTTACATTCAAACCGAGTTTGGCGAGAAGATGCTCTGCAGGGTATTTGACTCCGAGACGGCCGTACCGAACCAGAAAGTTTACATCTCCATCCGTCCTGAAGACGTGGAGGTATTCACCAAACCACCGGATGGACGGGACAATCTTTTCAAAGGTATCATCCAGCATCGAGCCTATCTCGGCAACTTCCTGAACTTTTTTGTGAATGTGGACAGCACCATGATCAGAGTCCAGGTCGCTTATGACGTGAGGCAGAAGGAAGGAGAGGAACTTTTCCTGTTTTTGGATCCGGAGAAGTGCATTGCTCTGACTTAACCCGGTCTCCCGATCCGGTTGCGGCGCGCCGGCCTTAAACCTCTTTCCTCGCCCCGCCGAAGGTTCCTCACCGTCTCAAGAGGGCGGGGTTAGAAAACCCCGCCTATGGACTCATGCCATCCATGAGAGGGAATGAGTCCCCTACCGCCGAAGGATTCCCATTTTTTTACTTTTTCCCTTGACAAGGGGAGAAGTTCCCTATATGATGTAAACGCTTTCATTTAGGAGAGACCTTGGCTACCATTTTCGATGTGGCCCGAAGGGCAGATGTGTCCGTTGCCACTGTCTCAAGGGTGATCAATCACCCGGGAAAGGTGACGGAGAAGACGAGACAGAAGGTGAATACGGCCATGGAGGCCTGCGGTTATGTCTACAATGCGCTCGCCATGGGGCTGTCAACCAAGAGGTCGCGTACCATCGGGATCGTTATCCCCAATATTATTAATCCCATTTTTTCGGAATCCACACGGGGAATTCAGGATTATGCTTCAGAAAAAGGCTACCATGTAATCCTGGTGAATACGGATTATCTCTATGAAAAAGAAAAACGATTGGTCAACCTGTTGAGGGAGAAACAGGTGGAAGGACTGGTTCTTACCACCAACAAGCCGGGGGGGGAAGTCGTCCATGGTCTAATAAAGGATGAGTTCCCTTTCGTTTTGATCTACAGTCACTCGAAACACCCCGGGGTCGCTTTTGTCGGTGTGGATAATATTCAAGGAGGGTTTCGGGCCACGGAATTATTGATCAGCTTGAAGCACCGGAGAATCGGGATGATCGCCCTCGATTTTTCCCTGTCCGACCGAAGTTATCAACGCTGGCTGGGGTACAGGCGTTCTCTAAAAAAAAATGGCCTTCCTTATGATCCGGGCCTGGTGGTCCAGACCGAATATGCTTTTGAAAAGGGGGAGAAGGCTGTTGAATTATTGATGGGTCTCCCGCATCCTCCCACAGCCATCTTCTGTTCAAATGATATTTTGGCCCTCGGAGCGATGAAAGGCTTCAAAGAGATAGGAAAGAGGATTCCGGAAGAAATCTCGATTGTTGGATTCGATGATATCGCCTTTTCTAAATTTGTGGCTCCACCCCTGACTTCCATTCACCAGCCTGCTTACGAGATGGGCTGGAAAGCTACGGAGATTCTTTTCGAACTGTTGTCAAAGATTCCGGTTCAAGCTTCGAGACACCGGATCCTCTTGGACACGGAACTGGCCGTTCGTCAATCCTGTGCGCCTTTTTCTAAAAAAAAGGTTAAAAATTGATCCGATGAAGGTTGGAGTTTCCACCCTGATCCTTTCCCATCGTTCCATCACAGAGGCAACCAAGATCCTCGTTGACCTTGGGTTTCGAATCGTTGAACTCTTCTGTGATTCGCCTACTTTCCACCCCGACCGTTTGAGGGACGAGGAAATCGATCTCCTGCTCGATTGGAAGGAAACATACGGATTGACCTATTATCTTCACGCTCCCATAGAAGGTCTCAACCCTGCGGATAGCCATCCCCGTGTCACCTCGGAAACCCTTCGCCTCTATCAACGCTCCGTAGAGATTTCTCAACGATTGTCCTGCTCAGGGGTTGTTCTCCATCCCGGTCATCTCACTCGTCCGGATGCCTCCCGGGAGGAAGGGATTCGGAATTCGATTCGGTTGATCCAATCGGTCCTGGAGACCGGAGAAGGAAAGGGAGGACTTTTTCTCATAGAGAATATTGGGATGAAAGATGCGACGCTCTTTCGCCGGGTCCCTGATTTTTCGGATTTCATTCATTTTTTTTCTTCCGAGCAGGTCAAGGGATTGATCGATGTCGGTCATGCCGCACTCCAGGGATTTGATCTCATCGAGACGGCCCATTGCCTGGGGGAACGACTTGTTCATCTCCATCTGCACGATAACTCCGGAACGGAGGACGGGCATCTCCCGCTTGGAAGAGGCGTGGTCAAGATCAAAGAATTTCTCGACGCACTGAAGAAGCGACAGTGGAAGGGCACGGGGATCATCGAGATTTATGGGGGAGAGGATTTTCGGAGAGGCTTGAAGGAGTCTGTTCAATTTCTGGACTTCGTTTCTACCGGACGATAGAGAACGCGACCCGAAATCGGACAATCCGACCGTCCACGGGAGAAAGGAGGAGAGAAAAAAGTCTGTGAGGGGGGGCGATCCCCGGAATCAAAAATAATTCAGGAGGTGTCCTATGCGTAAGATCATTTTACTTGTCACCGTTTTCTTTTTTATCACAGGCCTCTTGAGCACCTCTGAAATCTGGGCTCAAAAGGAGAAGAGCAAACCGAAGTTGCTTCGGCTCACCTTCTATTACCCTGTGGGAGTGGCTGGCCCCCTGGCAAGGGTGATCGGAGAGATGACAGACAAGTTTAACAAGGAGCATGAGGGCCGGATTGAGGTCGTTCCGGTCTATTCGGGGGATTATGATCCGACCATGCAGAAGGTTCAGACCGCTATTATGGCAGGGAACCCGCCGGATATCTTTATGGTGGAAATTTCCGAGCTCCCCACGCTATTGGCGATGGATGCGGTTCTTTCCCTGGATGATTATGTCAAGAAGATGGGGAAGGAATACTGGGAGGATTTTTTCGCTCCGTTCCGGGAGAATGCGGTCATCGGCGGGAAGGTCTATGGCATTCCCTTCCAGCGGTCCACCCCTGTCCTTTACTGGAACAAGGAGGTCTTCAAGGCCGCCGGACTGGACCCGGAGAAGCCGCCGAAAACCTGGGACGAGTTGAAGGACTATGCAACCAAATTGACCGTTAAAGATAAACAGTGGGGCGTGACCATCTCCGGAGGCTGGAATGACTGGCTCTTTGAGGCCTTTGTGAGACAGAACGGAAGCTTTCTCATCAGCCCGGACGGATTGAAGGCAAATTTCGACTCAAAGGAAGCCATCGAGGCCCTCGATTTCTGGGTTGAGTTAAAACACCGCCTCAAGGTGGGGCCTCCCCACAGCACCTGGGGTTCCACCCCGCCCGATTTCGTGGGGGGAAGGACGGCCCTGCTTTACCATTCCACGGGCATTCTCACCTTCCTGAAGCGATCGGCCAAATTTGAATTTGGGGTTACCTTTATGCCGCAGAAGAAGACCTTCGGGGCGGCGGTTGGAGGAGCCAACCTGATGATCGCCAAGAAGATTCCGAAGGAGCGGCAGGAGGCGGCCTGGAAATATATCGAATGGATGTCGAATGTGAAGAATACGGCCGAGTGGAGCGCGGCCTCCGGCTATGTGGCGGTGAGGCAGAGCGCTTATGACGACCCGGTGATGAAAGAGCATGTGGGCAAAAATCCAGAGTACCTGGTCGCCAGGGATCAATTGAAGTTCGCCCACGGAAAGATGATGGCCAAGAATTTTCAGAAGGTCAGGGAGATCCTGAAGAGGCAGTTAGACGATTCGGCGGCAGGAAAGATCGCTCCTGCGGAAGCCATGAAGATCGCTCAGAAAGAGATCCAGGCAGTGATCAAATAATCCTTGTTCAGGGAAGGGAAGAAGCCTCTTCCCTTCCCTGAGGTGGATATGGAAAGTCCGATATGAAACGTATCTTTCGTCTGACCACGTATGGGTATCTTCTTCCCGGCCTTTTTTTCATGGGGATATTCACTTTTATCCCGATCCTTATGTCGGCCTACCTCTCCCTGTTCAAATGGAATGTCAACAACCCAGAGCCCAGTTTTACATGGTTTTCAAATT
>Ga0194127_10003144_pt1 | contig 21517 bp, 18 predicted proteins | sample TA2KigC100mmetaG_FD_148624 | JGI IMG/M metagenome (GOLD analysis project Ga0194127, IMG submission 148624) | Freshwater microbial communities from Lake Tanganyika, Tanzania - TA2015036 Kigoma Deep Cast 100m | ecosystem: Environmental > Aquatic > Freshwater > Lake | place: Tanzania: Lake...
TTAACTCCAGGGTACGGCTGTAGCCGGAACGGGAGGTCATGACATCAGTTTCTGCCGCCATTCCGCGGCTTTTTGACGAATTTCGTCGATATCCAGGGTCGTGAGTTGTCGGCCCCGAAGCAAACGGCGCCCCCCGACCCAGACATCACTGACTTGATGCCGGCTGGCGGCATAGACCAGGTCGGAGACCGGATCGAACAGCGGCTGGGTCTCGATGGCATCCAGCCGGATGGCCGTGATATCCGCCCACTTGCCCGGTTCCAGCGAGCCGATTTCCGTTTCGAGTCCCAAAGCCCGCGCGCCGTTCAGTGTGGCCATGCGCAGTGCCGTCTTGGCCGGTATGACGCTGGCATCGCCGGATACCGCTTTGGCCAACAGGGCGGCCATGCGCATTTCTCCCATCACATCCAGGTCGTTATTGCTGGCCGCGCCATCGGTGCCGATAGCCACGTTGACTCCGGCGGCAACCAACCGGGCAACGGGGCAGAAACCGCTGGCCAACTTGAGATTCGATTCCGGGCAATGAACGACGCTCACGCCGGCTTCAGCCAGTTGCACGATTTCCTCATCGGTCAATTGGGTCATGTGTACCGCAATGTAGTTGGGTCCCAATAATTCCAGTTGTTGAAGCCGATTGAGTGGTCGCAAGCCGTATTGCTGGCGGCTCTGGTCGATTTCGGCTGCGGTTTCATGTAAGTGCATGTGTATCGGTAGATCGAGTTCGGCCGCGAGAGTGGCGATTCGCCGCAGTGGTTCATCGGCGACGGAATAAGGCGCATGCGGGGCGAAGGCAAAAGAAACCAGAGGATCATTCAGCATTTCGTCCCGGAGTCGCAGTCCTTTTTCCAGATATTCCGCTGGCCCACTGGCCCAGGCGCTGGGAAAATCGACCAGGATCATGCCAAGTACGGCCCGCAAGCCGCAGCGGATCGCCCGACTCGCCGTCACCTCGGGAAAGAAGTACATGTCGTTGAAACAGGTCACGCCCCCCCGGATCATTTCCGCCATGGCGAGGTCGCTGCCATCACGCACAAAGGCCTCGCCCATCCATTGTTGTTCCAGCGGCCAAATGTGATCCGTCAGCCACTCCATCAGCGGTTTGTCGTCCGCGATACCGCGCATGAGGCACATCGCCGCATGGGTATGGGCGTTCACGAATCCGGGTATCAGGGCATGTGCGGGAAATTCCTCGACGGGGATGTTCGGGTAACGATTGAGCGCCTCCGCAATCGGGAGAAGATCGTGGATGCGACCATCACGGAGAATCAGCGCATGGTGTTCAAGAACCACATCATCGGGTTCGATGGGCAGGACCCAGCGTGCAGTGAGAATGTTATCGGCGGCGATCATCCCAAAACCTAGTGTTTTACTAAACTTTACCACAGGCCCCGGTCGACCGCATGCGCTTAGCTGTAGCAGTTTGGACGAGGCGCTCCGATGTCGCGGCCTGATAGGCCTAAAATGCCACATTCGTAAACACCGGATATCACACATGAGACCTGACGAACGTTCCTGCAATCTTAGAATGGCCGCGGTACAGTCCCCGATCATCCCGGTCATTGCCGATTTGGCGCGTCAGCATCCCGGTACGATCTCGCTGGGGCAGGGGGTGGTGTTTTACGGCCCACCCCCAGCCGCGCTCGTTGCCGCGCGGGAGTACGGCAACGCGCCTGAGCAGCATCGTTACGGTCCTGTCCGCGGACAGCCGGATCTGCTGGAGGCGATCTCCCGCAAGCTCTGGGAGGAGAATCACATCAGGGTTGGGGCGGGACGCAGGCTCATGGTCACCGCGGGCGCCAACATGGCCTTTCTCAATGCCATCCTGGCCATAGCCGATACGGGCGATGAGATCATCTTGCCCTTGCCTTACTACTTCAATCAGGAAATGGCCATCCGCATGCTGGGTTGCCAGCCCGTTTTCGTGCCTACCCATGCAACCTATCATCTGCGACTGGAGGCTCTGCGTCAGGCCATAACGCCCCGAACCCGGGCTATCGTTACCATATCACCCAACAACCCTACCGGAGCGGTGTATTCGGAAGCGGATTTACGAGCTGTCAATGCCCTGTGTTATGAACACGGCCTGTATCACATTTCCGATGAGGCTTATGAATACTTTACCTGGGGAGAGGCGCGGCATTTTTCACCGGCCTCGATCGCTGGCGCCGAGGCTCACACGATTGCGTTGTACTCTCTATCCAAGGCCTATGGCTTTGCGGGTTGGCGAATCGGTTACCAGGTAATCCCGACGCATCTCGATGCTGCCGTACTCAAAGCTCAGGACACCAACCTGATCTGTGCTCCCTTGATCTCCCAGGCCGCGGCGACCTTTCGCGGGTTGGCGAATCGGTTACCAGGTAATCCCGACGCATCTCGATGCTGCCGTACTCAAAGCTCAGGACACCAACCTGATCTGTGCTCCCTTGATCTCCCAGGCCGCGGCGACCGCGGCGCTGGGGGCAGGCCGTGACTATTCCGAGGCTTACCGAAGCTCGATGGCTCAGGTTCGCCAACTCGTGCTGAGGGAACTGGAAGCCGTGCGGGATTGTTGTCAGATGCCCACGCCCCAGGGCGCCTTTTATCTGTTGATGAAGGTCGATACTGGCATGGACTCCCTGAGGCTGGCCAAATTATTGATTCGGGAACACGGTGTCGCCGTCATTCCCGGCATGGCCTTTGGATTGAGCGACGGATGTTACCTGCGAATTGCCTACGGAGCCCTGGAGCCGGAGTCGGCCCGGACCGGGATCAGAAGATTGGTCCAGGGCCTGCGATCTCTGGTCTCAGGGGGTGAGTAAGGCGATCGCCATTCCGAGTCCCTCAATGCCTGGCTGGGTCTGGCAATGCTGAGCCATGCATTCCATCAGGCTTGAACAAAGAATAGTGGACGGCCGGTGGACGTGGCGGATCGAGAGAGGTTTCTCGTGAATTCCCCAGGGGGTCTATCACGGACCGGACTGGGCCTGGGTGATGGTCCAAGGTTCGCTCTGGGTTGGGTCCTCGGGATGCTGTGGGTTCAGTCATTACCCGTCCTGCCGCCCGCCTGGTGTTGGTTTGCCTTGGGTGGGGCGGCCGGATGGCTGGCGCGCAGGCGGCGGATTCTTCTGTCGGCCCTGTTATTTGGATTCACCTGGGCTGGCGTACAGGGCGCCTGGCGCCTGGCGGATCGTTTACCTGCCGGAGGTCACCGCGTTGAGGCGGTGGTGGAGGGTTGGGTGGTGGGTATTCCCAGCCGGATGGATGGCGGCGAGCGATTTGATTTCAAGGTGTCGCGAATACTGTCGCCGTTGGGCGGGAGCCTTCCTGGAAAGCTGCGCGTGAGTTGGTTTGACGGCATACGGCCCATCAAGGCCGGTAAACACTGGCGGGCTGTTCGCGCAGGGCATCGGCGCGGTGGGTTATGTGCGGGACGATCCCGGCAACCAGCCTGTTGCTGGGCCGTTCTCCCTGGCTGCCTGGCTTCAGGCGGGTAGGCAGGCCCTATACGATCGGCTTGGCGAGGTGTGGCTGGATAGTCCGGTTGCGGGTCTGCTCAAGGCGCTCACCATGGGGGAGCAGGACGACATCAGTCGCAAGCAATGGGATGTCTTGCGCCGCACCGGGACGGCGCACTTGATAGCCATTTCCGGTTCGCATATCGGTCTCGTCGCCGGGCTTGCCTTTATCCTGATGCTCAGGGCTTGCGCCTGGCTGGGTATTCAGCGATGGTCGCCGCCCATCCTGGCGGCCTGGATCGGCCTGCTGGTGGCGATTGGCTACTCGGCGTTGGCGGATTTCGCCATTCCCACGCAGCGGGCGCTGATCATGATTGCCGTGGCGATGGGGGCGGTCATCTCGCGGCGGCATCTTCGCTGGATTCAGGTGATGGCGCTGGCGCTGATAGGCGTAACCTTGTGGGATCCCTTTGCCGTTATCGCGCCGGGATTCTGGCTTTCATACGGCGCGGTCGCGTTTTTGGCGGATTTCGCCATTCCCACGCAGCGGGCCCTGATCATGATTGCCGTGGCGATGGGGGCGGTCATCTCGCGGCGGCATCTTCGCTGGATTCAGGTGATGGCGCTGGCGCTGATAGGCGTAACCTTATGGGATCCCTTTGCCGTTATCGCGCCGGGATTCTGGCTTTCATACGGCGCAGTGGCTGTGATTGCTTACAGCGTGTCGGGTCGGCTGCTCCCGCTCAATCGATTCTGGTTGCCGATACGCATCAATTGGGTGACGGCTGTGGGCCTGGCGCCACTGCTGCTGCTGTTCTTTCGGCAGATATCCCTGGTGTCGCCCATCGCCAACCTGTTTGCCGTGCCGGTGTTGGGGGTGTTTCTGATCCCGGTCTGCCTCTTGGGGGCATTGCTGTTGGGGGTGATGCCTGTCGTCGGCCAGGGATTCTTGGGCGTGGCCGAATTTGTCATGCGTACAGTCTGGCAGGCTCTTGAGTGGTTCTCGGCCCTGCCTTATGCCCAATGGACTCTGGCTGAGCCACCCGTCTGGTCGGTGTTGCTCTCTGTCCTCGGCGTGATGGTGCTGCTGGCGCCACGGGGCATCCCCGCCCGCTGGCTGGGCGGCGTACTGTTGTTGCCCGCGCTTCTGCATCGTCCCGAGCGACCGGTCAACGGCGACTTTATTTTTACCTTGCTGGATGTGGGGCAGGGTCTATCGGCGGTGGTGGAGACTCATGAACGGGTGTTGGTCTATGACACGGGCGCTCGATTCAGCCCCAGCTTTGATATGGGCAGCGCCGTCATAGAGCCTTATCTGCGCCAGCGCGGTATTAGCCGTATCGATGCGCTGGTGATCAGCCATGGCGATAATGACCATATCGGCGGAGCCCGGTCACTGCTGGGCGCCTTTCCTGTAGGCGAGTTGCTGACCAGCGTGCCGGAGCGTCTGCCGGAGTTCCGCTCGAGCACTTGCGTCGTGGGGCAACAGTGGGAGTGGGATGGTGTGAGCTTCAGGGTGCTGGGACCCTCGACCATGGCGTCCAACGCAAACGATAACTCCTGTGTGCTGAAGGTCGATGGCGCTGGCGGCAGCGTGCTGTTGACCGGTGATATCGAGGCCTGATATCGAGGCCCTGGGGGAAACGGCCCTACTGGAACGGTCCGGCGACCGGCTACGAAGCGAAATTCTGGTGGCGCCGCATCACGGCAGCAAAACCTCTTCTTCCGAAGCCTTACTGGATCGTGTCAGCCCGCGCTGGGCGCTGATCCCGGCCGGTTATCTCAATCGCTTCGGATTTCCCCATGTTACTGTACTGTCTCGTTACCGGGCTCGCGGAATCGCCGTGATGACGACAGGCGAGGGGGGAGCCTTGACTCTGGTCGTCGATCGCAAACTGGCGGGGCCCCATCCCTACCGGACAGAGCACCGCCATTATTGGCAACAGCCTTGAGGCTTCAGGTAAGCAGGATGCGCTGCTCTGACATCCATCTGATCAGGTCATCCGCGGCGCCCAGCTCAGCAGGAGCCATGACATGGTCGTCTACCAAGTTGGGCGGACTGCCCTCCAGGATGCAGAGACCGATCAATCCGGCCGAGTGCAATTGGGCGGCGATGAGATTCACATGCGGGACGAGGCTGGCATCTTCGAGCACCAGCGCGGCATGGCCCAGATTGAAGAGACGGCGTTCCAGGTCATATGCCAGCTCTTGTCGGTGTGCTCCCAGCCAGATCGTTTTGGGTTTCTGGCCATAGCGATTTTGCCGTTCCTCGGGAGTGACCCGGCCTCGATTCTCCTCCTGATCCGATAGGCCAACGATCATCCCGGCGCCGATGGTGACATTGGATAAGCGGTCGATGACAATGAAGGAACCGGCGCCCTTGCAGACCGTGTAAGGGTCGAAGGCGATCGGCGCGCTCAGGGCAACTTCACAGAGACCGATTTCGTTCAGATGCAACTGGGTGGCGGGATGATGGGCCTGGGTGTTGACGTCGATCCGGTAGCGGATATGCGGTACCGAGCCCGTCACCGAGCGGGTGTTCTGCTTGATCAGATACTGTCGGCCCGGTACCAGCGCCGCCTCCGTCATCCAGACAATGTGCGCCAAAAAGCGCGATTCCAGCAGGGGCAGGTCATCAGGCCGAACCAGCATGTCGCCCCGGCTGACGTCGATTTCGTCCTCCAGGGTGATGGTCACGGCCTGGGGCGGAAAGGCCTCTTCCAGTTCGCCATCATAGGTCAGGATGGAGGCTATCCGGCTGGTCTTGCGCGAGGGCAAAGCCATGACGGGATCGCCCTTGCGGAAGATGCCCGCCGCGATCGTGCCGCTGTATCCCCGGAAATCCAGGTTGGGTCGGTTGACATACTGGACGGGGAAACGCGGGTTCTCAAAATTCTGATCATCGGCAATCTCGATGGTATCCAGCAGTTCCATGAGCGGCAAACCCTCATACCACGGCATGTGGGCACTGCGGTTTACCACATTGTCGCCCTTCAAGGCCGACAGTGGCAGGAAGCGTATGTCGTGCAGATTCAGCTTTTCGGCGAAAGCAAGGTAAGTCTCGCGAATCTGATCGAATATGGCCTCGCTGAATTCCACGAGATCCATTTTGTTCACGGCGACGATTACATGGCGGATGCCCAGCAACGACACGATGTAGCTATGCCGGCGGGTCTGGGTCTGTACTCCGTGCCGCGCATCGACCAGGATGATGGCGAGGTCGCAGGTCGAGGCGCCGGTCGCCATGTTACGCGTGTACTGCTCATGACCCGGCGTGTCGGCAATGATGAACTTGCGTCGAGTGGTCGAGAAATAGCGGTAGGCAACGTCGATGGTAATGCCTTGTTCGCGTTCCGCCTGCAGTCCGTCCATCAACAGGGCGGGATCGAAGTCGTCGCCCGTGGTGCCAAACTTGGCGCTATCCTTGCGAATGGCGGCGATTTGATCCTCATAGATCATTTTCGAGTCATGCAACAGCCGGCCGATCAGCGTGCTTTTGCCATCGTCGACATTGCCGCAGGTCAGGAAGCGCAGGAGTTCCTTGCGTTCGTGCTTTTGGCCAGGTATTCGTGTATGTCCGAGGCAATCAGTTCGGATTGGTGTGACATTAGAAGTAACCCTCCTTTTTCTTCTTTTCCATTGAGCCGGCCTGGTCATGATCGATCAGGCGGCCCTGCCTTTCCGAGGTCGTTGTCAGGAGCATTTCCTGGATGATGTCGGGCAGGGTGGTGGCGGTGGACTCGACGGCGCCCGTCAAGGGGTAACAGCCCAGGGTACGGAAGCGGACCATCTTCATTTCGGGTACTTCGCCCGGTTCCAGTGGCATTCGGTCGTCGTCGACCATGATCCAGATGCCATCGCGCATGACCACTGGACGTTCGGCGGAATAGTAAAGGGGTACGATGGGAATGCTTTCCAGGTAGATGTACTGCCAGATGTCCAACTCGGTCCAGTTCGACAGGGGGAAGACCCGGATGCTTTCTCCCTTGTTGACCTTGCCGTTGTAGATATTCCAAAGCTCGGGACGCTGATTCTTCGGATCCCAGCGATGGTGCTTGTCGCGAAACGAGTAAACCCGCTCCTTGGCGCGCGATTTTTCCTCGTCCCGGCGTGCGCCGCCAAAGGCGGCATCGAACTGATAATGGTTGAGCGCTTGCTTCAGCGACTCGGTCTTCATGATGTCGGTATGTTTTTCGCTGCCATGCGTGAACGGCCCGATTCCCTGCTGTAATCCCTCCTGATTGATATGCACGATCAGATCCAGCCCCAGGTCATGGGCCATACGATCGCGGAAGGTGATCATGTCGCGAAACTTCCAGGTCGTATCGACATGGAGGAGAGGGAAGGGCGGCTTGCCCGGATGAAAGGCCTTCATTGCCAGGTGCAACATGACGGCTGAATCCTTGCCTATCGAATACAGCATCACGGGGCGGTCAAATTCCGCGGCAACCTCACGGATGATATGGATGCTCTCGGCTTCCAATTTCTTGAGATGGGTCAGTTTATGGTCTTGCATGCAGTGTGAACTGAGTCAGGCAGTCAGGGGTCCGGAGTGGACGAGAAGAAACTTTAACGTTCTAGTCTAACACAGGGGGGTCAAGACTCGTTTGCAGGATGCTGAACAAACGCGCATGAATCAAAGGTTCGGGAATACGTTGTCATGGGCCATCAGCTAGATGAACAGCCCCGATTCTGCCAATTGACGCTACGCATGGACGATGGTCAGGGCCGGCATGAGGATGAATCAGGCAGTTTACATCCCCAAACTGATGCGGCCCGAGGGGGCGCTCAGTCCATATTGGTGCGAGACGGGTGACAGGGTGGAGATCTTTGCGGGTTAGCGGCGCTCTGAATATTGGCCTGTCTATTGCATACAAGGTGGGTATGAACATGCAACAACATTCCGGATTCTTCAACGAACTGCACGACACGGATGGTGCGGTGCGCGAGATTTATCGATCCTACGCGGCTTGGCTGGATGCCTTGCCCGAAGGCATCTTGGAGCGGAAGAGCGCGGAGGCCGAACTGCTATTCCGGCGTCTGGGGATCACCTTCGCCGTCTATGGCCAAGCTGACGGCGGCGAGCGGTTGATTCCGTTTGACATCGTACCGCGCATCTTCGGCGCGGAGGAATGGCGCCGCCTGGAGCAGGGTCTCAAGCAGCGGGTCAGGGCGCTGAACGCGTTCTTGCACGACATCTACCATGACCAAGAGATCATCAAGGCGGGCATCATCAGCGCTCATCAGGTGCTGGACAATGCCATGTACCGGCCGGAGATGCGTGGGGTCGAACTGCCCAACCGGGTTTATGCCCACATTGCCGGTATCGATTTGGTGCGAGTCGAACAGAATGATTTTTATGTGCTGGAGGATAACCTTCGGACGCCTTCCGGTGTTTCCTACATGTTGGAAAACCGGAAGTCCATGATGCGACTGTTCCCCGAACTGTTTGCGCTGCATGCCGTTGAGCCAGTCGAACATTATCCGCAGATGCTGCTGGATACCCTGCGGGAGTCGGCGCCACTGAATATTGTCGAACCCGTCATCGTGGTCTTGACGCCCGGCGCCTATAACAGCGCCTATTTCGAGCATGCCTTTCTCGCCAGCCAGATGGGCGTGGAATTGGTCGAGGGGCAGGATCTGTTTGTCGATCGGAAATCGAACAGAGTCTACATGCATACGACGGAGGGGCCCCAGCAGGTGCATGTGATTTACCGCCGGGTGGATGATGACTTCCTCGATCCGCTGGCTTTCCGTCAAGATTCCATGTTGGGCGTGCCGGGACTGTTTGAGGCCTATCGCAGTGGTAACGTGACCCTGGCCAACGGCGTGGGTACTGGAGTGGCCGATGACAAGTCAACCTACCTGTTTGTGCCGGACATGATCCAGTTCTACCTGGGAGAGCAGCCGATCCTGTCGAACGTGCCAACCTGGCGGCTGAGCGAACCGGGCGAATTGAAGTATGTGCTGGAACATCTGCCCGAACTGGTCGTGAAGGGGGGAAGTCCAGGGTTCCGGCGGTTACGGCATGCTGGTTGGGCCGACCAGCACAAAGGAGGAAATCGAGGCTTACCGGCAGCGGATCCTTTCCGGCCCGGAGCATTTCATTGCGCAGCCGACCCTTGCGCTTTCCGGTTGTCCGACACTGGTCGAGGCGGGGGTCGCGCCGCGCCACGTCGATCTGCGCCCATTCGTTTTGTCGGGCAAGCAGATTCGTTTGGTTCCGGGTGGGCTCACCCGGGTCGCGCTCAAGGAGGGTTCTCTGGTCGTCAACTCCTCGCAGGGCGGCGGCACCAAGGACACCTGGGTATTGGAGGAATAGATCATGTTGTCACGCACTGCCGAAAACCTGTTCTGGATGGCCCGCCATATCGAGCGCGCCGAAAACACGGCGCGCATCCTCGATGTGGCGCATCGTTCCTCGCTATTGCCTCTGGATATGGAGGGTACCGAGGCCTATTTATGGTATGCGCCGCTCAATATCACGGGCTGTGCGGTCGGCTATGAGGAGAAGTTCGGCCTGGCGCGCGCCAATGCAGTGACGCATTACATGGCCCTGGAGCCCGATAACCCCTCCAGTATCTACAATTGTTTGCGGCAGGCCCGCGAGAATGCCCGGTCGGTGCGCGGGGCCATCACTTCTGAAATGTGGGAGGTCATCAATTCCACCTGGCTGGAAGTCAATCGCCTGGCGCGGACCATGAATGAGGAGCGGCGATTTCTTCGAGTGGGTGAAGGAACGTTCCCATCTGTTTCGCGGCGTGACCCTGGGGACCATCCTCAAGGATATCGCCCTCAGTTTCATTCGCCTGGGCACCTTCCTGGAACGTGCTGACAATACCGCGCGCATCCTCGATGTGAAGTACCATATCCTCCTCCCCAGCGTGGCCGATGTCGGTGGCGCGGCGGACTATTATCAGTGGGGATCGCTGTTGAAATCGGTCAGCGCCTTCGAGGCTTACAAGACAATCTATCGCGATGTCATTTCTCCCTTGCGGGTCGCCGAACTGTTCATCCTGCGTGATGACATGCCCCGCTCGCTGCATGCCTGTATGAACGAGGTAGAGACCGCCTTGATGCATATCAATGGTTCCTCCGGGCGCGAGGCGCGGCGGTTGGCGGGCGAGATTCATGCCGACCTGCATTTCGGCCGTATCGAGAATGTCTATGCGCGGGGGCTGCACGAGTATCTGACCGAATTTCTTGAGAGTATCGACCTGCTGGGTCGGGAAATCCGCGATGCCTATTTGTCGCGACGTGACTACATGAGCATGGCGGATCTGCGCCAGGTGGCGTGAGTCGCTCGTCAACCCAGATAGACCAAGAAAAATACGATGACCTATTGTGTTGCCCTCAAACTTAATGGCGGCATGGTGTTCGCCTCCGACTCTCGCACCAATGCGGGCGTCGATCAGATCGCCTGTTTCAAGAAGATGCGAACCTTCGTCAACCCCGGTGATCGCGCCATCGTCATTCTCAGTTCCGGAAATCTGTCGATGACTCAGAGCGCCATCAACCTGTTGGAACAGCAAGGCCGTCATCCCGAGAACCGCAATATCTGGAATGTCGAATCGATCTTCGATGTGGCTCAGTTGCTGGGGGAATGCCTGCGCTCCGCGCGGCAGCATGATGGCATCTATTTGGCGCAGAGCAACGTCGATGCCAGCGCCAACTTCATCGTAGGGGGGCAGATTCGCGGCGAGCGCATGCGGTTGTGTCTGGTCTATAACGAGGGCAATTTCATCGAGGCCGGCGAGGAAACGCCATACTTCCAGATCGGAGAAACCAAATACGGGAAGCCTATCCTGGACCGGGTGATCAAGCCCGAGACTCAGCTCAACGAAGCCATCAAGTGTGTGCTGGTGTCCTTCGATTCCACCATGCGCAGTAATCTTTCGGTCGGCCTGCCCATTGATCTGACGTGCTATCAGGAAGACGGTTTCCAACTCGTCCTGGAACAGCACATCACCCAGGACGACCCCTATTTCTCGCAGATCAGCAAGCGCTGGAGCGATGGCCTCCGCGGCGTGTTCGCTTCGCTTCCCAGCCCGGACTGGATGAATGAGATACCGGCCGATATCCCCCCGCCATCATGAGCCCGCGGGCAGACTCGCCTTCTCGCTGAAGGTGGCGCGCGCAATTGACCGCCAGGCGATGACTCGCGTGACGCGGTCAATCCCCTAGACCCATTGAGGAACCCCATGCTTTGCTCGACATCCATGCCCCGTTTCGGCGACAAGAAGAATTCCGACTTTTTCGAGGACTACCTGCGGCGGTTGCTCGAAGAGCGTGATCGCTCTGGTCTGACTGATATGATCGGTGAAATCGAGGCCCTGATGATCAGCGTCGAGCCGGGAAATTCAGTGGAATACATCGCGGAGCTGGCACTGATGACGCCCTATCAGTATCTGGTGACGCTGGACAGCGAAAAGCACCTGACGCATGTGCTACGCATCGACATGAATTCTCCCGACATCCTGTTGCGCGAGCCCAAGAATCCGGATTACAGCGATATCTTCCGCAGTCTGAACGATCTCTACCCGGTAGGCGCCAAGCGACCGCACAGCCGCTATCTCGGAGAAATCCTGTTATGCACCGACCGGCATCAAGTGGTGGCCCTCCAGCAGCAGCGGGAATTCCGCTTCTTTCAGGTTGGCCAACTTGCCGAACTGGATTTGCCATTGAATGTCAGCCTATCAAAGCCTTCGCCATATACTCAGAATATCGTCGGCTACATGGAGCGGCCGGTGAACGGTATTCGTGTGTACCATCATGGCGAATGCATCATCCTCGCCGCAGCCCAGTCCGCCAACGACCGCGGCAAGGAAATGCAGGAGCGCTTGGGCATCAAGGAACTGCTTTGTCCGATTGATCACTTGGCTACCCGCGTTTACAGCCAGAATCGGGAAGCCGCCATCCTGGAATATCTCGGGCTATCCAGTTACTACTATTGGGGCAGCTATGACATCAAGGACCAGAATTCCTCGACCAACGTCACCAAGAGCGTGCGGCAGGTAACGGAGTCGGTGAGCCCGGCCAAGGTGTTCACCGCCAATAATCACCCCTATTGTGTCAACCATCTGGACAATCTGCCCAGTCCGACCGAAACCTTTGTCCGCAATTACGGGCCGCGTCTGCATCACATCGCGGTGGAAGTGAAGGATGGGCAGCGCGGCGGGAAGGAGTACATCGACATCGTAGTCGATGCCATAGCGGGGCAGGGCAAGGGCTTTCTGCTGGAAACCATCGGTTCCCGCAGCGAGGGGTTGAAGCAGATTTTCTCCTCGGCTTCGGATTTTTCTTCATTGATCATCGAGTATGTTCAGCGCTTTGGCGACTTCCAGGGCTTTTTTACCAAGGGTAATGTCGCCAAGCTGACCTATGCGGCAGGCCAGGAAGAGGGCGTCAAGGCTGAAGTCTAATCTAGCTTGGCCATTCCGAAAAACGATTGGATGGGCTGATAATGGCCCCAAGGCTGACCGTCCGGTCAGCCTTGGCAGAGGTGGAGGTAAACCCGGTTGACCGTTTAGTACTCAAAACAACGATTCAATCGATTTCCCTGAGCCTGATTTCGATGGCCCCGCTCCGCTGGACTTGCGCGGACTGCTGGTGGAGCCCGACTTGTTACGTTTCGTAGCTCTGGATCGAACGCCCTGCTCGGAATCCATGAAATGGCGTGACTTTCTGTCAGGGTAATATTCGAAATCCAGGCCGCCCTTGCCCGATTTGGTGCGCTTCGCTCGTCCACCCTGAGGTGGAGGGAAAAACGATATTCGGGTACATCTTTCAGGGCTTCGCGCATGAACTTGACCCACATGGGCAAGGCCAGTTCGCCTCCCATGACGTTGTGGCCGAGGGTTTTATAACTATCAAAGCCGAACCAGGTAATCGTTACCAAGGCAGGGGTATAGCCATCGAACCAGGCATCGTGGGATTTGTTGGTGGTTCCGGTTTTTCCAGCGACATCGTGCCTGCCCAGCGCCAGCGCGCGGCGGCCCGTACCCATCCTGACCACGTCCTGAAGCATCGAGTTCATCATGTAATGCACCCGCGGTGACAAGACCCGCTTGGCCATGCTGACCGGTTGGACGCGGGTGTCCTCGCATTCCAGACAGGCCGTCGGTGGAGTCGCCTGGTAGATGGTCTTGCCGCTGTCACTGTCGACTCTGGCGATAAAGTAGGGATCCACCCGAAAACCGCCGTTGGCGAACACGGAATACATCTGCGCCATACGCAAGGGGCTGGCCGAGCCGCTGCCCAGGGCAAGCGGTAGGACGCGAGGCAATTCGCTGGCTTCGAAACCCATATCCATGGCCAGCTTGACGACCTTGTCGATGCCGACCTTCTGCGCCAGCTTCACGGCAACCACATTTCGGGAATAGGTCAGCGCGGTACGCAGAGGCGTCGGGCCGTAATAGCGTCGGGAAGCATTCATGGGGGTCCAGTTGCCTATCCTGACGGGTGAGTCATTGACGACGGTCGAGGGGGTCATGCCTTCGTTGAGCGCGGCGGAATAGACAACCGGTTTGAAACCCGAGCCTGGTTGGCGTTTTGACTGTATAGCCCGATTGAATTTGCTGTAACGGAAATCGTATCCTCCCGCCAGGGCAACCACCTGCCCGTCCTGCGGCAGCACCGAAACCAAAGCCGCGCCAACCTCAGGTATCTGCGTCAATTTCAGGCGAGCGCCATCATGGCGCAAGCGAATGACATCGCCCGGGGCCAACGCTTTGCCGCTGTCCTCACCTTTTTTTCGCCGCGGCCGACCCAGCCAGCGATGTGCCCAACTCAGAAAATCCGCGCTGAGATTCATCCGTTTCCCCGAGCCGAGATAGACCTCGGCGCCGCCATTCTTGAGAGTAAGAATCAGGGCGGGTTCCGTGTGGCCCAGTTTCCCGAATTGGGCCAGTTGCTTGTCCCAATCGGCTTCCGTGGCGTACTGCGCGAGATCGACGCGTTCCCGAATGGGTCGAAACTGTCGCCGCTCATCGAAACGATGCAGGCTGGAGCGGAGGGTATCTTCGGCCAGTGTCTGCAGATGAGAGTCGATGGTGGTGCGTACCTGATAGCCATTATTGTAGGCATCCTCGCCATATTGCTCGTACATCTGGTTGCGAACGATCTCGCCAATGTAGGGCATATCGACATCCGCCGAGCGGCCGTGCAAGGCAGCGGTGTTTGGAGCCGCTAGCGCCAGCGTGTATTCTTCGTTGGTGATGAATCCCAGGGCCAGCATACGGTCGAGCACATAGTCCCGACGGGTCAGGGCGCGCCCGGGGTTGATAATAGGATTGAAGGTCGAGGGCGCCTTGGGCAGACCTGCAATCGTGGCGATCTCCGCCAGGTCCAATTCATCCACGGTTTTGTTGTAATAAATTTCGGCGGCGGCGCCGACACCGTAGGCATGATTGCCCAAATAAATTTTGTTCAGGTATAACTCCAGAATGCGATCCTTGGGCAACTCGGATTCAATTTTGATCGACAGGAGAATTTCCCGAATCTTGCGCAGGAAGGTTTTTTCATTGCTGAGAAAGAAATTCCTTGCGACCTGCATGGTGATGGTGCTGCCGCCCTGCCGTTTCTCGCCGGTGCTGAGGAAGGTCAGCGAGGCCCTTAACAGGCCCTGGTAATCGAAGCCCGGGTGCTCGTAGAACCGGTTGTCCTCGGCGGCAAGAAAAGCCTGAACCATTTTTTTCGGAAGATCTTCAAGAACCATGGGGTAGCGGACCTTCTCCCCAAATTCACTGATCTTGGTAATCGAAGCCCGGGTGCTCGTAGAACCGGTTGTCCTCGGCGGCAAGAAAAGCCTGAACCATTTTTTTCGGAAGATCTTCAAGAACCATGGGGTAGCGGACCTTCTCCCCAAATTCACTGATCAGCAGACCATCCCGGGTATACACTTTCAACGGACTTTGGTAATGCACGTCGTTGAGGGCATCCAGTTCCGGTAACTGCGATTGGAGATAGATGTAAAGGCCAAACAGCAGCAGGCCTATGGTCATCGTGCCAGCCAGGATGCCCAGAATCAGACGGAGCAGGGCTTGAAGCAGGATATGTATGCCACTGTGGGGCCGGTGTGGGGATTCTGAAGACACAATGAGAAATTATCGTGAAATGATGTGCGGCGCCTGTTATTGCTCAGGTTTACGAGTGATCTGGCCGATGGGTCGGCGTGTTGGCGATCGGGTATTTACTATACTACAGGTGACCCGCACCCTTGCTCCGAATGCTTCATCGAGCGCGGGGGGTTCCAGGTTTCCCTTCACTTCAAGAAACGTCAAAAATGTTTGCATGGCATCGTAGCAAACCCGCGCTATTGGGTGTTGATATCAGTGCAACGAGCGTAAAGGTCGTCGAATTGGACCTGTCAGGGCACGGGATTGATTTCAAGGGATATGCCGTGGCCAGCCTGCCGCCGCCCGATACCACGGTCAAGCAGGAAGCAAAAATCCAGATAGTGGGCACGGCCATCAAGAAGGCGGTGCGACAGTTGGGCACTCGCCTGAATCAGGCCATTACGGCTGTTCCAAGCGCCGCGGTCATCGTGAAAACCCTGCCCTTTTCGGCCAGCCTCAGCGAGGATGAAATCGAGGCTCAGATAGAACTCGAGGCCGAACAATACATACCCTATCCGCTTGAAGATGTCAGCCTGGATTTTTGTATTCTGGGTCCTACCGAAAAAATGACGGGAATGGTCGATGTGCAGGTCGTGGCCTCCCGCAAAGAGTTTGTCGAGGATCGTGCCGCTGCCCTGGAATGGGCGGGCCTCAGGGCGGAAATTGTGGATGTCGAGTCCTTTGCCATCGAAAGGGTCTGTCACAGAATCCTCCAGCAGTCATCGGAACACTCCGCAGATGATGTTTATGCGGTGATCGATGCCGGAGCCACTACCACGTCCCTCATCGTGATAAAGGGTCGTCAGGTGATCCATACCCGCGAGCAATCCTTTGGGGGGCTTCAGTTAAATGAAACCTTCCAGAAGCGCTTTGGAGTGACGTACGAGGATGCCGATCTGTTCAAGCGGCAAAAGGGTGCGTTGGGAGACTACGAGTCCGAGGTCGTGAATTCCTTTCTCGATGCGCTGGGCCAGCAAGTAAGCCGTTCCCTGCATTTCTTTCGCTCTTCGCAGCCACAGGTGTCAGTCGGTCAGCTTTTTCTGGGAGGAGGTTGTGCGTCCCTGCCCGGGATAGAGCAGCGTATCGAAGCCGATAACGACGTCGTGGTGACCCGGATTGACCCATTTGCCGGTATGAATCTGAGTCCGCGGGCGTCCCGCGCCAATCTGACGCAGGACGCGCCGGCCTTGCTGGTCGCCACAGGTTTGGCTTTGCGCGGTTTCGATTGATATGGCCGGGATCAATCTATTGCCCTGGAGACAGGAGCGGCGCAGACAGCAACAGCGTAATTTTGCGATGATGGTAGGCGCCTGTTTGCTGCTGACGGTATTCATCATGCTGCTGGTACGGTTGGAAATCAGCCAGCGCACACCGATTATCAAACGCGGCGGAATCAGTTTCTGACTGACCAGATCGCCCAGCTTGACCGCAAGATCCAGGAGATTCAGGAACTCGATAAACAACAGAAAAACCTGATTGCGCGCATGGAGGTCATTCAGAAACTGCAGGTCAGTCGCCCCGAGGTTGTCCATCTGTTTGATGAACTGGCCAGAACAACACCGGAGGGCGTTCAGTTGACGGATCTTCAGCAGACTGATCGCACCATTGCCGTCACCGGCATTGCTCAGTCCAATGCGCGAGTCTCGGTTTACATGCGCAATCTGGATATGTCACCCTGGTTTCAGGAACCCGCCCTGCTGATTATCGAAACCAGGCCGGGTGGGAAGGAAAAAAAATCCAGACAGTTAAGTCGCTTTGCCTTGCAGGTCAAACAGGCTGAACCAACGACGGAGGCAACTCCCGGTAGGCCGGCCACAGAACAATCCGGGCCATGAATCTCTCGGAAATCAGTTGGGATTTGGAGAACGCGGGCGCTTGGCCCGTACCGGTCAAAATCCTGGTCATCGGTCTATTGTGCGTGGTGCTGGCGGGAATGTGGTTTGTGCGTGGTGCTGGCGGGAATGTGGTTTTACCTGGATATAGGGGCGCAACTCGACCAATTGGCGATCGAGCGGGGAAAGGAAACCGAGTTGCGCTCCATGTTTGAACAGAAACAGCGCAAGGCCTCCAGCCTTGAGGAATACAAGGAACAGTTACTGGAAATCGAGAAAACATTCGGCGATTTATTGCGTCAGTTGCCCAGCAAGACCCAGGTCCCGGAGTTGTTGGTGGATGTTTCCCAGACGGGTCTGGCTAGCGGTCTGGAGTTCGAGTTATTCAAGCCGGGAGCGGAAATCGTCAAGGATTTCTATGCCGAGTTGCCAATCGAGGTCAAGGTATTGGGCAGTTTTCCCGATTTTGGCGGTTTCGTGAGCGGATTGGCCACGCTTCCGCGTATTGTGACCGTACACAACATCAAGATTCTGCCGAATGCAGCCCGGGAAACGGGTGTGACGGGTGGCCGGAATTATGCGCTGAGCATGAGCGCTCTGGTCAGAACCTACCGGTACCTGGATGAAGGAGAAATGGGCGCCGCCGTGGTTAAGTCCGTCCCGAAATCCAGGCCCTGACAGGATCTCTCATGTACCGCTCATGAAGATCAAGGTGTATTGTGAGGTCACCTGCCATATGGCGATGGCGGGTGTCTGCTTGATTATGCAGGGTTGCAGTCGGGATGATCTGTCGGATCTTCACGCCTATGTCGCCGAAGTTCCACGCCTATGTCGCCGAAGTCAAGGGTCGCCCCAAGGGAACGATTGCCGCATTGCCGGAGATTCAGGTGGTGGAGCCATTCATGTTCAGGCCGCAGGAGGTGCGTGATCCCTTCGAACCCGATGAATCCTTACAGGAATCTGAAGAGGTTCGCGTGGAAAAGGGAATCAAGCCGGATACCTTGCGACCCCGCGAGGAACTGGAGACTTTCGAGCTGGATGCCCTGCGTATGGTGGGGACGGTCAGACAGTCGGGGGTTGTCTGGGCCTTGGTGGAAACCAAGGAGGGCGCCATTCACCGTGTCAAAGTGGGCAATTACATGGGTAACAATTACGGCAAGATCGTGAATATTGTGGACAACCAGATCGAACTCGTTGAGGATAGTACCGGCGTTTGGCGCGAGCGGAAAGCTTCAGTGACGATGGCGGACAAGGCAGGCAAGGCGCCATGAAAGTTCGCTCCCCATCATTCCGCATGGATTTTGGGAGATCTGTATCTGCCTGGGCGCTGTTACTGCCTGGATTATTCGCCATAGTTTTCGAGGCACAAGCCGGTAACCGGCTTCGATTCATCGATTACGCGCAACTGCCTGGCGACCGTCTGGAATTCGTGCTGCGTCTGGATGGGCCACCCGCAAGTCCCCGCGATTTTCAGACGGAAAACCCCGATCGCATCGTGTTGGATTTACCCGGGGTCACCAATGATGTGGACAACCGCAAGACGGTCCAGATCGTGGAGGCGGGAGGACGTACCCGCCTGGTATTCAATTTGGTCACTATGCAACCCTATACGCTGAGAGCGGAAGGCAATCGCATCGTGATGACTCTGCGGGGCAGGAATGGCGGAAGGCTGGAGCAACCGGCGCCGTTGCCGGCGGTGACTCAGCGCCCGAGGGTTTCGCCAAGCTATGGCGTGACGCGTGAACTCGGTAATATCGATTTTCGCCGTGGCGAGGGTGGCGAAGGTCGCGTGCTGGTGACCTTGGGTGATCCCAAGGCTTTAGTGGATATCCACCGTGAAGGCAGCAAGGTGGTCATTGGTCTGCCCGAGGCCGTCCTGCCTTCGCGCCTGGCCCGCCGACTTGATGTCATCGATTTCGCGACGCCGGTTCATTTTATTGAGGCCATGCCGGAGTCTGGCGGCGCCCGCATTCTCGTAACACCGGTATCCGACCGCTATGAATTTTCCTCTTATCAGTCCGGAGGCCTCCTGGCGGTTGAGTTCAGGGCGATTTCCAAACAGGAGCTTGACATCGGGGATCGCAAGAAACCGATCACCTACTCCGGAAACCGGCTCACCCTGAACTTTCAGGACATCTCGGTACGTTCGGTTTTACAGATACTGGCCGATTTTACTAACATCAACAAAATGACACTGCGCTTGCAAGATGTGCCCTGGGACCAGGCCCTGGATCTGGTGTTGAAATCCAAGGGCTTGGGCAAGCGGCAGGAAGGGAACATCATTCGCGTCGCGCCACTGGATGAACTCAATAAAATGGAGCAGGATGAACTGGAGGCGCGTCAGGTGGTCGAGGAACTCGAACCACTGCGAACTGAAATCGTCCAGGTGAATTACACGACGGCCGAAGAGTTAAAAAAAATCCTGGTTGGGGCCAGTTCAAGAACCGACAAGGCGGTCATGGAAACCAATCCGATCTCAGGGCAGCGCACCACCGCCAGAACCACGGCTGTCGACGAGGGACAGACTTTGCTCTCGTCTCGGGGCAATGTCACCACCGATCCGCGCACGAATCAACTGATCATCCATGAAACCAGCCGGAATCTGGAGCGGATTCGGAATCTGATCCGCGAACTGGATAAACCGGTGCGTCAGGTACTGGTTGAGTCCAGGATTGTCATTGCCACCAACGAGTTTACCCGGGAGCTTGGGGCGCGCCTTTCATTGAATCGTGCCGGTACGGTGAACAAACAGGCCAATACCTATCAGGGTGGACTGGTTGAGAACGTAGACTATGCGGTTACCCCGCCTTCCGATATCAGCAACATATCCGGCGATGCGTTGGTGGATCTCGCGGCGACGGCGGCTTCCGCCAGCGGTGGATACTTTGGCGTTACCTTTCTGAAGGTGGGAGAGTATCTGCTGGATCTTGAATTATCAGCCGCTCAGATTGATGGCCGGACCGAAATCATTTCGACCCCCAAGGTGGTGACCACCGATGGCGCGGAAGCCTATATTTTGCAGGGTGAGCAGATACCCTATTCACAAAACAACGCCTTGGGCGCCTCCAATACCCAATTCAAGGATGCCGTCCTGGAACTCAAGGTGACCCCCCATATCACGGCGGATCAGAATATTCTGATGGATCTTTCCGTGAAGAAGGATGCCCCGGGCGCCAGACAATATTCCAATGGTAACGTCGGCATCGAGAAGCGGGAAATATTGACCAAGGCCCAGGTCTCCAACGGCGAGACCATGGTCTTGGGCGGCGTCTTTGAGGGTGATCAGGTCGACAAGACCGACAAGGTGCCCTTCCTGGGTGACTTGCCAGGCGTGGGTTTCATGTTTCGCCGTACGCTGACCCAGGACAAGAAAAAGGAATTGCTCATTTTCATTACCCCCAAGATCGTGGGGTCGGCGCTGGTCCAACGCTGAGCGCAGGCTAGTGGTTCTTTGCGGGATTGACTGGCGCGGAATTATCCTGGGTCAGGTAGCGTCCAGGGCAAGCACCGATCATGAAGCCGCGGGGCCGACTCCGATGGCTTCCAGCATCCTGATGCGAAATCCCCGGCGCCTGTGGTTGCAGGCGCCGGGGATTTCACCGTCGCGAACTAGGCGCCGGGGATTTCACCGTCGCGAACTGAGCGTGAGTCTAGACCGGCTCCTGCTCCGGCCCCATCACGGTTTGAGGCGGCGGTGGAGGAGGGGGCGCATCGGGCTCGATGAAGCTGTCATGGGCTTCAGAAACTGTTTCGATGGAGGTTTCCCGAGGTGGTACGAACGCCGTGACCTGTTGCGCCTTGTCTGGGCTGGAAACATCCGGGGTTGGCGCTATTCTCCCATCGCCGCTCTCCGAGGTCTCGGAAACCACCACGGTGTGTGCCGGACGCAAGGGGATACGCCGATCGCGGCGCCCCCGTGTGCGTCGGCGCGTATTACGCCGCCCGGATTCCTGGGAATCCTGATCCTCTTGCGACACATGGGGTTCTGATGAGTCATTGCCCTCATGGTGGGGCGGGGTGCTGTCGAAAGCGGGCGTGGCGGAATCAGGCTGGGTTTCCCCGGGCTCTTCCCACTCCACCTTCCTGTCCTCACCCGGCGGTACCAGACCCTTGTGGCGGGGTGAACGCGAGGTCC
>Ga0194127_10003151_pt1 | contig 21484 bp, 15 predicted proteins | sample TA2KigC100mmetaG_FD_148624 | JGI IMG/M metagenome (GOLD analysis project Ga0194127, IMG submission 148624) | Freshwater microbial communities from Lake Tanganyika, Tanzania - TA2015036 Kigoma Deep Cast 100m | ecosystem: Environmental > Aquatic > Freshwater > Lake | place: Tanzania: Lake...
GAAGTTCCGAACTAGCGGAACTTCACGACGTGGTTCAGAGTTCAGGTGACAGGCTACAGAACTCCCACAAGTTCCCCCCGGAGTTGCGTAGCCTGGCACCGGAACTTGGCACCCCTCGACCTTGACGAGGATCCGGTGCCGGCGCGTCCATCGTCTCGCTTTGTAGAAGAAGCTCGTGTAGATCTTCACTGGTTCTCCGGTTCTCGCGAACCGTCGCCGCGCACGAGCGAGGATGCGCGCGGTCTTCCTCTGGAAGACGGTGTGATGCGGGATCCCGATCAGGAAGTCGATGGCGTGGGTGTCCAGGTAGTTCACGAGGCCCGGAGCGGCGAAGGCCGCGTCCGCGCGGAACCGGATCGGCGCTCGGGGAAAGCGCTCCCGGAGCCGCGGAACGAGACGCCGCAGTTCCTCGACCGTTCCCTCGGCATCGGGTGCGGTCCCTCGACGAAGACGAGAGGAGAGCAGATGTCCAGTCCGCCCCTCGAAGATCAGGAGCGGATGGTACATGTAGGTGTTGTACTTCCCGTGGAAGAGCGCAAGCTGCTGGTGGCCGTGCGTCGGATCCTCGGTCGAGTCGGCATCGAGCAGGATCTCCTGGTTCTTTCTCTCGCGCAGCCTTTTGCCGTGCCGGAGAAACCAGGCAAACGAAAGCTCGCCGAGCCCTCGGATGTCCTCCCACGTCGCCGTGTTCTCCAGACGCGACATCGTCGACTGCGTCGCCAGAGGCTCGCCCGGTCCCTCTTCCCGAACGATCGTCTGGAACGTCGGGTCGTGCCGGAGGAGGTTCGAGTCGATCGCGTCCTCGTAGCCCGCCGCAATCTGATAGACCCGCTGACGAAGAAGATCCCGCATCGGGTGCAGGACATAGCGGCCATCCCGACGGTCGTCGAAGATCGTTCCCAAGCACTCGGTCAGGTGCAGTCGATGATCCAGGTCGCGGAGGATCAAAAGCCCCGGGTCGGTCGTCAGCAGACCGCCCCGAAAATCGAGCGCAATCTTCGGTTGAAATCCGAAGCTCAGTTGGGTCAGAATCCTCGCAGCCATCGTTCCTCCTTGTTGTGTGGCCGGGGGCTACTTGCCAATTCTCTCTTACCACACTTCTCGAGAACGATGGCTCTCTATTTATGGAAAACGCATGCATAATCCAGGTTAGGGGGCACGGAGACGGGGATGCAGACTCCCCCCCTGGAGACTACCCCCCAAGAAGGGGATCTCTAAAAACCCCAAACCGGGGAGGTGTAATTGTCGCCGAGGGGACAGTGTAGTTGTCGTTGACCAGGCGGAGGCGTGTGGCGCCCGCGCGACGGCCGTTGCGCCCCGTGGCCAGAGGCGAGCGGAGGAGACGGGAGCCACGTCAGCGAAACAGCGCCTTGATCGCCCCCCACGACGCAGGTTCCACAGACGTCTCCTCGCATGAAAACGCGGCGTCCATGAGGATATTGCAGAACCCAGTCTGATCCTGAAACGGGATGGGCGGGCAAAAGGCGTAGCCGGGGCCTCCGTACGCCCAGCTGCGCGCCTCCTCGGGTGGGGGAGCGCATCCGACCTGATGGTTCTTCGCCGCCGAGTCCGTAATAAGCCACGGGAGGACACCCTTGTCCCACATTGCCAGGACACCTAAGAAGTTGCTCTCCGAGGATCCTAGACCTGCGCAATGATTCCATCTCTCTACTGGGTCTTGCGCCGCCAGCGTGCCTATGGGTGGCTCTACCTTGCAGAACGCTGCATCCACCTCGTACAACCTGTATGTGACCGTGTATCCGTATCCGGGGTAGGTATACCGCCAATACCACCAGAATCCTTCATGAAGACACGCTTCGCCCGGATCCTTCGCACAATCCACGGGCAGATCGAACACCACGCCTACCTCCTCCTCGAACCCAAGCGACCATGCCCAAATCCACCCCGAGCACAGGTCATAGTGGACGACAGAGCATGAACCCTGGTCAGCCGTGAGCGCCTCATGCGCCGCGACCGGATCCCGAACGGGGATCCGGGGAACTTTTCCATTGCTACTCGTAGTGGCAATGAGCAACATCCAGGGAAGAAGAAATCCGCACTTCCTCATTCCACTACCTCACAAGCACGATCTTCCCAATTCCAATTGACCCAGCGCCGACCTTGCCCCCTCCGTAGTTGAAGGTTTCGAGGGCGGCGAACTCTCAGGTTCATTTTAGGCCACCATCTCCTGGTCATCAAGCTCCTTGGAACGGAGAGTCGCCTCGAGCTGCCAGAGATCGCGATACCCGAGGATCTTCCGGAAGCGTTTCTCGGCAGCAAGGAACGCGCTCGCTGCCCACCGAGCGACCATCTCTCCTCCTTGCCATCTCGTCACCCGCCCCATCGGATACTGGATCGTCCCGATCGGACTCTCGATGAGGTTCGTGCTCACGAGGCAGCGGCGGAGCGATGGCGACACGTCGAGCTTCGCCACAGTGAACATCTCCTCGAGACCTTCGAGGAGGCTCGCCGCGGCTCCAGGATATTCGGTCTTCAACCATTCCACCTGCTGCTTGAGACGGGCCATCCCTTCCTTGGGATCCAGCTTGAACGCGGCCCGCATCACGGCTCGAACCTGTGGGGCGAGATCCTTCGGAAGCTCCTTGACCACGTTGCGGATCTTGTGAAGGCGACAGCGCTGCACGAATTGCCGCTTGCCGAACACCTGCTTCACCGCCGATCGAAGAGCCTTCGCCCCGTCCATCACGAAGAGGTACCGCCTCTTCGGGTCCACACCCCGTTCCACCAGACTCTCCAAGAGCCGGACCGAGGCTTCGAGGTTCTCGCTCGCCCCCGGCGCGATCCCGAGCACGTGCTTCTTCCCCGCCGTGTCCACGCCGAGCGCCCCGATCACGTGATGCCCTCCGAACTCCACCCCGTCCAGGTAGATGACCAGAAGATCGAGAGCGTCCAGCTGCCGGCTCGCCAGCTTCTCCAACGACTCCGCGCTCGCTTCCAAGAACTCCCGGCTGATGCTCGACTTCGACACCCCCACCGTCTCCGCCATCTCCCCGATCACCTCCGCGTACCGACGCGTCGAAACCCCGTGCATCAAGAGCGTCTCGATCCGCTTCCGAAGATGCGGATGCGTGCGCAGCGACTCATACGCGGGAATCGCCACCTCTCCTCTCCCTTTCGCGCGAAGCCGGGGCTTCGTCACCCGAATCTTCCGATCCGAAAGCGCCACGATCCCTCCCTGACTGCCGTGCCACCCGATCGCTCCCCCACGCTTCCCCGGATGCCGCTCCCCCGCGACCTGCTCCGCCGAGAGCTCCAAGATCGCCTCGATCGACGCCCGGCTCACCACATCCAACACCTCCGCCACCCTCGACGACGACTCCTCGATCAACTCCAGAAAGGGAAGGAACGCCTCCCCGTGCGACGCGAACACCTTCGCCAACTTCCGACTGGTCCGGCTCATCGACTTCGGGTACGATCCTCTCATGGCGGTTCTCTCCTTTCGTTGAGAGGTTGTCTGCACCCGATCTTACACGATCGGGCGGAGAGAGCCGCCGCCCTCGTCTCTCAACCTCCAACTACGGGAGGGGCATCCTCCGTGCCGACCAGGACCACGGTTGAGCCCTGCGGATGCCGGCTTGCGCTGGCGGGTTCGGTGCCTGTCACCCAAGCTTGCGGTCAGTCGATCCGGCGACGTGACGTTGATTGGTGGTCCCTCGGGAAGTGAAGCTGCAAGAGAAAGGACGCCTCCCGATCTTCGGGATTGACCTCGTGCGCGCGGCGAAGCGCCTGTTGGGCGTTGGGAGCATCGCCGTTTAGCAGGTGGAAAGACGCCTCGGCCAGCCACCGGCTCCCCTCGACGTATCGGGCCATCCGCTCCGGGTCCGGAACGTCCGTGAAGAGGACGCCCGGATCGGTGCGGGCCTCGATGAGGAGACGGAGGTTCGCCGCGGCGTTCCCCGGATCCAGGCAGCGCGGGGCGAAGAACTCGGTGTACGACCGGTCGTCCGTGTGGATCCACCCATGAGGCGCGAGCGTCCGGATCCCCTCTCCCGTGAGCATCAGCGTGGCCGCCAGGTGATACGGGTCGCTGTGGAAGCGCGGGTCCGCCGCGAGCGCGGCCGCCCGCTTCTCCCACTGGCGGAAGTCGACGCGAAGAGGCTCGCGCGCGCCGAGCATCACCGCGTGCGAGTGCCCGAGCCACACCGTGCAGTGCGGGAAGACATCTTGGAAGGTGCGGAGGATCCCCAAGAACTCCTCCCGCCCCAGCTTGTGCAGCGGCAAGTACTGCGACACCATGCCGCCGGGCTTCAGGCGCCGTCGGCAGAGGTCGAAGTAGTCGCGCGTGTACAGGTTGCCCGAACCGAGGATCGGGTGGGTCGGATCGCAGGAGATGAGGTCGTAGGTCCTCCCGCTTCGCTGGAGGTGGTGACGGCCGTCGCCAGCGATGATCATGAGACGCGGATCGCCGGCCACGCCGCCGTTCAGGTCGCGGTAGTGGATTGATGCCTCGGCGAGGCCCGGCACAAGCTCGGCGCACTCGATCGACTCGACCGCGGGGAGAGAGGCGATGGCCGAGGTCGTCACGCCGATGCCGAAGCCGATCACGAGCACCTCGCGGCAGTCGAGCCCGAGAAGGTAGGGGAGGTAACCGACCATTTTGACGACCTTGATCGCGTCGTAGGAGGAGCCGATCACGGCGCTGTTGTTCACGTAGGTGTGCTTGGCGCCTCCGGGCCCCGGGTCCCGCCCCACGGTCAGCGTCCCCTCCACCGACTCGCGATAGAAGAGGATCTCGCGATCGAAGCGGATAAAGGATGGCGGGAGGATTCGAACGTTCGGCAGGAGGAGCATGAGCGCCGTGAGGACGGCAGCCCCCGTCCCGACGACCGCCCGCATCCAGCCGGGCGACCGCGCGCCGCCGCGGGCGAGCGTATAGAACGCGGCCGCGACGATCAGGGCAAGCAGGAGGAGCACCGATCGCACGGCGCCGAGCCCTGGAAGCAAGAGGAACGCCGCCGCCGCCGGGCCGAGAACGGCTCCCGCTGTGTTCACCATGAGCACGAGGCCCGCGCCGCGCCCGACGCGCGCCCGGTCCGGGATCACCAGGCGACAGGCCAGAGGAAAGACGAAACCCGAACAGGCGGCGGGGGGAACGACGACGAGGAGCGCCGCCACGAGCGGGATGCCGAGCACGCGGAGCATCGGATCGGCGAGCAACGACTCGAAGGGGAACATGAGCGCTTGGGGCATGCGGGCGAGGAGCGCGAGCCCCGCGCCGGCGGAGGCGCCGAGCAAGAGGAGGGCGCCGGCCAGCGCGCGCACCGGGTCGGCCCTCCCCGTCCCGCGACGCGCGTAGAAGGCGCTCCCCGCGAAGGCGCCCAGGATCGCGAGCGAGGAAACGAGCGCGAAGGTGTAGCTCGTGTTGGTCAGATAGATGCGGAGCATGCGGAGCCAGAGGACCTGCAACGCCAGGATGCAGAACCCGCAGGCGAAGGCGGCGACGAGCGCGGCCTCTCGGCCTTTCGAGGCGGCCGACGCGGGGGCGGGCTGGGGCGCTTCGCGCGCCTCGGCGGGAGCCGTCGATCCGCGCGCGGAAAAAAGCCAGACGGCGAGACCGAGGTCGATGGCGACGGCCAGCCCCATCGTGGCGCGCTGGCCGAGCGCGCCCAGGAGGACGAACCCCGCGGCCAGCCCGCCGAGCGCGCTTCCGAGAGTCTCGAGCGCGTAGAGACGGCCGAGCGATCGCCCGATGGGGTCGCCGGAGCGCACCGCGAGCCCAGCCACGAGCGGGAAGACGCCTCCCATCAGGAAGGTCGGCGCGAGGAGGACGCACGCGGCGAGAGCGAAGACCAGCGCATCCGCCGGGCCGGCGGCGAAAGAACGCGCGGCGAGAGCCGTTTGGATCCTTGGGAGGGCCAAGGTCGCGAGCCCGTAGCCGAGAGCGCTCGAACCCCCTATGCCCGCCAGCAGAAGTCCAAGAAGCCGGCGAGCGTCTCGCCGAGCGCCCGGCGCGCGGGCCCACACGTACGCTCCCGCGCCGAGCCCGGCCATGAACACGGCCAGCACCAGCGTCGACGCCGTCACCGTCGCCCCGAGAACCAGCGCGAGCAGCCGCTGCCAGGAAACCTCGTAGACCAAGAAGGAGAAGCCGGCCAGGAAGATGATGACAGGGAGCGCGGCCGGCTCGCCTCGGTTCCTGCTCGTGCGCCTCATCCCTCTCCTTGGAGTTTTGGAGTTCCGGTGCCAGGGAGTTCCGGCAAGTTCCGGTGCCAGGCTACCGATCTCAAGTTCCGGTGCCAGGCTACCGATCTCAGTTCCGGTGCCAGGCTACCGATCTTGTTTCCGAAACTTCAAAGTCGAGATCGGTAGCCTGGCACCGAAACTGCCCACCTAGAACTCCTATGGCACCGGGACTAAGAGATCGGTAGCCTGGCACCGAAACTACCACCGCCGGAACTAGCACCGGAACTAGTCACGCGAACTTACCCGAAACTCACTCCATCGTGCGATGATAGAGAAAGCGAGTGCGGCCCGGCTCCATCTCCCACGGACCGAGATCGATTGTCTCCAGACGATTTCCTTGATGCGAAAAGAGATCGATCTCGACCTTCTCGTAAGTTCCGGGCGGGACCGAGAGGCGGGCGATCTGGAAGTTCGACGGAAGCGTCTCCCAACTCCGAAGGTCCGCCCGCTCGTTCAGGGTGTTCGCGATGTTGAGCACGGCGCCAAGAATCCTGTTCTTCTTCTTCACGCGGTCCACCTCGACGTGCTTCACGACGAGCCTCGCGATCATCCGCGCCACGGCCCGGCCATAGCGATCCTCGAGGTCCTTCTCCGCGATCGCGGCGATGTCCCCGGCGAGCTCCGTCCGCGCCGAGACGCCCCCCGCCCGAAGAACGCAGTACGCCGCCCGGGGCGGAATCGCGCGGTACGACGGGAACGCGAGGGAGAAGATCTCCTCTCCCGCCACGACGTCGAAGCGCTTCTCCTCCTTCACCGGCGCCTGCCCGTTCTCGAGGACGAGGACGATCTCGGCCGACTTCCTTCGCTCGGCATACGGAGTCCACTCCGCGTCCGGCCAGCGCTCACGGAACTCCGCCACGAGCGGCCCCAGCCCCTGCGCCTCGGCGAGGCGAAGGACCGCCGATCGAAGAGACGCGGGAAACGGCGTCCCGTACGCCTCTCCGTGTTTGTCGAACGCCGCCACCGCGAGGCGATAGGCGACGAGCGCGTCGTTCCGGTTCCCCTCCGATTCGTAGATGATGCCGGAGAGGTACCTTGCGAAGGCGTCCTCCGCGTAGACGTTCTTCTTCTCGTACTTCTCCTGGATCTCGACGAGCCGGTTGTTCAGGGCGCGGCACTCGACGAGCGCTGCCGACCTGTCGTCCTGAGCGAGGTAGTTCAGCGCCTTGAACGGATGGACGAGGACCTTCTCGAAGTCCTCCCCTTGATATTCGAGCTGATAATCATTTATGAGAAAAGCTGTCGCCTGATCGGAGAGGTCGAGGACGTCCACCTCCTCGAGGATCTCCTCCGCCCGGGCGAACGCTTCGTTCGACTCCTCGGTGCGTCCCGCAGTGTGAAGGATCACCCCGCGATCGAGCGCCGCGAGAAGACGATCCTTCGAGCGCGCCTTCCTCTCCAGCGTCGTGAGGGCCCCGTCGAGGTCTCCCCGATAGAACGCCTCGTACCCCTTCCGTCTCTTCTCGAGCCCGCTCGCCCCGCAGCCGGCGGCGGCGAACAGGAGAATGACGAGGAGCGCGCACTCCCCCGCACGAAGCGGGAACCGCCCGCGAAACGAGGAGGAGATGAGCCGCGGCCGCATTGGGGATCGTCCGGCGGGATCTACAGCCGGGTCCCGCTCGCCTCGAAATGCTTCGCGATCTCGAGGTCGTCGGTCCACTCGATCACCGCCGACTCGAGGCTCGTCAGCTGGAGCGTGACCTTGTACGTCACGATCCGTTTCTTCCCGAGCGTCGACTGGATCGAGGAAAGATCTCCGGTCAGGATGTACATCGCTCCTTCCTGCCGGCCGGTGCGGACCGCGCGCGAGGGATCCACGGCGCCCGAGGACTGATACTTATACTCTTCAAGAATCGCGTCCCTCGCCTCCTTGTTCAGGAAACGGACGCGCTGCGACTTGACGAGCTTCGTTTGGATCATGTCGGTGAGCGCCCGAACGTCGATGTGCTCAGCGGTCGCGTTGGTGACCTCGTCGACGACGATCACCGGCCTCTCGCCCGGCCGGAGCGCGGTGAACTCGGCGATCCATGGGGCCGCGAGAAGCGACTCGACGAGCTGATCCGCGGCGAGCTGGTTGTCCCGATGCGACCACTTGGTGTCGTACTGGAGGTCGGTCGTCGGGTCGAGCCGCTCCATCTCGATCGACTGTCCGCATCCCGCGACGATGGCCAGGACGGGAATCCAGGCGAGAGACGACGTGCGCAGGTTCCTTTTCATGTTCGATCTCCTCCCGCGCGGGGGCCGCCGGACTCACCGGGCGTGTCCCCGCGCCACGGCGCCGGGACCGCCGGCCCCGGACGCGCACTTTATCCTCTTATCGGGCTTCAGGTTGCACTCATGGAGCCCTCCGGGGAGCTCAGGGGGCTCCCCCGACGAGCCGGATACGCAAGGAGAGTGCCGAACCGCCGCGCCATCACGTTCCTAGGGAGCCGCTGTCTGCGAGAGCTGGAAGAAGACCGGCTCGGAAACGGTCAGGTCCTTCGGGGGGAACCCGCTCTTCGCGCGGATTCGATAATGAAGCGCCTCGCCCGCGCGGAGGCGCCCGGCGGCCTCCTCCGGAATGGGCAGGCGCCCGGTCTTCGTGCTCCGCTTCCCGAGCGGCTCCAGCCTCCCGTCCAGGATCTCCACCTCGTAGCCGCTTGCGCCGGGGACTTCCCGCCAGACGATCTCCACGGGGACCTCGGACACGATCCCCACGGGGGTGATCGGGAGCACGAAGGGAACCTCCGCCACGGGAGAGGCGGGCGCCGGAGGGCGGCGCGCGAGGAGGAATATCGCCGCGGCGGCGAGCAGAATCAGAATCAAGAGGAAGAAACCGCGCCGAGCCACACGTCCCTCCTTCCGGGCCGTCGGGGGGATTGTAGCCGAAACCGCCCCCTTTTCCACTCGATCCCTCGCCGGAAAAGACCGGAACCGAGCGCCCCCCGCATGGTACAAGAGATACGAGAACGAACCGGCCGGGGCGATCCGCCCCGGCTTCGAAAGGAGATGCGTCATGGACAGCCACATAGGAATTCGAACCGGAAAGACGGGGCGGCGCCTGCAAGCGGCCCTCCTCGCGGTGATCGTCGCATCCGCGCTCGCCGCCGCCGGGACCTTCCTCGAACCGGCGGGGACGAGCCCATCGGCGCGGGCGGCGGACGATCCGGCCGCGGACCGCGAGGCGATCGCGTCGGCCAAGGGGCTCGGGCAAGCGTTCACGGCGGTCGCGCGCGAGGTCGTCCCGTCGGTCGTGACGATCACGAGCAGCCGCGTGATCCAGACCTCCCGATCGTTCGGCGGACCGGACATGAACGAGTTCTTCCGCTTCTTCGGCATGCCGTTCGGAGACGAGGAGGGAGGCGAGATCCTCCAGCGCGGGCTGGGCTCGGGCGTGATCGTCTCCTCCGACGGGTACATCGTGACGAACAACCACGTCGTCTCGGACGCCAAGGAGGTCGCGGTCGTGCTCTCCGACGGCGAAGAGTACGAGGCGGAGATCGTCGGCACCGATCCGAAGAGCGACGTCGCGGTGATCAAGATCCAAGCGAGGGGATTGCCGGCCGCGCGACTCGGCGACTCGGAGGCGCTCGAGGTGGGCGAGTGGGTTCTCGCCGTCGGCTCGCCGTTCAGCCAGCAGCTCAACCACACGGTGACCGCGGGGATCGTCTCCGCGAAGAGCCGCGTCGCGGTCGGCCTCGCCGACTACGAGGACTTCATCCAGACGGACGCGGCGATCAACCCGGGGAACTCAGGAGGCGCGCTCGTCGATCTGGACGGACGCGTGGTCGGCATCAACACGGCGATCGCCTCGCGAAGCGGGGGCTATCAAGGGGTCGGTTTCGCCATCCCGATCAACATGGTGACGCGGATCAAGGACGAGCTGATCGCGAGCGGTTCCGTGACCCGCGGGTGGCTCGGCGTCGGCATCCAACCGGTCACCAAGGAGATCCAAGAGGCGCTCGATCTCCCCGATCGGAACGGGGTCTTGATATCGAGCGTGGTCGAGGACAGCCCGGCGGAGAAAGCGCGCATCGAGCGGCAGGACGTGATCGTCGCCCTGAACGGCGAGAAGGTCGAGAGCCTCCGCTCGTTCCGCAATCGGATCGCCGCCACGCCTCCGGGGACCAAGGTGGATCTTTCCATCGTGCGGGGCTCGAAGAAGAAGGACGTGAGCGTCGTCCTCGGCAAGCTGCCGGACGACGACGAGACCGCCCGTCCGGTTCTCGCCGAGAAGACCCGCGAGAAGCTCGGCATGAGGGTCCGCGAGATCACGCCGGAGACACGCCGGGCCTTCGGGCTCGAGCGGACCGAGGGGGTCGTGGTGACCGAGGTTCTTCGCGGCGGCGCCGCCGCGAAGGGGGGAGTTCGCGAGGGAGATGTCCTTCTCGAGATCGACAGCCGGGAGATCCGAACGACCGCGGACTACACGCGCGCGATCGGCGACGTGAAAGAGGGGACCGTCGCGCTCCTTCTTGTCGAACGGGAGGGGAGCACGATCTACGTCACGATCCGCGTGCCGGAGTAGGACCCGCGCCCGCGAGGGGGGAACAACCGAGGGGCGGCGCGCGATACGCCGCCCCTCTCGTTCGGTACGATCGCTCGAAGCGCTCGATCAGAGCGCCACGTTGATGCTCGCCACCACGACGAAGTTCTCGTATTCCACCGCGGTGCCGAGGTCCGTAATCCCGTACAGGTAAAAGACCCCCTCGAGCACCGCCTCCTCGATCGCATCAAGGTTCGTGATGTAGTCCTGCGACTCCTCGAACGTGATCGTTCGCGTCTCGCCGGCCCCGAGGTTCGCGTTCTCGATAATCGGCGTCGCCTGGGCCTTGATCGTCGCGATCGAAGGCGAAACGCCGAGATCGACGAGCGAGAGGTACATCGCCCCCTTCGCCTCGCCGGGGCCCTCGTTCGTCACGGTGACGAAGAACCCGAAGTACTCGAGGGATTGCAGCTTGTCCTTATGCTCGTCGTAATCCTCGTTCCCATTGAGGTCCACGGAGATGCGATGGACCGTCTTGTCCGCGGACGATTCCCCGTCCCCGAACACCTGCACCAGAATGAGCTGTCCGCTGACCAGGCAACCCGCCGCGAAGAGCGCAGCGAGCGGGAAAACAAGAAGCGCGCGTCGATTCCGCATCGTTCCGCCCTCCTACGCGCCGAAGTAGAAATTGAGGCCCGCGAAAATGCCGACGCTCTTCCGGGACCCGCCCCCGTCCAGGGGAATCACGATGAAACGCCCGCTGACGTCGATGTCGAAGAGCGCGCCCGGCTTGATCGCGAGCCCGAGGCCCCCGTTGTATCCGACGCGCGTCTCGTCGTCCTTGTACGAGACATCCGGCTTCAGCGTGTACGACCCGATCCCGCCGGTCGCATAGAGGCTCGCGCCCGGCTCGATCGGAAATCCGCCGAGGTTGAGGTTTAAACCGATGGTCTGGATCGAGCCCCCCTTCGTCGAGAACTCGAGATCGGGATCCTCCTCGGTGTGGTCCTTGTCTCCCACCGCGATCCACGTGATCGACGGCTCGAGCACGAAGATCGACCCGAGGCCGACCTTCGCTTTGGCGCCGTAGAGCGCTCCGCTCCCGGCGTCGTCTTGCACGATCGGGATGTGGTACGCGCCGTAGCCTCCCGCGGCAAGGCCGATTGCCCCCGCGGGAGCGGCGAGCCCGGCGCTCAAGAGAAGCGCCGCGGCCGCTTTCCATCGTCCGTTCATTCCGTCTCCTTTCCCCGCCGGGATGGGGGTCCCGGCTACATCCTGCCGTAGTGCGGTCCTCCGCCCCCCTCGGGCGTCGTCCAATCGATGACCTGATACGGATCCATGATGTCACACGTCTTGCAGTGCACGCAATTCGAAAAGTCGATCCGAATCCCCTTCGGCTTCTCCCCGTCCCATTCCATGTGGTAGACCGACGCCGGGCAGAAGCGCTCGCACGGAGCGCCGTACTCGCGCACGCAGCGGTTCACGCAGAGATCCGGCTCGCGAATGACGAGGTGCGCCGGCTGGTCCTCCGGATGCTCGGTCCCCGACTTGAAGAGGTCGGTGAGCTTGTCGAACGCGTACTCGTTGTCGAACGGAGGCGGTTCGGGGGCCTTCCGCGGCGTCCCGTAGTAGCCCGCGATCGTCCGCATCCGCTCGTGGCCCGCGCGCGCGCGCATCCGCTCCCTGATCCCGCGCCCGCCCGTCGCGAGCTGCAGGCCCGCGTGGAGAAGCCCGGTCCAGAGGCCCCCTTCGAACCCCTGATGGAAATTCCTTGCTCCGTAAAGCTCCCTGCGGGCGGGGCTCGCCTCGAACGCCGAGTCGTAGCGAGCGAGACGCGCCTCGGAGAAGTCGTCGGCGAAGATCGCCTCCGCGATCGCCTCGGCGGCGAGCATCCCCGATTCCATCGCGAGGTGAATTCCTTTTAGACGAAAAGGATTGAGAAGAGAAGCGGTGTCGCCGATGAGGAGAGCCCCGCCGAGGGAGAGCTTCGGCACCGCGTAGTAGCCTCCGAGCGGCATCGACTTGGCGCCGTATCCTTCGAGCGAGCCCCCCTCCAGAATGCCGCGAAGAAGCGGATGCTTCTTCCATTCCTGGAAGCGCTCGTGCGGATCGAGAAAAGGATCCGGATAGTCGAGCCCGACCACGAGGCCGATCGAGACGAAGCCGCCCGACATCCCGTAGATCCATCCGCCCCCGTAGGTGTCCTTCGCGAGCGGATGGCCCATCGTGTGGATCACGCGCCCGGGGGCGATGCGCCCCTCGGGAACCTTCCACACTTCTTTCACGCCGATCCCATAGACCTGCGGGTTCCGCCCCTCGAGGAGATCGGGGCGTTTCGCGAAGAGCTTCTTCGCGAGGCTTCCCCGCGTCCCCTCGCCGAGGACGGTCACCTTCGCGCGAAAATCGGCGCCCGGCTGGTAGTTCGGCTTCTCGCGCCCTTCCTTGTCGATCCCTTTGTCGGCGGTCCGCACGCCGGCGACGCGTTCCCCATCCCACAGAAGATCCGCGCCCGGGAAGGTGGGGAAGATCTCGACCCCTTCCTCTTCAGCGATTCCGGCGAGCCACTTCGTGAACGCGCCGAGGCTGATCACGTGGTTGCCGTGGTTGCGAAGAGGGGCGGGAGTGAACGGGACGCGGATCTTGCCGCGGGCGGTGAGAAAGTAGAGATCGTCCTCGCCGACCGATCCCTCGAGCGGGCACTCTTTTTCCGGGAAATCGGGGACGAGCGCCGCGAGCGCGCGCGGGTCGAGAACGGCGCCTGAGAGCGCGTGCGCGCCGGGCTCCTTCGCCTTCTCGATGACCGCGAGGAAGATTTCCTTGGGCGGTTCTCCGGCTCGTTCCCTCTCCGCGTTCTTCGCGCGGACGAGCCTCGCGAGATGGATGGCCCCCGCGAGCGACGCGGGCCCGGCCCCGACGAACAGCACGTCGACATCGAGAACTTCCCGCTCGTTCGCCACGGCCGCCTCCCCGGAGCTTCGTGGAACGGGGGTCACGATCTCCGCTTGAGCGGTAAGCTAGCAGAATCGGCGCGAGCCGCGCAACGGGAAAAGCCCTCGCGGGGCGGCTTCGGGAGCGGCGCGGCGTCTTAGCGGAGTCCGTGCTTGTCCAGCTTCTTGTGGAGGCCCCAGCGGGAGATGCCGAGCTCGCGCGCGGTTCGGGAGACATTCCCGTGGTTCTTGCGGAGCAGCTCGCGGAGGAGATCCTTCTCGTAGCGCTCGACGCGGTTCTTGAGAGACCCTTCCGCCGAGGGCCGGATGGGCGCGGAGATCTCCGTCTCCATGCCGCGGACGGCGGGGGAAAGCCGGCTCGCGGTCACCACGCCCTCCTCGTCAAGAACGACGACACGCCTCATCTCGCTTCGAAGCTCGCGCACGTTCCCCGGCCAAGGATGCCGGAGAAGCGCTTGCGAGGCTCTCTCGTCGAGCTTCACCGTCTCCTTCCCCATCTCGGCCGAGAAGAGGCGGAGGAAGTAACGGGCAAGGAGGAGGATGTCCTCGACACGCTCGCGGAGCGGAGGGAGATCGATGTTGATGACGTTCAGCCGATAGTAAAGATCCTCGAGGAAGCGGCCCTCCTTCACCTCGCGCGTCAGGTTCCGGTTCGTCGCGCAGATGAAGCGCACGTCCACTTCTTGGAAGACGTTCGACCCGAGCGGGCGGATCTTCTTCTCCTCGAGAACGTGCAGGAGCTTCGACTGCACGCGGAGGTTCATCTTGTCGATCTCGTCGAGGAAGACGGTCGAGCCGGACGCCTCCGCGAGAAGACCCCGCTTGTCCGCGTGCGCGCCTGTGAACGAGCCGTGCGCGTGGCCGAAGAGCTCGCTCTCCAAGAGCTGCTCGGGGAGCGTTGCGCAGTTGACGCTGAAGAAGGTCTTCGCCGAGCGCGGGCTCTCCGCGTGGATCGCCTGAGCGATGAGCTGCTTCCCTGTTCCGGTTTCGCCGCGGATGAGCACCGTGACGTTCGTTCCGGCCACCTTGCGCACGAGGTCGAGCACCTCGTCCATCCGCCGGCTCTCGGTGATGATCTGATCGAAGTGGGTCGAGCCGCTCACTTGTTTGCGGAGCCGGACGTTCTCTTCCACGAGCTCCTTCTGTCTCGTCGAGAGAACCGAGAGCGCGAACCTCTGCGAGCGGACGAGGCCGACCACCAGGTCCAGCTCCCTCGATCCGTACGGCGGGCGGTGCTCCCCTCGGTCCAAACAGATGACGCCGGAGATCTCCGCGCTCGTCTGAAACGGAACGACGAGGAGGCTCTGCACGGCGCCTCCCTCCGCGATCCGCTCGCCGGGGATTCGAGGGTCTTTGGGGACTGCGGTCGAAAGGAAGGGGCGCCCTCCCCGGCGGCAGCGCTGGAAGAGCGGGAGAAGCGCGCGCGCGAACTTCTTCGCTTCCTCGGTCGACATGCCGTGGGCGGCGCGCTCCACGTGGCGCTGCTCCCCCTCCTCGTACACGAGAAGAACCCCGCGGTCGCCTTCCGTCCGGGCCACGAGCTCCTCCAAGAGATCATCGAGACTGAAATCATCCGAAAGTGAAGGAATCAGATCCTGGACGGCGAGGTGGTCGTTCCGCCCGCTCAGCGAATGATCGATCACCTTCTCCTCGAGCGCGCGCCGGAGCTGGTCCGCCTGATCGATCAGGCGCGCGTCTCCCGCGTCGGCGAAGATCCTTTCCGCTTGCTCGAGGGCGAGCTCCCATTTTCCCGAGATGCCGTCGCGCGAGAGAAGCCGCGCCTCCGCGAGCCGCGCCTTTCCGAGCCAGATCGGGACGCCGGTCTCGCGGAAGATCTTTCGCGCCTCGGCGATCTCGAGCGGGAGATCGCTCTCCTCGCCTTCCGGCCGGTCGATCGCGTAGCGGACATGCCGGACGAGCGCCTTCCCGAGCTCGACCCTCTCCCCCATCTTGCGGAGTTGATCGATGCCGAGGCGGTACATCCGCTCGAACTCCTCCCAGCGTCCCTCCTGGGCGTAGAGCGTGCCGAGCGAGGTGCAGACGAGCGCTTCCTCGAAACGTTCGCCGATCCTTCGGGAGAGGACGAGCGCGCGGCGAAGAAGGGAAGCGGCCTCTTGCGGCTCCCCGAGACGAATCGCCGTGATGCCGAGCCGCCGCGCGATCTGAACGGCGTGCTCCGAGTCCTCGCCGAGCGGAGCGGCGGCGGCGAGCGCCTCGCGGTAGAGCCGGCGGGCCTCCTCCGGGTTCCCCGCACACCGCTCGACATCGCCGAGATCGCGCCGGACGAGGACCTCCTCGCGGAGATACCCCTGCTCGACGCACGAGGGGAGCGCCGATTCGAGAAGCGCCTTCGCCTCGCGGAGACGCCCGCGCAGGATGTCGATCCGCGCGAGCCCGATCATCGAAAGGGCCGCGCACGGATGCCGGCCGTCCTGCGTGTAGATGCGCAGCGAGTCGCGGTACGCTTCCTCTGCGAGATGGAGGTTCCCCTTGTGGAAGTGAACGACCGCAAGGTTGAGCAGCACGTGCCCCTGATACGAGTAGTTGCCCGACGCGCGAAGGAGTTCCTTCGCCTGATCCAGGAGGTAGAGGGCGCGGTCGTTGTCGCTCTGCTCCTTGCACACGAGCGCGAGGTTGATCGTGGCTTGGATCTGGCGGCGCGCGTCGGAGGCGCGGCGCGCGCTCGCGAGCGCGTCCTCGTAATACTCGCGCGCGCGCGCGTGCTCGCCGGTGCGGAAGTAGACGTGGCCGAAGCCGATCTGGACTTTCGCGAGGACGCCGTCCTCTCCGCTCTTCAGCAAGACCCGGAAGGCGCCCTCGAACCGTTCGAGCGCCTCGCGGTAGCGGCCGCGCCGCACATCGAGATAGCCGGCGAGGACGCTCCTCTCCGCCTCGAGCAGTCTTCCATCGTCAGCGGGAATCTCGCCGATCTCGTTCTCGATCTCGGCCAGATGTCTCTCCGTCTGCGCGAGGTCGCCCCGCTCGTAGAGGCACCACGCCTCTTTGATGCGGACGGCCGCCGCGCGGGCGGGCGAGAGAAGACCGTTGCTCGCCGCGAGCATGCGGAAGTCGTGGTACTTCGAGCAGGCGTCCTGGTGCTGATCAAGATCGAAGTAGAGGTCGCCGAGACGTTCGAGCTTGGCGAGGCGCTCCGGAAGGTCCCTCGCGGAATCGAGACGTTCAAGCGCGGAGACCTCGCGCTCGATTTGGCGCCTTCTCTCCTCCGTGGTCATGCGCGCTCCGCTTCCTCAAGCCCTCCGCTGATCGGACGATCGAAGCGGGGAGACGGAGGGGATCAGAGGAAGAGGACTGAGCCGAGCACCCCCGTGATCGTGCCGATGAGGCGAAGCCACTCGCTCCGCGCGTCGTCCCGTTCGCCCTCGCCGAGGAAGCCCAGAAACGGCTGCAAGCCCCCGCTCCGGGAGCTTTCCGAACCTCCGTCGCCGACGACCGGAACCGGGTTGTCCGGATCCCCACCCCCGTTGCCCTGCGGAATCGTGCCTTCGGTGGGCGGCTTCGCGCGCTTGCTGTCCCACTGCGCCGAAGCGTCCGCCGCAGCCAAGCCGAGAACAAGGAGAGCGAGGAGGAAGAGGATGGGGAGCCTTGCATGGAACCTGTCTCTCATCTCTCCAGCCCCTTTCGGAAAGGGGTGGATCCGCGGTAGCCGTACCTGCGGATTCCATCCCCGTACGTGCACGATTTTACTAAAGTTCCCCCCGTTCTGTCAACAAACGGGGCGGCTCCGACTCGCTTCCCGCCGGCTCACCGGCTGCACCGGTGCGGGCGCCCAAGAGCTCCCGGAGTGCAATCGTTTACCCTGCAAAGCAATACGGAAGACCGAAGGAAAGGCCTTTCGCAGTGCTCGGCCGGACGATGGCGGCAAGCGCGCTCCCCCTGTCTCCACCGGTTGCGCGTCAGGGCGAACGGCCGCTCAGAGAAGCCGATCACGCTTGCCCCGTCTTCGGCGGTTGACCGGCCGCCGGGGATCCGCCTATCCTCGCCGGTCGGAGGCGGTTCCGGCAGCAGTCGGGGCCGGAGGGTCCCGGACGAGAACGGAGGGAAGGTTGGGCGAGCAGCTCATCACACGGATCAAGGAACCCGAGGTCTCGCCGTACGTTTTCCTCTGCGGCGAGCCGGAGCGGGTCCCCCGCATCGCGGACCTCCTCGGGGGGGGCGAGAAGATCCGGGTGGTTCGCGAGTACAGCATCTACCGCGCGTCGCTGAACAAGACGGAGGTCACGATCGCCTCGACCGGCGTCGGCGCGCCGTCGACCGCGGTGCTCATCGAGGAGCTCGCGAACGTGGGCGCGCGCACGCTCCTTCGCATCGGCACGAGCGGCGGGATCGGCAAGGACGTGCGGAAGGGGGACTTCGTGATCTCGACCGGCGCGATCCGCGAAGACGGGACCTCGCGCGCGTACGCGTGGGAAACGTATCCGGCGCTTGCGCACCACGAAGCGGTCCTCGCCCTCGTCGCCGCCGCCGAGGCCGAGCATGCCCGCTACCATCTCGGCGTGACCTTTTCCGTCGATGCCTTTTATGCCGAAAACAAAATCCTCGACGGAGAGCGTCTCGCGTCGATGTCGCACGGAGCGTATCTCCTCCCCTCGCGCGTCGAGCGGCTCCGCGACGCCGCCGCGATGGGCGCCCTCCACATCGAGATGGAGAACGGCGTCCTCTTCACGCTCGGCGGCCTCTTCGGCCTTCGCACCGGAGCGATCTGCACCGTCTCCGACGTCGTCCCCTGGCACCCGACCGACACCACGATCAACTTCGAGGAGAACATCGCCGGCTGCATCCGCGTCGGCATCGGAGCGATGGAGAAGCTGATCGCGTGGGATCGGGAGAGGCAGAACGCGGGGCAACGGTTCCCGTGGTGGCCGGGGGAGTAGTCCCGCTCATCCAGTCGTCCGCGCGATGCAACACGATACGCATCTGGACACGCGCCGTTCTGGAAAGGAGAGGACCGTGCGAGCATTCAAGATCGCGGCCCTGGTCTTTTGGATCGGCACGGGGCTGTTCTGGGCCGGGGGCTGCGGAGACGACGACGGCGAGAGGCCCAAATCCGCCCGCCGGTGATCACGTCCATGTTGACCTGGTTGACGTTACGGGACGGGTCCTTCAGCCTCCTATTCATGATCGCACTACTTCTGAGAACGGCATCGTCGGCGCTCCGGTCCCGCCGGGCGCTGGTCCTCGAGAACCTCGCCATGCGCCATCAACTTCACATCCTTCAACGATCTGGCAGGAGACCACGGTTTCGGCCGATCCATCGGAGCTTCTGGGTTCTTCTCTCTCTCTTGTGGGCGGAATGGAGAGGTTCGCTCGTCCTTGTGAAGCCGGGGACGGTCGTCGGCTGGCACCGGAAGGGGTTCCGCCTCTATCTATTGGAGATGAAGGAGCAGGAAGCCCGGACGGCCACAGGTACCGAAAGAGATCCGCGATCTCATCCGCCGAATGTCGATCGAGAATCCAACATGGGGCGCGCCTCGGATCCTCGGCGAGCTGCTCATGCTCGGCATCGACATCGCCGAGCCGACGGTGTCGAACGACAGGGTCCGACCGAAGAAGCCTCCCTCCCAGACATGGAAGGCATTCCTCCACAATCACCTCGACGAGATGGTCTCCCTCGACTTCTTCACGGTCCCCACCGCGACCTTCCGCATCCTCTACGTCCTCGTGATCCTCTCGCACGGGAGGAGACGCATCATCCACTTCAACGTGACCGACTCGCCCTCGTCCTTGTGGACCGCTCGCCAGCTGATCGAAGCCTTCCCGTGGGATACGGCGCCCAGGTACATGCTCCGAGACCGGGACAAGATCTACGGGCTGGAGTTCCAGCGAACCGTCTCCAACCTTGGCATCGAGGAGATCCGCATCTCGCCGCATTCCCCCTGGCAGAACCCCTACGTCGAACGCGTCATCGGCTCCATCCGCCGCGAGTGCCTCGACCACGTGATCATTTTCAACGAAAAGCATCTCCGCCGGGTCCTGCGCGAGTACTTCCGGTACTACGCCGAATCGCGGACTCACCTCGGCCTCGACAAGGACTGCCCCGTGCCGAGACCCGTCGAGCGGCCCGAGATGGGAAACGTGGTCGCGATCCCCCAGGTCGGCGGGCTCCACCACCGTTACACGCGGCGCGCTGCTTAACCGAACCGCTCCGGTTCCTTACCCGGAAGAGGAGCCCTCGCAGGAGAGATCTGCCTGCAATCACCCATCCCCGCGTGTTTCACCGGATCTTCTGCCCCATGAGCCTCCCGAAGCCAAAGTCCACGGACCGAACGGCCGTCGGGGGGCCCCAAAAGCGATCGATCCGGGAACCGAAATCGACCACGTCACAGGCGCATGAGGTTCATATGAAGGACCGGCAAAGGTTCGCGGCCGCAGGCGGAAACGTGTGGATCATCCAGGCTAGAGCGCGGCCCACGGATGCACAACAAAGCCTCCTCTCCGATAGGCCCGGTCCCCTGCGTAGACCAGAGCGCCGGGCGTGTCCGGTCGACCGCTCAGCCTTCTCCAGTACTCCAGGCCATGGAAGAAGTCCGAAGCGACCGTCATCCCCGACTTGATCTCGATCGGCGTGAGACTGGATCCGAGATCGAGCAGGAGGTCGATCTCGTGCCCTGTCGAGTCACGCCAGAAGTAGAGATCACTCTCCTCTCCTTGGTGCAGCCGGTTCTTGAGCAGCTCGGACACCACCAGGCTCTCGAAGATGGCACCACGGGAAGCGTGATTGTGGAGCTCATCCGGAGAGCGGATCCCGAGCAGATAGCAGAGGAGGCCCGTGTCGAGGAAGTAGAGCTTGGGGCTCTTGATCATCCTCTTGCTGAAGTTGCGATGGTGTGGCCGCAGGAGGTGGATGAGGAAGCTCGTCTCCAGGATCGATGTCCACCGGCGAGCCGTGGTGTGCGTGATCCCGCAGTCGGCACCGAGGGCGGAGAGGTTGAGGAGTTGCCCGTTGCGGCCGGCGCACAGGCGGATGAAGCGCTCGAAGGCCTCGAGGTCGCCGACGTTCAGAATGCTGCGAACGTCCCTCTGGACGTAGGTCTGATAGTAACCCCTTAGCCACTGCCGGGGCTCCAGTCCCTTGTCGTGGATTCTCGGGTAGAATCCCCGGAAGAGCGTTTCCATGAGGTCGGGAACGGGTCCCTTCCCCTTCCCCTTCCGCGGCAAGGTTCGCCCCAGCTGGGACACCGGGAACGCTCTCCGGCCGCCCAGCTCAGACAACGAGAACGGGAGGAGGTGGAGAATCGCGCACCGGCCCGCCAGCGACTGGCTCACTTTCTCCAGGAGCAGGAAGTTCTTTGATCCACTCAGGATGAAGCGCCCCGGCTTCTCTCTCTCATCGACCATGGTCTGGATGTAGGAGAAGAGATCCGGCGCGCGCTGCACCTCGTCCAGGATCACGGACCCGGCGAACTGGTTCAGGAAGCCCCGCGGGTCCTCGCGTGCGAAGCGGCCATCATCCGGGTCCTCGAGCGAGACATACCGGTGACGTGGAAAGGCCGCCCGAGCCAAGGTGGTTTTTCCGGACTGGCGGGGTCCCGTCAGGGTCACCACGGGGTACTGCTTCGCGGACCGATGAAGGACGGGCAGGAGAGCGCGCCGGATCATGGAATCCTCCGTGCCGGGTACGCAGATTGAATTTCAGATATTCAATCTGCAGGATGCCGTCGCTCGCGTCAAGAACCTTCTGCGCACCAGGGTCGCGGGACCCATCCCTGCCGCCTCCACCCGATCGGCATAGGGGGGTAGCGGGTTCGTCCCGCTACTCCCCCTGCCACACCACCGGACATGCGGGTCCGCATCCGGCGGTTCGGTCGGTTGAGGTCAGCGGCCCAATCTCGGAACTCCCATCCGGTCG
>Ga0194127_10003154_pt1 | contig 21467 bp, 21 predicted proteins | sample TA2KigC100mmetaG_FD_148624 | JGI IMG/M metagenome (GOLD analysis project Ga0194127, IMG submission 148624) | Freshwater microbial communities from Lake Tanganyika, Tanzania - TA2015036 Kigoma Deep Cast 100m | ecosystem: Environmental > Aquatic > Freshwater > Lake | place: Tanzania: Lake...
AATTCGATGAAAGGAAATACGGCAATACCCTGCTGGTTTTCTACGAGAACTCATCCCGCCGTTAGTGTTCCGTAATCAAGGAGGAAGCATGCAACTCGAAGCCATTTCAATCGAAAAGCCCGAAGCGGTCAACTTCATCCTCGGGCAATCCCATTTCATCAAGACAGTCGAAGACGTGCACGAAGCCCTGGTCAATGCCGTGCCGGGGATCAAATTTGGGCTGGCGTTTTGCGAGGCGTCCGGTAAATGCCTCGTGCGCTGGTCCGGGAACGACCCGGCGATGGTCGGATTGGCGCAGAAGAACGCCCTGGCAATCGGCGCAGGACATACCTTCATCCTGTTCCTGGCGGAAGGTTACTACCCGGTCAATGTGCTGAATGCCATCAAGATGGTCCCCGAGGTCTGCTGCATCTTCTGCGCCACGGCCAACCCGACCGAGGTGATCGTCGCCAGGACTGGGTCCGGCCGCGCTATCATCGGCATCGCCGACGGTTCGAGTCCGCAGGGCGTGGAAGGGGAAGCCGATATCGCCTGGCGCAGGGACTTCCTGCGCAAGATCGGTTACAAACTCTAGCGCTGGAGCCTGGATAACCATGACGACCCGCCGCGCCCCCAGCCGCCTCCTACCGCAAGCCTTCCCGGGCATATCGCCAGGGGAAGTGGAGGAATTGATCTCCAGCAGCCAGTTGCAGAATTACGGCCCTGGAACCGTGTTGTGTCGCGAAAATGCCATCGAGGATACTTTCTATGTCATCCTCGAAGGTGAAGTGGAAGTTACCAAGGTCATCAACAACGCCGAGAACCGCCTGCTCAAAGTACTGGAAGCGGGTGATTTCTTCGGCGAGATGGCGCTCATCCACGACGCGCCGCGCGCCGCCACTGTGACCGCCATTACACCCCTGATCGTGTTGGAGATCAAGAAGGAAGCCTTCGACCGGGTGCTGAAACGGAGCAGCAGTGTGTCGCTGGCGATGGTGCGCGAGATCAGCAGCCGTTTGCGCGAGAACGATGAACTGGCAATCGAAGACTTCCGGGTCCGGGCAGGGGAATTGGCGCAGGCTTACCAGAAACTGGCCGAACAGGAACTGGCGCGGCGTGAATTCCTGACCAATGTGGCGCACGAATTACGGACCCCGTTGATGGCAGCCAGCGGCTTCCTGCACATGCTCCAGAAAGGGGCCATCCAGGACCCGGCCCAGATGCAGGCGGCTGTCGATACTGTCGCCCGCAACGTCCAGCAGATCGTCAACCTGGTCAACGATATCCTGTTCTTGCAGGAACTGGACCTGGTGCTGCCGGAATTCCAGGCAGTGGAGATACTTCCGCTGGTGGAAAATGTACTGGAACGTTACCGCGGAAAAGCCGATTCCCAGAAGGTCGGATTGTTCGTCGAGGCCCCCGGAAAAGTTCCACCGGTCAGCGGGGATGCCAAATCCCTGGAACGCGCCTTGGCCTCCCTGGTGGACAATGCCATCAAGTTCAGCCCGCACGGCGGGGTAGTTCGGGTCGCGGTCAGCGAACAGGACGGCATCGTTTCGACCGCCATCCAGGACCAGGGGATCGGCATGTCGCCGGAAGTCCAACAGCACATCTTCGACCGTTTCTATCACCTGGAAAAATCCGGGGATGACCTGTTCGGCGGCCTGGGGCTGGGACTGGCCATCACCAGGCAGGTCATCGAGCAGCATAATGGCTTCCTGGATGTTGCCAGTGTGGAAGGGTCCGGCAGCACTTTCACGATGCGCCTGCGGGCAGCCAACCAGCCCAAGGTGTGAGCGGATTCGGTCTCCCTGGTCCCATCAAAAAAACTGCCCGGCTGGGCAGTTTTGTCATCACGGACTGAGATTATGCAGCGCGGGCGATGGCGGTCAACAACAGCGTCACCAACGCCAGCCCTGTATTCAATCCCACCAGCCAGACTTCCCGCCTTTGTAAGCGCACCAGTTCCCGTACATTTCCGGTCTTTTGTGCCAGCATCAAGGCGCGCCGCATGGCAGGTATCACGCCCCAGGTCTGGGTCATGGCAACCGCCGCCATGGCGAAGACTGCCACATGTTTCAGAAGGATGGACTGCGCCCAGGGGTCATCCAGCGCCATGAAACCCTGGTAGTGGGGATTGGCGCTGATCTGGAAGAGACCGGTCGCAACCAGGACCGCCAGGCTGAACCAACCGACGGCTTCCAGCCGGCGTTGGATCCTGCCAAGGAAATCCGCCCGCAGGATCGGTTCCAGGGTGCGGGCGGCTGGAAAGACGAAGAGGGAGAGCGCCGCCAGTCCGCCGACTGCAAAGATGGATGCCAGCAGGTGAAGCCAATAGACCAGCGATAGCGCCAAGGTGGGGATTGGCATCCACCCCTCATCAAGGACCGGGGGTAGAGGTGGGGGTTTCGGTGGGCAGCGGCGTCTCGGTTGGAGTGGCTTCCGGCGGCGCTTCACCCGTCGGCGGCGGCAGTTCCCCGCCGCTAATGCACATATCGTTCACGAATGTAGCCGTGGGGAAAGCGGCCTCATTCTCCGTACTGGAAAAACCGAGGGCGATGACGTAATACCCTTCCGCCGTACAGTAATCCCCCCCGGCCGCCAGGGCTTCGGCGTACCGCATGACCGAATAACGGTAACGCTCCACCGCCGTCAGGCAGGTGGAATCCATCAGGTTCGGGACGGCGCTGAATATCTGGCCGAAGTAGTAGACTGCCTGCGACCAGTCCACTTCCCAGAAGGCCGCCCCTCTCAGGTAATAGCGCGCCCAGGTGCGGATACCATCGGCGTATGAATCGAGCGGGCCGAACCGTTCCGCCAGGGTCAGGTCATAGATGGCGCCTTCCAGGTTGATCTGGGTGCAGTCGGTGGGATAGATCTTGCTGTAACCGCGCATCCGGAGGGCGATGTAATACATCCCATCCACATCCACCGTGCGATAGGCTGGATCTGTTTTACGCAGGGTATCGAGCGTTTCGAGTGCGCCATTCCAATCCGCCAGGATCAGGCGTTCGCGGGCGCTGGTGAAGATCGCATCCACGCCGCGCAGGTCTGGAGTTGGCGAGGCCGACGGTTCGATGGGCTGGGTTGTCGGTGCGCCAAGGCTGAGTCCCAGCAGGGCTTCGGTATATTTCTCCTGGATGCCGGGATAACCGGGATTATGCTCGATCACGAACTGGAAATGCTGGATCGCCAGTTCATACATCCCCTGCTCCAGCGCCTCGACGCCCAACTGGAACTGCTGGTCCACCTGGGGCGCGACCTGGGAGGCCTGCGCCCCGAGCCGGTCTGACACACCGGACCAGTAACCGCCCAGCAGGCTGAGGACGATCAGCGCGATGAAGACCAGCGCCGCCAACCAGCGGATGGGCTTTTTTTGGCGGGAGATGGTGCGTGGCTGCGTATCGGATATATCGGGCATGGCGGCGATTATACTCCATGTTCACAGGCGGAATAGCGCCCGGACTTCGGGCCAGATGAGCGACGAGGCTGCCAGAGCGCCGGTACCCATCCCCGCCATTGCCGCCAGGATGGGCGAAACTGGCAGGAACTCGGTCCCTGCCCACGCCAGGAGGCCAGCCAGAATCGCGGCCGGGATGGCGCGCAGCGCCGTCCCACCGACATTCAACAGGCCGGGATATTTCCGGTCGAGCAGGGCCAGCAGGGTCACAGCCTGGGTAGTGAATGTCAAAGCGGCAGCCAGTGGGATCCCGGCAAGACCGAGCAGCGGCCGCAGGACCAACGACAGCAGGACAAAGGCTACGGCCTGCAGGAAGGCAGCCAGCAGCGGCGTGCGGGTATCCTGGTTGGCATAGAAGGATCTCACCGCCACTTCGAGCCATGTATCTCCCACCAGACCGATCAGGAATGCCCAGGTACAAGCCGTCAACAGGTCGAGGCGGGCGGCATCGTAACCAAAAAATCCCTCCGCCAGCGGGCGGACTCCCACCGCCAGCACTGCCGCAACCGGCAGGCAGAGCGCCAGCATGACACGCAAGGCTCGGTTGACGGTCTGGGTGAACTCTACTGCCTGCCCGCGACTGATGAACTCTGCCAGTGAGGGCAACATGGCAACCGCGATGGCAGTGCCGATGATCGTCTCCGGGACCTGTTCGATGGTCCAGCCCAGGTTGAGGGCGCCGACCCCGGTCGTCCCGAACCAGGAGGACAGGCTGTCTCGGGCGACGAAGTAGGCCTGGATGCAAGCCATGGTCAGGACGCGCGGCCCCAGAAGCAGCAGCACCCGTTGCACCCCGGCGCTCTTCAGGTCCAATGCCGGACTCCAGTGGAATTGATGACGGATCAGACCCGGAACCTGGACCAGCAGGTGGAGCCCGGCGCCGATGATGACCCCGTATACCATGCCATACAATCCCATGCCGAAGGCTGGAAGGGTGATGGGACCCAATTGCAAACCTTCGGCGGGGCTGAGCACCGTCACACCGAAGATCTGCCCGAGGTTGTAGAGCGCCGGCGCCAGGGCCGGGAGCAGGAAGTGCTTGTTGGCCTGCAAGCCCGACATGACCAACCCGCTGATCGAAAAGAGCAGGATGGCTGTCAGGTCGAGCCGCATCAGCGAGGCTGTCAGCGCCTGGTTCTCAGGCGTGAACCCGGGAGCGATGATGGTCTCCACCAGCGGTTCTGCCAGGAGGATGATGACCACCGAAGCAGCCCCGGTGACGATGAATGCCAGGTTGATGATGCGGGAGAAGAGATCCCAGGCCGCGCGGCGTCCCTGGCGGTCGAGCGCTTCGGTCAGGACCGGGATGAACGCCATCCCCAACGCACCGCCTGAGAGCAGGGCGGAGAGGTAGTCGGGGATGTTGTTCGCTGCGCCAAAGATGCCCATCCCCTCCAGACCGACGATCTTGTTGAAGAGCATGGACTTGACAAAGGCCAGGGCCTTATCGACGGCGAAAAAGACGGCCAGCAGGAGCGAGGTGCGGGTGAGAAAACTGAGTTTTCGCATGTCCCGCATTATAACCTCAGCAGCGCCCGGTTCACCAGCCGATGATCAGGCCGATAGCCAGCAGCGCCGGCGTCAGGAGGTTGATCAATACATTCTGCCCCATGGCGGGAATCAGGGCGGGGATATTCCCGGCTTCCTTCAATACTGTCCGGATGACCGGTATCGCCAGGAAGAGCGTCAGCAAAGCCAGCATAGAAAGCAACGGCAGGAGACCCAGGATGACCCCGGCCAGGACTGCAACATACGCCGCCAGCAGGAAGGCAGTATAGATCAGCCCGCTCCGTTTCAACCCGACCAGGATCGGAAAGTGCCGCCTGCCAATGGACCGGTCCGCTTCCACATCCGGGAATTGGTTGAGCAGCAGCAGGTCGCTGACCAGGAAGAAGGGCGCCAACGAGCCCACGAAGGAGGTCCAGGAAAATGTGCCGGTCAGGGCGAAATGCGTCCCCATCACCATCAGCGTGCCAAATCCAAGCCCCGGCGCTATCAGGCACAGCAACGGACTGCGCGTGGCCCAAACCGTATACCCGTAGAGCAGGAACAGACCGGCAACGCCGAGCGGGATCAATTCCCAGCCCCAGGTAGCGACGAAGAACAGGCCGATAGCCGATGTGATGGCGAACGAGACGAGGGCCGTCGCCATGGCGGCTGGCGCCATTTCCGGATGCGCCTGGAGCGTGCCGCTGCCCCCGCTGAAAGGGGTCTTCTGGGTGCGGGCGTCGAGACCTGTCTTGAAATCGAAGTATTCGTTGAAGGCATTGACGCTGATATGAGACGCCACGCCGCCGACCAGCGCCAGTGCAAAATAGAACCAGTTGACGCTGCCCTGCTCGTACAGGGCGGTTCCCAATCCCACCAGGACGCAAGCCGGTGCGAGGATTACGAAGGGCAATCGCATGGGACCAAGCAGGAGTTTCGGGTTTTTCATCTTGTTTTCCTCCAGGAAAGAAGTATGTAGACATCAACCATATAAACAAACCTGGCAGGAAAAAGTTGCGCCTGCCTGGCTGAAACGAACTCCCGCAGCCTTCTCGCTGCGGGAGGCGCCTGGTCAGTCCAGTTCTCCGGTCGTTTTTTCCACTTCTTCGAGGATCTCCCCCGACCGAACCAGCGCTTTCATCGCATTATGGTCGTTGAACAACGGGCGGTCCACATCGAGATGCGCCACATGCCTGCGGATGACCTCGCGCGCCTTCCGGCTGCCCTTGCCAGGGGTAAATTCGCGGAAATCGAGCGCCTGGGCGGCCGCCATGAACTCGATGCCGAGTACGCCGTAAGCGCTATCCAGGATCTGCCCGTTCTTGAGCGCCGTATTCATGCCCATCGAGACGAAGTCCTCCTGGTCGGCGGCAGCGGGGATGGACTGGATGGAAGCCGGGGCCGAAAGGATGCGCTGCTCGACGATCAGGTTGTCGGCGGTGTACTGGCTGAGCATCAGGCCGGAGTAGAAGCCTGGTTCATGCGCCAGGAAGTCGGGCAGGCCGACGCTCAAAGCCGGGTTCGTCAGCCGGTTCAGGCGGCGTTCCGACAGGACGCACACCATCGTAATAGCCGCCCCGGCCATGTCCATCGGAAGGGCCACCGGCGACCCCTGGAAGTTGGCTCCGGTCAGGGTCAGATTCTGCTCGGGGACGAAGATCGGGTTATCCCCCACCCCGTTCAGTTCGATTTCCACCTGGGCGCGGGCGTAGGCGACCGCATCCCGCGCCGCGCCGATGACCTGGGGCGTGGAACGCATCGAATAGGCATCCTGCACCTTGGTCTTCATCCTGCCGGAGGTCAAGTTGGAGCCCTCGATCACCTTGCGGATGTTGGCCGCGCTGGCAATTGCGCCTTTGAAACCGCGCAATTCGTGCAGTTTGGCGTTGTAGGGCTTCATGTTACCGAGCAGGGCCTCGATGGACATCGCCGCCGCGATCTCGGCCTGCTTCAGGAATCGTTCCATGTCGAAGATATGCAGTGCGGACATGGCCGTCAGCAGGTTGGAACCGTTGATGGCCGCCAGCCCGTCGCGCGCCTGCAAGCCGGGGACCTCGATCCCGGCGCGGCGCATCGCCTCCCAACCCGGGAGCCGTTCACCGTCCAGGAAGGCCTCCCCTTCCCCCATCAACAGGAGCATGGCTTGCGCCATCGGCGCCAGGTCGCCGCAGGCGCCGACCGAGCCTTTGTTGCAGACAACAGGCGTGAGTCCTTTGTTGAGCATGTCGACCAGCGTCAGCGTGATCTCGGGGCGGCAGCCGGAATTGCCATGGGCGTGGACATTGATCCGGCCAGCCAGCGCCCCGCGCACTTGTTCGACCGGCGCCGGGTCCCCGATGCCGGCGGCGTGGTTGTAAATGAGATACTTCTGGAAATCCTTTACCTGTTCGTCGTTCAGGATCTTTTCCGAAAATTCACCGATGCCGGTATTCGTGCCGTACATGATCTCCCGTTTGGCTAGTTTCTCCTCCAGCATGGCGCGGCAGGCTTGGATGCGCTCCAACGCGGCGGGAGCCAATTCCACTTTTTCTCCGAAACGGGCAATGGCAACCAGTTTTTCGATCGTAAGGGATGAACCGTCGAGGATGATGGTCATGGAATACTCCTTGGTGAACTCGGATGCCGCAATTCTACCCTCTTTAGGCCGGGATGTTATCTGGAGGATGTCATCTTCTCTCTGGATGGGGGTCATGCATGCAAGGTATCTGTTACAATCCGTGATCGGACAACATGGTGTTCGAAGGAGCCATTTATGAAAGGGAACAAGGGATCCAGCCAATCCATCCGGCGCGGCTGCTCCGGGAGGCTCGGTGAAATCGTTACTCGTTACCGCAATTTCATGAGGCGGCTGTGCGAGGCGTTCAATGCAACACCCTACGAATACGTATCACCCGGAAGACTCTTCGGCATCCCGCTGTTCCATGTAAATCTTGGCTTCGACAACCCCGGGGGCCGGATGCGCCGCGCCTGCGGCATCATCTCCATCGGTAACCAGGCCGCAGGCGTGCTGGCATTCGGATTATTCACCGCCTGGGGCCTTTTCGCCATTGCACCGCTTGCAACGGGCGGGGTGGCGCTCTGCGTGTTCGGCGCTGGTCTGGTGACGGTCAGTGTGGTCGGGATCGGAGTCGTATCCGTGTCCATCTTCGCCATCGGCTATGTAGCGGTCGGGATCCTGTCGCTGGGGGTCAAATCTGTCGGCATTGTGGCCTTCGGCGAAAGCGCGGTCGGCATCCTCGCCATCGGGCGGGAGGTCCACGCCGTCTTTCATCCCTGACATCGGGTAGAATCGCCTGCATGAGCGAAAAAGAATTCCTCCCAAAAATTGCCATGTCGATCCATGCCCACCCGGACGACCAGGAGTTCACCGTCGCCGGGACACTGGCTCGCTGGGTGCAGGCTGGCTGCCGGGTGATCTCGGTGGTTGTTACAAGCGGTGACGCAGGGAACAATGACCCGGCCAGGGGTGCGTCCTACAAGCCAACGCTGGCGGAACTACGCGAGGCTGAACAATCCGCCGCCAATGGATTGCTGGGCATCCATAAAACCGTCTTCCTGCGGTACCCGGACGGCGAATTGGAACCGAGCATCGACCTGCGGCGCGACCTGGCGCGATTGATCCGGCTTCATAAACCGGAGGCGATCGTAATCGGCGACCCGCAGGGCGTATTCTACGGCAACGGCTATATCAACCACCCCGACCACCGCGCCGCGGCCCAGGCCGGCCTGTATGCCGCCTTCCCCTCCGCCGGGACGCGCCTGATCTTCACCGAACTGCTGGAGGAAGGGCTGGAACCGCACAATGTCAGGCGGGTGTACGTCCACGGCGCGGAGAAATCCGATACGTGGGTGGATATCCAGGGCACGATCGATATCAAGATCGAGGCGTTGCGGAAACACGCCAGCCAGTTGGGCGAGTGGGACCCGGAGAAAATGATGCGCGAATGGGCGGCTGAGGAAGGGAAGGAACACGGCATGGAATATGCCGAGGCGTTCAAAGTTATGATCCTGTCGGAGGACGAAGATCATGGATAAGAGAGGAAATATGGTCGTCTTTCAGTTCCACCACTACATCAAACCCGAATGCATCGAGGCCTACAAAGCCGCCATCCTGGAGGATGCCCGCGAGTCCATCAAGGAGGATGGCATCCTGGCTTTCGAAGTGTTCCAGGACCGGAACGACCCTTCCCATTTCAGCCTGCTCGAAATCTACCGGGATAGCGCGGCGCGCGAATTCCACCTGCATCAACCCTACTTCCTGAAATTCAAGGATGCTTATCTCGGCCAGGAGATGGCCGCCGAGAAGGGCAAGGGTGACGAATTCGATATGCTGTTCCCTTCCGAGCCCTGAAATAACCGCCCACCCATCCCTTCACAAACTAACTGTTCACTTGTTCCAATTCGGCCAGGAACGCTTCCCCTTCAGCAGGCGTCAACTGCGGCTCGCTGATATTGAAGCAAAACCCCTTCCCGCCCAGTTCATGTACGATGGTCAATGCCCCCTGCGGGGTGACGGTTACCTGGCAGAGTTTCCCGGATTCCCGGATCTTTTTCAATAACGGCAGCCACTCTTCGCACGGCGGCTTCCCGTAACCCGGCACCCATTGGATTCCGCGCAAGCGCGGGAGGGACAGCAGCGCGTCCACGTGCACCAGTTGCCCCTTGCCGTCCAGGTGATAGAAGGCATGCTCCATCGCCGCGCAGCAGGCCTCCAGGTCCGGCAGGACGAAACGCTCGAACATGCGGGGGGAGATCATGTAGGAAAAATCGCTTTGGAGCATGTAACCGCCCCCTTCCGACCAGAGCGGGCCCCAGCACGTAACGCCCCGCCCGGCCGGCGACACCAGGTCGCACAGGCGGCGATAGGTCTCCAGCCACAGGCGGGTGGTCTCGCGCGCCAACCGCTCCACCTCCTGCGGGAACTTGACCAGGTCCATCAACAGAAGCCGCGTATCCCGCAGGGAGGCAATGATATCCAGGTTTCCCCCCAGGTCGGTCAGGCCTATGGAGACCTGATTCCCCCAGCGGGCGAGGGCTGCCGTGGTGAATTCCACCACCCGCAACCACCAGTGGTTCTGCCAGTCGCATTCCACCCGCAGTTCTGAAAGAGGTCCGGTCTTCCCAGGAGTGAACCAGGTGGTATCCCAGGCCGGGTGGACTTGCGCTCCCGCAAAAGCCGCCACGATCCCCGGGCCGAAATTCGGCCAAAAACGCGGGAAGGAGTCTCCCAGGTAGTGGGTGTTCTGCATTCGGGGGACGAACACATCCAGGATGGGATCGACCGGCGCTTCCAGCGGGTAGTTGCCGAGAAATGTCCCGGCAAAGTTGGGGTCGTATCTATCCAGGTTTTCGAGGCATTCCAGCACAATCAACGGGCGGTCCAAATCACCCGCCCACCAGGCCGACCAGTCGCGCCGGATGCGCTCCCATTCGGGTTCGGAAAAACTGAGTTCGAGGGGCATGGCAGGTTACAAGTACCGGTCGACGAATCCCACAACCCGGCGGTAGTATGCCTCCGGGTGCGCTTCGCTGGCCTTGGTATGCTCGACGCCCGGCAGCCGCCAGGCTTCCTTCGGCTCCCCGGCAGCGGCAAACAGTTCATCGAAATCGGGGAGATACCGGTCGAGTTCGCCGTGGATGAAGAGCGCCGGGCATGGGGCAATCCCCCCCACCCGGCGCACGGGTTCATAGCGCAAGAGGTTGGTTCCCAAACGGATCGAGGTGGCGCTGATGGTCAGCCAGGCAAGTACCGTCCCGAACCAGGGCGGCAATCCCGCTTCGACCAGGCGCCCGGCAATGGCCGAGCGTACCCGCGCCGGGCCGCCGTCCGAAACGACGGCGTGGATGTCCGGGCATCCCGGGGCGGCCAGCATCGCAGCGATCCCGCCATAGGAGAAACCGAGCAGGCCGATGCGGCGCATCCCCCGGCTCTTGAGGAAAGACACCGCACCCAGGACGTCATTCCTTTCCAGGTAACCGAAGGTGGCCAGCCATCCCCGGCTGCGGGCATGGGCGCGGAAATCGAACAGGAAGACGTTGTAACCAGCCTGGTTGAAGAACGGGGCGCGCTGGACATCCCAATCCAGGCTGCCGCCATGCCCGTGCAGGATGACGACTGCCCGGTCAGACCCGGCGGCCGGGACCCAACAACCTTGCAATGCCAGCCCATCTGCAGCAGGAAAGACCACTTCTTCGAATTCGAGACCGAATTCCGCCGGCGTCGCGAACAGCGTGCGCGGCTGGCGCTTTGTCAGATAGAATGAGGCGCCCAGTCCAACCGCCGCCAGGAGCGCCGGCGGAAGAAGCAACCAGGCCAGGGGACTCACTCCTCCACCTTCCGGACCCAGCGCAGGCTGAAGGCGCTCATGGCAAAAAGGACAGCGTAACTGGCGAAGATGGCGAAATATCCCAGGCCGGGTTGGTAGATATTCAGGTAATCGGCGATCGGGCCGCCGATGCCCTTCCCGATCATCCCTGCGCCCGCCCCGGCCAGGTTCGAGATGCCGAGATAGCGCCCGGCTTCGCCAGCCGGGACCAGGTCCGTACCGAGCGCCCAGTTGGCGGTCATGAAGAGACCCACTCCCAGGCCGATGACGCCGCCGGCAGCGTAGATCACCGCCAGGTTGGGGATCCAGATCGATCCCAGCACCATGCAGGCGCCGACTGCGGAGACCAACCCGCTGAAGACCACCACCCGCCGCTTGCCGAATCGGTCCGAGACCCAGCCCCCGGCAAATGCCGAGAGGATGATGAACAGGCCGATGACCGTCATAAGGGCGCCGTTCATCGAAGCGGCCTGCTCGGCATCGATCCCGAAGGCATACATCAGGAAGAAGGGCAGGAAACCCTGGAAGGAGGTGGCAGCCGCCAGGAAGAGCAGGCGGTTGACCACCCACCAGGTGAACGGGGAGTTGCGACGGGCGTCCATGCCCCCCGTGGCATACACCCCGGACCAGACGCCGGAAACCACCGCCACGACCATCGCCACCACCCCGCCCAGTCCGACCATGACCGCCAGGGCGGTCGCCCGGCCAACGAACGGCCAGGCCGCCAGGCCGATCAACCCGCCGACCAACCCACCGCCGAGCAGGCCTGCCAGCGCCCCGAAAACGATCCCGGCCAGCATCCCGAGAACCCGCAGCATGGGGATCTTGAAAGATGTGGTCGGTTTTTCCTGGAGCGGGGTCTCCTTGACCAGCGCCATCGTCAGCAGCATGGTGAGCAGTAATGCCGCGCCGGTGACGATCACGGCCCAGATGAACTGCCCGTTCCCAACCAGTTGGGCGATCGTGAAACCGACCAGGACGATCGGGATGAGTTCCATGACCGCCTTGATGGCCGAGGAGCGCCCGCGCTGTTCTTCGGGCACCATGTCCGGGATGAGCCCCTGGAGGGGACCATGCGAGACATTGGCCGAGAACTGGATCAGGAGTGTGGCGACCAGCAGCATGGTGAAGTTGCCGGACAAGGCGATCGCCACCAGGAAGAGCAGGTCGAATATGGAGCCAAAGAAAATGAATGGCCGCCGCCGTCCGAAGCGGGACGTGGAGCGGTCGCTGAGCAGGCCGGCCGCCGGCTGGACCAGCATGGCAATGATCAGCCCGGCGGCGCTGATGGCGCCCAGGGCGGTATTCTGCCTCCCCTCCGGGGCAAAGAGCGCCACCAGGTAGGGCGTGAAGACCGAGCCGACCGCAGTGTTCCGGATATTCATCCCCAGCCAGAACAGGTTGACCGAAAGGTGATCATACCAGCGCATGAGTTTCATGTGGGATTCTCCTATGGGGATTCACAACTTGGTCCGATATTATCACAACCGGCCGGGATTCACCCGCCGATGATCTTGACCAAAACCCTTTTACGGCGGCGGCCATCGAACTCACCGTAGAAGATCTGCTCCCACGGGCCGAAATCCAGTTTCCCCTCCGTGACAGCGACCACCACTTCACGTCCCATCACCTGGCGTTTGAGGTGGGCGTCGGCGTTATCCTCGCCGGTCAGGTTGTGGCGGTAGCGTCCTACCGGCTCGTGGGGGGCGAGTTCCTCCAGCCAGGCGTCGTAATCGTGGTGGAGGCCGGTCTCGTCGTCGTTGATGAACACCGAGGAGGTGATATGCATGGCGTTGACCAGGCACAGGCCCTCCCGGATGCCGCTCTCGCGCAGGCAGGCTTCCACCTGCGGTGTGATATTGATGAAAGCCCTCCGGGCCGGCGTGCTGAACCAGAGTTCCCTGCGGAATGAACGCATGGCGTTGATGGCGGACCCTCCCGTGCTGGATTCACGATCTTGTGCGGTCATTATCCTCCTGCTGGACTTTCAGCGTCTATCAGGTTCTCACCGTACATCTGGCCCGGCTTCAGGCATTCCGGGAAACGGCTCCGCAACAGGAGGCGCGCTTCGTAACATAAATGACAGGCATCCGCATAGGCCCCGGCATGGGGCAGGGCGTATTCCTGCACCAGCGCCGCCGGGCCGCCCGATGCCAGCGGTCCGAGCAGGGGATGGTGGTCCGGGTCGTAGGCGGCCAGGATGCCGTCCAGGGGCGCCTCGAACAGGTTGCCGATCACCAGTCCCTGGCATATGTGGAGGTTGCCAAGCGGGTCGAGGTGGACCCTGCCCGGCTCCCGCAGGTCTTCGTGCGGACATGCGTCGAAACCCTGCCAGGGATGGGTGGCGGCCTGGGACACGAGGCGCTGCACCGCCCGTCCCCGGTACATGACCGCCGCCCCGCCTCCCGTCACCACGCCGGCCACCGGCGAAGCGCCGGGCGTCTCCGGCTGGCAGACGCTGATGACGCCGATCGGTATCCCCAGTTTCCCGGCGGCATCCTGGGCGGCGAGCGCCTGCCGGCTCACCTGCTGGCTGTAATGGTACAGGTCGCTGCTGATGGACAGGTCTTCGAGCAGCCCGGAGAACGGGCGCAGGCAGGCCAGCGCGTCGTCCGGCGAGTGGGCCCAATAGGCATTCGAGACCACCCCAACCCGGAAACCCATCGCCGACGCCTGCTTCACTGCGGCCAGGAGGGTGGCATAGTAGAGAAACGGTTCGCCGCCTTCGAAGTAGATCCATTCCACCCCGGCGGCTCTCGCCTGGCGCAGGATCTCCCCAACCTGATCCAATGTCAGGGCGCCCTCCTGCCGGGGACTGCCCCACACGAAACAATGGTCGCACTCGAAGAGACACTGGTATGTCAAGAGTACATGCAAACCGCTCAGTTTCATAACGGCGCCACGCTCCTTTCCTGCTTCTGTTCAAGTGTACCAATAAGTGCCCCAAAAGTCACACGGGAAAAAACGGCTTGCCGGATTTATAATAAGGCTGCGCAAGAGACAGGAGACCCCATGACCAACATCCAGCAGTCCCAGCACCCGCTCGTCAAGCACAAACTCGCCCGCCTGCGGGACAGGCGCACCGACCCGAAGAAATTCCGCGAACTGGTGCGCGAGATCGCCGCCCTGCTGGCATATGAAGCCACCGCCGACCTGCAGACTGTCGAGCGGGAAGTCGAGACCCCACTGGCAGCCGCGCCTGGCGCGGAGTTGAAGGAAAAGATCGGGCTGGTGCCGATCCTGCGCGCCGGGCTGGGAATGGTGGAGGGCTTCTGGGAACTGATGCCATCGGCTGAAGTCTGGCACATCGGGCTGTACCGCGACGAACGGACGCTCAAGCCGGTCGAGTATTACAATAAACTGCCGGTCGAACCCACCGTATCGGTCTGCATCATCCTGGACCCGATGCTGGCCACCGGCGGTTCGGCGGTCGCCACAGTGGACGTGTTGAAACGTTGGGGTGTGCTCAAGATCAAGTTCGTGGGATTGATCGGCGCGCCGGAGGGGATCGACGCCCTCCAGCAAGCCCATCCCGATGTTCCCATTTACCTGGCAGCGGTGGACGAACGCCTGAACGAACGCGGCTACATCGTCCCCGGGTTGGGCGACGCCGGAGACCGGCAATTCGGGACAGCCTGAGCATGGACTGGAAACCGGCCGCCTCGCAGCCATCACCCTCCTCCTGGCTGTCGCCTGGCGTGGATCGCTGCGCACCCCCCGATCACACGGGTTCCTGCGCTTCCTGGCGTGGGTAACGATCGCCGCCATGGCGCTGCTGGCTTCGATATTACTCTATCTCACCGCCCGGGCGGACGAGAGGGAATGCCTCCAGTTCTTCGGCGAGGAATACCGTTCCTACATGCAGCGCAGTCGCAGGTTCATCCCCTGGTTGTTCTGAACATCAACCGGCATCCATGCGGGTGACTGCGGCCAGCAGGCGGTGCAGCAGGAAGAATGGCAGGACCAGGAGGGCATGGATCATGGCGCACAGGCCGAACAGCATCGCCACACCCTGCATGAAGGCGTTGACGGGCGGCGCCAGGCGCTCCAGCAGCCAGGTCCCGCCGCCGGCCAGCAGGGTCACTCCCAGCAGGACGCCGACCGCCATCCCAACCCCGGGCCAGGCGCTGCGGTCCGACGCGGACGGCAGCATCATGCTGCTGACGGTGAAGGCCAGGTAGAACCAGAGCCAGAAATCCCGCACGGACGGCAGCAATACCAACGCCTGCTGGAAGAGGTCGAACTGGCCGTTGCGGAATAACTCCCATAAGAACTGCAAATCGAGCCGGTCCACGGCGATAAAAGCGACCAGCAGCCCGCCGGTAAACAACGGCGCGGCGCCGATCAACGCATCCTTGAGCAGGCCGCCGCGGGCGGTCTCCACGAACCCCAGTTGCAACTTGCCGTCCGGCAATGGGCGCGGGATGAGGGAGACCCGTCCCGTGCGCACGCCCAACAGTTTCGCCGCCAGGAAGTGGCTGGCTTCGTGCAGGAAGACCCCCGGCAGGAAGAGCAGCGCGAACAAGGCCTGCGTCAGCCCGGGCCGGCGGGTAAGCAATAGAAAAAAGACCTGGATCTCCCGGTGGAGGAAACGCTGCAGGATGACCAGGAGCGCCAGCGTCGCCAGGAACCAGAAGAAACCATCCAGGGCGGTCAGGATGTCCAGGTTCAACGAGGGTCCAATGGAGGCGCCAGGGTGGGGATATCAGGCTCAGGCTGCCGGCGCGGCAGCCTCGACAATCGCCAGGAAATCGGCGGCTTTCAGGCTGGCGCCGCCGACCAGCGCCCCGTCGATCTCGGGCTGGCCGAAGAACTCGGCGGCATTGGCGGCGGTCACCGACCCGCCGTACTGGATGCGCACCGCCTGGGCGGTGGATGCGCCGAAAATATCGGCCAGCGCTGGGCGGATGACATCGCGCAGGACTGCATTGGCCGCCTCGCCGGTGGCGGCGCGCCCGGTCCCGATCGCCCAGACCGGCTCATAGGCGATCACCAACCGCGCCGCACCCGCCGGGTCGAGGCCTTCCAGTCCCTGGCGCGCCTGGCGGCCGACCGCCTCCGCCGTTTGGCCGGCTTCGTATTCCGCCAGCGTCTCGCCAATGCAGACAATGGGGACCAGCCCGGCTTTGAGGGCGGCCGTGACCTTGCGGTTGACTGTCTCGTCCGTCTCGCCAAAATATGCGCGGCGCTCGGAGTGGCCGATAATGACATACTGGCAGAACTCGGCCAACATGGCAGGTGAGACTTCCCCGGTGAAGGCCCCCTTCTCCTCCCAGTGCACATCCTGGGCGCCCAGGCCGATGGCGGTACCTTTCAGCAAGGCCGCCACCGGAAGCAGGGCCGGGAACGGCGGGCACAGGACCTTCTCGACACCCTGGATGGCGTTCAAGCGTTCGCTCATCTCGAAGACCAGCGTGCGCGCCTCCTCGACGGTCTTGTTCATTTTCCAGTTACCGGCAACGATCGGGGATCTCATGGCGCTCCTCAGGGGATGGAATTCAACATCTCATCCGCCAGCGATTTGATCCATTCATGGACAGCGGTCTTGGAGAGCAGGGTTTCGAGCAGGGGACGCGCCTCGTCCGCCCGGCCAAGTTCCATGATGAACTCAGCCAGCAGCAGGTCGGTCTCGTACATCCCCTCCTTTAGGAAGCGCACTGCTTCGAGGGCAGCCTGCCCGTCCGCCTGGTCGATGTTGTAGAAGATGTAACGGGCATCGGCCACCATGTACATCGATGGGTCGAGCGGCTCATATTTCGAGAACGGGATGTAGTCCCTGGCCTGCGGAAACTCGGCGGCCATATACACCGCCTGGTGCACTGCTGTCCTGAACGGTTCATCGACAGTATTGCCGGCTTGTTTCTGCAGTTCGAGCGCCCGGACGAACATGCGCGCCGCCGCCAGCCAGGACTGGCGCTCTGCGAAGCGGTATCCGGCATCGATGAAGAACCGGATGTCCTCCCCGCCCAGTTGGTAGGCGGTTTCCAGTTCCCGCTCGGCGCCTTCGGTATCCCCAACCGCGGCGTAGGCGAAGACCAGGTCCAGCCGTACCCGTGGGTCGTCCGGGTTGTCGATGACCTTCTGCTTGGCCGATTCCAAGCCGGTCGCCTGGCGCGGGTCCGGCGAACCGGTCACAGCCTCCAGCGGGGCGGCGGCCTGGGTCGCGCGGAGGGGTTTGTTCTGGTTGATGGAACGCAGGGTGAATGCCAGGAAAACGCAGGCGATGCAGAGCGCCACGCCCACCGCCACCCACATCCAGGGGACCTTGCGGCGGGGTTTCGGGGGAAGGCCTGCGGCAGGTTCCGCCCCGGCCCCAGCCTGCGGTTCCGCGCCGGGCGCCTCCCCCGCCGGGACGTTGCCGGGCCGGACCGGGAGGGCGACCACCGTGGCGGCTTCCGACAGCGCCGCGCCGGGCATTTCGCGCCAGGCTTTCTTGAAGGCATCGACCATCGAATGGACATCCTTGTACCTGTCGCCGCGGTCCTTGGAGAGCGCTTTCAATAAAACCCGCTCCATCCCGTCCGAGACGTTCGGGTTGACTTTCTGCGGCAGGGGCAGCGGGGAGTAAATGTGGTCGTGGATGATGGAGAACGGCGTGTCTGCGGAGAATGGCACCTGCCCGACCGCCAGTTCGTAGAGCATGACCCCAAAGGAATAGATGTCGGTGCCTTCGTCCAGGTCCTTCCTGCCCATCGCCTGCTCGGGCGAGATGTATTGCGGCGTGCCGAGGATCATGTCGGAGGTCAGGGTGGACTCGCCGGATTGGGCGATGCGCGCCAGGCCGAAGTCCGCCAGGTAGACCTGCCCATCGTCCGCCAGCAGGACGTTCGAGGGTTTGATATCGCGGTGCAGGACACCGCGTTTGTGGGCATACGAGAGAGCCAGGCCGATGGCGTCCACCGCCTGTTCGACCGCCTCGGGCTGCAGGCCGTCCTTGACCAGGCGGGCTTTGAGCGTCTCGCCCTCGATATACTTCATCACCAGGTAGGGACGGCCCTCATACTCGGCATAATCATAGATTGGGACGATGTTGGGATGGTCGAGTTTCGCCACCAGCCGCGCCTCGCGCTGGAAACGCGCCAGGAAATTGGGGTCTTCCAGGAAGGCGGGATGGAGCACCTTGAGGGCGACATAACGGTCGAGGGCGGCGTGGTAGGCCTTGAAAACGGTCGCCATGCCGCCCTGCCCCATCTGCTCCATGATGCGGTACGGGCCAACGGTCTCACCGACTGTGAAGGGCATGTGGTCATCTCCCTCGGGCCAGGATTTGTCCCATTATAGCGCAGATGCTGGATTCCACCGGCCGCGATCTGGCGGTCGGGCGCGGAAGCGCCGCTCAGGCGGCGGGGGTACAGATGGTAAAATGGGACGGAGCGATCCTCCCGGCGCCCATTCTGGATGGTGACCAACCATGGTTCTTTGGTTCCACCTACAACGACCTGATCGAGCACTGCAAAGCCGCGCCGCGCACAGCAAGAACCATCCACGAATGGAACCACAAATTCACGAACCGACGGCGCAAATTCGTGCATTCGTGGAAAATTCGTGGACGGTTTGCCCAGGAAACAACAGGATAACACCATGAAAGTCTTCCTTTCCTCCACTTACATTGACTTGGTTGAATATCGCGCAGAAGCAAAGAAAGCGCTGGAATGCATGAAGCAGGAAGTCGGCGGGATGGAAATTTTCGGCGCGCGCGATGAAGAGCCGAAAACCGTTGCGCTGGCGGAATTGGATCAATGCGATCTTGTGGTCCCCATTTATGCCTACCGTTACGGCTTCATTCCCGATGGCGACGATGTTTCCATTACCGAGCAAGAGTATCTCCACGCCAAGAGCAAAGGAATTCCTGTCTTGTGTTTTGTCGTGAGTGAAAAGAAATGGGATATTGATTTCGTTGACATCGACGAGAAAAAGAAGAAATTAAACGACTTCAAGGCGCGAATCTTGAAAGGCAAAACCGTTGACTTTTTCACCACGCCTACCGACTTGGGGATGAAGGTCGCCACGTCCGTCCACAATTATCTGGAAGAACACAAACCCGCCCACGAGTCCCCCTCTCCCTTCGGGAGAGGGGTTAGGGGTGAGGGCAAACCCACCGGCTCCACCCTCCCCTGTCTCGGCTTTTTCGTCGGGCGCGAGAAAGAACTCGACATCATCCAATCCGCTCTCTCCCCCGACTCTCGCACCTGGGGCGCCCTCATTGACGGACCTGGCGGCATCGGAAAAACCACCCTCGCCATCAAAGCCGCGCATGACGCGCCCGCGGAACTCTTCGAGCGCAAGATCTTCATCACCGCCAAAGTACGCGAGTTGACCCCCGAGGGCGAAGCCAAACTGACCGACTTCACCCGCCCGACCTACCTCGCCATGCTGGACGAACTGGGCAAGGAACTGGGCGAAGACAGCCTCGAAAAACTCGCGCCCGATGAGCGTCCGGACGAACTGCGCCTTGCGCTGGCGGGGGTGAAGGCGCTGATCATCTTCGACAACTTGGAAACCCTGCCCGAAGAAGAACGCACGCGCCTGTTCCAATTCCTCTCGCGCCTGCCCGAAGGGAACAAAGCCATCGTCACCTCCCGCCGCCGCACTGACATGGACGCGCGCATCGTGCGTCTCGACCGCCTCGCCCGCGACGAAGCCCTGCAACTCATCGCCGAACTCGCCGCAAAATATCAACGCCTCGCCCGCGCCACCCAAAAAGAGCGCGAAGACCTGTACGCCATCACGCACGGCAACCCGCTCTTCATCCGCTGGATCGCGGGGCAGTTGGGGCGCGAAGGCTCGCAGTGCCGCACCATCGCCGAAGCCTGCGCCTTCATTGACAAAGCCCCAAAAGGCAATGACCCGCTCGAATACATCTTCGGCGACCTGCTGGAGACCTTCACCGCCGACGAGACGAAAGTCCTCGCCGCGTTGACGTATTTCAGCCTGCCCGCCAAACTCAAGTGGATCGTGGACATGACCGACCTGCCCGAGCGACAAGCCGAAACTGCTCTTGAAGATTTAGCCGATCGCTCGATCCTAATATCGAATATCGAATATCGAATATCGCACTTTCTTTTTACCTCCGCTGACAGCGAAATTCATCCGCACGCGCCGCCCTGAAGCCGTGACCCAAACAGGCGACGCTCTCACGAACCGCGCCTACGCCCTCGCTATGCAATACGGCGGACAAAGCAAAGACTACGAAAAATTCCCCACACTGGACGCCGAATGGGACTTCGTCTCCGCCGCCCTGCCGCGTCTGCTGGCGGGCGATAGCGTCCGCCTGCAAACGGTGTGCGACCAACTCACATTTTTCTTTGAATTCACAGGCAGATGGGACGACCGCTTGTGGCTTTTCGAGCAAGCCGAAACACGTGCCCTCGCCGCCGATGATAAAGAGAAAGCAGGTTGGCGCGCATATAACGCAGGATACACTTACTTCCTCCGCAACCAACCCGCCGAAGTGCTGTCGTGTGCCGCCCGCGCCGCCGAATACTGGCAGAACAGCACGCCATCAAATAAAGCAGCCGCTATTGAACTACGCGGAAATGGTCTTCGATTGCAGAAAGATTATCCTGCCGCCATCGCTGCCTACCGCGAAGCATTGGAAATTGAACGTTCCATCTCTCCCGAAAGTGACAATGTAGGCATTGAACTAAATTGGTTAGCAGGAGCGGAACACCTCAACGAAGACTACCCCGCCGCCGAGCGCGACTACCGCGAAGCCCTGCGCATTGCAAAGATAAACAAAAACAATGAACACATTGCCAACTACACAGGCAACCTGGCAGCCCTCGCCCTCGACCGCGAGCAGTGGGCAGAAGCCGAGCCCCTTGCCCGCGAAGCCCTCGCGCTGGCAGAAAAAGTCGGGCGGCAGGAGTTGATTGCGGGCGATTGTCACGTCCTCGCCAAAGCCCTGCTCAAACAAAACCCCACCGCCGTAGGGGCGACGCATGCGTCGCCCCTACAAGAGGCGTTATCGTTATCCCGCCGCGCCGTCGAGATTTACACGCGCCTGCGCCAACAGAATAATTTGCTGGAAGCGCAGGAAACGCTCAAAGAAATCGAAAACTCGTTGGGTGGGTAGTGGTGGTCTCGGTACGCCGCAAAGAGCAAGAGCGCGGCTACTCGACCGCCGGGTATGGTGAAAATTTCAATTACAAAAGCAATCCGCTGGTCGAGGAGGGGCGGAGCTTTTCCGCCCCGTACCGCTGTGACGAAAGTCG
>Ga0194127_10003156_pt1 | contig 21467 bp, 24 predicted proteins | sample TA2KigC100mmetaG_FD_148624 | JGI IMG/M metagenome (GOLD analysis project Ga0194127, IMG submission 148624) | Freshwater microbial communities from Lake Tanganyika, Tanzania - TA2015036 Kigoma Deep Cast 100m | ecosystem: Environmental > Aquatic > Freshwater > Lake | place: Tanzania: Lake...
GCAGGACGGCCTGCATGAATTCGACCCAAATGGGCAGGGCTGCGTGGGCTCCGGACTCCGTCTCTCCCAGGGTCCGAACATCGTCAAACCCCACCCAGACGCCCACAACCAGGTTCGGCGTGTAGCCGATGAACCAGGCATCCGTGTAATCGTTCGTCGTGCCGGTTTTGCCGGCGACCGGCCGCTCGATGGACCGCGCCAATTGTCCTGTTCCCTTCTGGATGACGTCCTCCATCATGTTGGTGATCAAATACGACGTCTCCCGCGACACCACCTGCTTGGGTTCGAACAACTTCTGCTCCAGCATCTGCCCCCCGTTGTCCTGTACCACTGCGATGGAATAGGGCTCCAACTGCAGCCCTTGGTTGGCGAAGATGCCGTACGCCGCCGTCAATTCCAACAGGGTGACGCCGGAGGATCCCAGCGCCAGCGAGAGATCCTGGTTGAGAGGGCTGGCGATCCCCAGGGTCCTCGAGAAGTCCACGACCTTGCGGACGCCGATCTTTTCGAGCAACCGGACCGTTGCTACGTTTCGGGAATGGATCAGGGCTTCCCGCAGGCTGATGATGCCGAAAAACTTCTTCTCGTAATTCTCCGGCTTCCAGGTTTTTTCAGGATCCTCATTCTCGTACACGACCGGCGCATCCACCACGAGCGTGGCGGGACTTAAGCCTACGTCCAGGGCGGTCGCATAAATGATGGGCTTGAATGAAGACCCGGGCTGCCGGTGCGCCAGGACCGTCCGGTTGTACTCGCTGCGGGTGAAATCATAGCCGCCCACCATGGCCCGGATCGCGCCGGTCCGCGGATCAATCGCCATCAGGCCGCCTTCCACGATCGGCGTCTGGTCCAGCTTGAATTGCGCGCCCTCACGGTCCCGCTTCTTGACCGCCACCTCGATCACATCCCCGGGCTTCAGCAGCTGCTTCACGGTCGGCAGCACCGCCACGTCCTTGGTCGGATCCTTGCCCCGCAGGCGGCGCCTGGCCCAAGCCATGTCGTCGAACGCCAGCTTGCCGACGAGGGTGCCGGCCTGCACCAGCACGTGGTCCTTGGCCACCTTGGTGACGACCCCCTGCAAGACATCCCCTTCATGGACCGAGTCGGCCGGCGGCCCCGTGGGCTTGTCGATCAACGCCGTCACGTCTTGTTTGCCGATCGGGCCCCGCCAGCCCTGCCGTTTGTCCAGCTGCCGCAGCCCGTTGCGGACAGCCTGTTCGGCCGCCCTTTGCATGGCTTCGTTCAGGGTCGTGAAGACTTCGATCCCGCCCTTGTACACCATCGATTCGCCATACGTCGCCACCAGGTGCTGGCGGACATACTCGATGAAGTAGGGGGCGATCTGCTCGGAGGTGGGATGGCGGAAGGACAGCTCCTGGGCGACCGCCTCCTGCCGTTCCTCCGCCGTGATGAATCCGGCCTCCTCCATCCGGGCCAGCACGTGCTCCTGCCGACGCTTGGCCCGATCGGGGTTTCGAAGGGGCGAGTAATTGTTGGGAGACTTGGGAAGGCCCGCCAGCAGGGCTGCTTCCGCCAGGTTCAGTTCGGCCAGGGGTTTTCCGAAATAGGTCTGCGCCGCGGAGCCGACGCCGTAGGCTCCCTGCCCGAAATAGATCTGGTTCAGGTACAAATCCAGGATCTGCTCCTTGCTCAGAATCAGCTCCATCTTGTAGGCCAAGATCAATTCTTTGAATTTCCTTCCATAGGTCCGCTCCGGCGAGAGAAAGAGGGACCGGGCCAGTTGCTGGGTGATCGTGCTCGCCCCTTCCACCTTTCCGCCCCGCCGCAGGTTGGTCCAAACGGCGCGAACGATCCCGATGATGTCCAGGCCCGGATGCTCAAAGAACCGTGCGTCTTCCACCGCGACGACGGCGTCGATCAGATTCTGAGGGATGTCCGCAAGCGGCGTCAGAATCCGCCGCTCGACGTAATACTGGCCGATGATCTGGCGGTCGTCCGAATAGACTCGGCTCACGAGGCTGGGCTGGTACTCCTGGAGGGTGTCCAGCGACGGCATGTCCTGCAACACGTACCAGAAGACCCCGGCCGTGATGCCCGCCAGCAGGCCCGCCAGGGCCAGCAGCACGAGCAGGGCCAGGCGCCAGCGCGAGCGGCGGGCGGGCGGGCGTCGAGCAAACAATGGTTCATCAAACGGCATGCAACAGGGCTCCGACGGGGGATGGCGGCGGCGCGGGCAAGCAAGCGCGTCGGACAATGGGTTACCATACAATGCCGTCCTCCAAAACTCAATCCCGGCGGCAAGGCTCACGCCTCTCACGTTACGCAGAGTCGGCTTGAATTTCACCGCCCGGCTCGCGTATAATCTGTTGCGACGCCGTATCGCGGCGTCTTTTTTTTGCTGGAAGGCTTCTCGTCATGGACCGGCAGACAACGACCGATTCGACGACCCAGACCGCCGTTCGGCACACTCCTACGGGCCGCCGGGACGCCGGGAAGACATCCGGAACATTGCCATCATTGCCCATGTCGATCACGGCAAGACCACCTTGGTGGACGCCGTGCTCCGCCAGACGCATGTTCACCGCAAGATCAACCAGATGGGGGAGCGCATCCTGGATTCCATGGACCAGGAGCGGGAACGGGGCATCACAATTCGGGCTAAAAACGCCAGCGTCACGTATAAGGACGTGAAGATCAACCTGGTGGACACCCCCGGACATGCCGACTTCGGCGGCGAGGTGGAGCGGACCCTCCGCATGGTGGACGGCGTCCTCCTGCTCATTGACGCCAAGGAAGGTCCCATGCCCCAGACCACCTTCGTGCTGCGCAAGGCCCTGGCGCTCGGCCACCGGGCCATCGTGGTCATCAACAAGATCGATCGGCCGGACGCGGTTGTGGACGATGTGCTGAACCGGACCTTCGATCTGTTCGTACACCTGGGCGCCACGAACGAACAGTTGGATTTCCCGATTGTCTATGCCTCCGCGATCAATGGCACGGCCACCTTGGACGTCAACAAGCCCGGCACCGACATCACGCCCCTGCTGGACACGATCCTAGACCATATTCCGGGCCCGGCCATCAACGCCGATGCTCCCCTCCAGATCCTGGTACTGGCCCTGGCCTACGACCCCTACAAAGGCAAGATGGGGACAGGCAAGATCCAATCAGGCTCGATTGCCAGGCGACAGCCTGTCGTTCAGATCAAGCGGGACGGAACCCACGTGGCGGGCAAGGTCACCGATCTGGCGGTCTTCGCCGGCCTGGAGCGGGCGGATGTCGAGCGAGCCGAGGCAGGCGAGATCGTGGCCGTAGCAGGCCTGCCGGAGATCGGGATCGGTGAGACCATCGCCGACCCCGAGCAGCCGATCGCGCTCCTCCCGGTGACCATCGACGAGCCGACCGTCCAGATGACTTTTGCCGTCAACAACAGCCCCTTTGCTGGCCGGGAAGGCAAGTATCTGACGTCCCGGCACCTGCGCGAGCGTCTGTTCAAAGAACTGGAAACCAACGTGTCCCTGCGCGTGCAGGAAACCGACAGCCCCGACCGATTCCTGGTCGCGGGCCGCGGCGAACTGCACCTGGCGGTTCTGATCGAGCAGATGCGCCGGGAGGGGTACGAGCTGCAGGTCTCGCAGCCAGAGGTCATTCTCCACAATGAGAACGGAGTCCTCACGGAGCCCTATGAGGAACTGACCATCGACGTCCCCGCTGACTATCAGGGCGCGGTCATCGAAGAAGTGGGGCAGCGGCGCGGCGAGCTCCGGCACATGAAGTTGATCCATTCGGAAGGGACCGCCAGCGAGATGCACCTCGAATACCACATTCCCACCCGCGGAGTGATCGGACTCAAGAACGTGCTCATGGCCAAAACGCGCGGCACCGCCATCCTGCACCACGTCTTCCAACGGTACGAGCCGGCCGATCCGCGGGCCTTGCTCGTGGCGCCGCACGGTTCGCTGGTCGCCTTCGAAGATGGGACCAGCAATGCTTACGGCCTGTTCATGATCCAGGAGCGCGGCAGCCTCTTCATCGGCCCCGGCGTGGAGGTCTATCAAGGCATGGTGGTCGGTCAGAACAGCCGGGACGAGGATCTGGACGTCAACATCTGCAAGGCCAAGCACCTGACCAACATGCGGGCCTCCGGTTCGGATGAGGCGCTCACTCTCACCCCGCCCAGGCAAATGACGCTGGAGTTCGCCCTGGAGTATACTGGGCCGGACGAGCTGGTGGAGGTGACACCGACCTGCCTGCGGATTCGCAAGCGCTTGCTGAATCCGGAAGACCGTCGCAAGGCGCGCAAAGACCGCCGTCTCTGACGCCATCCTTCATGCCGGAGCCCTGAACATGAAAATCCGGCGCAAGTCCACCAAGCTGGCTCGTCACGCTCGGCCCCTCTACATCATCGGCTATTCTTCCCCGCCGCCCCACCTGGCGGAGGTGCGGACTTGGTTTGATCTGGAATACGGCGGACCGCTCACGCTCAAGGAGGACCATGTCGGCTCCTCCGCCCTTGTGTTGGCCGGCCACGGACCCTGGAATGCCGCCTTTCAACTCTCGCTCCCCCCTGAAGAGGCCACCTCATGGAAGGAGCGGCTTCACTGGGGACATCCCCAGGCCGGGCTGGTGCTCCCAACCTCGGCACCAACAAGCCGGGCGATCGACCAGATCCTGCACGCCGCGCGTCTGGCCAGAGGCCTGACCCTGTTGACCGGCGGCACTGCCTATGACGTCATCGCCCATACATACCTCAACCCTTCGGACTGGAAAGATCGGCCGCTCGACCGGTTCAAAGCCGGCGACCATCTCGTTGTCGACCAGGAAGAAAGCGTCGACCGTGGCTCAGAGCGGTTTTACACCAGGGGATTGACGAAATTTAAGCTGGATGAACTTGAGACCTTCAGGCCCCTTGGCCTGCCCAGCCGCCCGGTCCTGGAGAGCCTGATGGACATTGCCGAGGAGATGCTCCAGACCGGCCATTGCCCCAAAGTCGGCGCGACCCTTGAGATTCCCAGGCTTGGGCTAACCTTGCAGATAATCAGGCACAGAACGACGGCTCCTTCAGAGGGGGCGGTACCAATCAGGGAGATCGTGTGGGGCCAACAGGCCGGGAAAGACTAGGCTGATCTGGGCCTTTTGGCCAATTGACAAACTTTCCGAGGCCATGTTACCAACAAGGGCTCACAATCGATCAGGCAACCGCCTTCTCCTCAACCACAAACAAGCCAAGGAGGTTTCCAATGGCCATCGATGCCGCTCCTGAGATAAAAGCCGGGGACACAGCCCCTGATTTCACCCTGAAAGACCAGGACCAGAAGGACGTCAAGCTGAGCGACTTCAAAGGCAAAAAGAATGTCGTGCTCGCCTTCTACCCCCTGGACTGGAGCCCGGTCTGCACAGGAGAAAACAAGTGTTTGAGCGATGACATGCCAAGCTTTCAATCCTCGAACGCGGAAATCTTCGGCATCAGCACGGACAGTTTTTTCTCCCACAAGGCCTGGGCTGATTCCCTTGGGCTGAAGCACCGCCTCCTGGCCGACATGCATCGCACGGTCTCCAAGGCCTACGGTCTCTATTTCGATCCGCTGAACTGCTCGAAGCGCGCCACCGTGATCGTCGACAAGAACGGCCAGGTGGCCTATGTGAAGGTGCAGGAAATCAAAACGGCGCGGGACGATAAGGAAATCCTCGCCGTTCTGAAGAAGCTGAGCTAACGTCCGTCAAAAGGCCTGAAAGTCGGAAAGCCTTCAAGTCCAGGCTTTCTGACTTTCGGACTTTTGACTTTACGACTTATACGGCGACGATGGCTGGTACGATCGAGGACGTCAGCGACGTCAATTATGAGGAGTTTCGGCAGGCTCCCGCCTCCGTCGTCGCCTATGGGATCGCTTCCTGCGAGCCCTGCAATGCCTACGATCCGATCCTGGAGCAGACCGCGGCGCGCTTCGCCACGGTACGGATCGGCAAGGCCAAGATGCACGTTCCCGGTCGGTGCCGAGAGATCAAGAAACAGCACAACTTCGAAACCTACCCGACCACGCACCTCTTTTCTAAAGGAAAGCTGTTGATCACTCGGGAAGGAAAGCTGGAAGCGGACGAACTGGCGGCGCTGATCAACGACCACCTGCTCACAAGTTGAGCAGGACCTGTCTTCTATCCGACATACTCGTAATAGGCATCCCTCGACTCCCGCAGCCCGACCCGTTCCAGCCGGACGTCTGGAACGGCTTTCACCAGGAGCCGCCAGATCAACCGGACCAGGTTCTCGCCCGTCGGGGCAAGCTGTGACAGCTCCGGGTCCTGGCCGAGGTCCTTGCGGTTGAACCGTGTCACCACCTGTTCCTGTACGGCCCGATCCAACGCCGGAATATCCGTCACCATCCCCGTCTCCCCCCCGATGGGGCCGCCCACCGTCACGTGGAGCACGTAATTATGGCCGTCAAGATCCTGCACGGCCTCGCCCTTTCTGCGCGAGCGGCGGCTATCCCCTTCTGCGCATCGATCGGCGGGAGGCCGGCAGGCTGCCGAGAAATGGTACCGGCGGATCAGACTTGCGGCGCCTCCCGCTGTCCTGATCTCAGCAGAGAGATCATCATCCTCATAGAGTCTGATCTTCTCCAGCACCCCGATTTCCGGACGGGTTGAAAGAATCCGCCACAGAACCCCGGCGATGTTCTCGCTTGTGGGGATCATCCGTGTGAAGTAGCGGGTGTCCAGATTGAGGTGTTTGTGGTCGAATTCTTCCAGCACCTCTTTTAAGATTTGCTTGAGATCATAGAGGTTCACCACCATGCCCGTCTGTGCATCAACCTCGCCGGCGACGGTTACTTCCAGCATATAATTGTGCCCATGACCCGGGTCATTATGGCACGCGCCGAAGACCGCTCGGTTGCGGGCCTCGTCCCAGGCGTCATTATAGTAGCGGTGGGCCGCAGCAAACTCGATCCGCTTAGTCAGGAAGACTCGGGCCATATTCCTCGTCCGGTGAGAATGAAAAGGCCGGGATCGTCAGACACCTGCACGGTGGACGATCCCGGCCTTCGGGAAACGTAACAACTTCGCACACTCGCCGCGCCCAGGCTTAGGCGCTGAAGGAACTCCCGCAGCCGCAGGTGGTTTTGGCCTGCGGGTTCTTGATCGCAAAGCCCGATCCCTGCAGGCTGTCCACATAGTCCACTTCCGCCCCCTGCAGCAGCGGCGCGCTCTGCGAATCCATGATGACCTTCACCTCCCCCTTCTCGATCACCGTGTCATCCTCGGCCATCTTGGATTCAAACGACATCCCGTATTGGTAGCCGTGGCACCCGCCTCCCCGCACGTAAATGCGCAGGCCGACCACGTCTTGTTCTTCCTTCATGAGCTCCCGAATCTTCTGTTCCGCCACCGGCGTAATGGTAACCATGTGCCTCCTCCATTGATCCGCGAGAACCGCCGCTGAAGCGCGTGTTTTGATAATATAAAACCGGCAGGGTGATAAGTCAACCCACCGTCAAGAAAGACTGGCGGGCCCTTTCTGGATCCATTTTTACCCAAGCAATCGGTACGGCTAGCTATACCTCGGCTACAACGCCTCCTACGCCCCGGTCTTCGATGCCGTCGGCAACCCCAGATCCTCCAGCCATTCCCGCCAAAGTTCCTCGGAAACCGGCGCCTCGGCCTTGTAGGCCGCATGGTCCACCAGGATCGAGGCCGCCTGCCTGGCCCCGAGCAAGGCTTCAACAAAGTCCCTCGTAGGCCGAAACCGGACGAAATGGACCGCGCTGATCTTGTCTTCCTTGCTGTGCCCTCCCTCGAACTCCCCGAATACTTTAAACGGGCCGGCGGCCAGGGCGACTGACTTGCCCCGATCAATGCCCTGGAACGAATCCAGATCCTGTTTGATGCGGTCGGATTCCGTGATTTCAATGAACAGGGTTGCGCTCAACTCCCCCTCGGCTGGAAGCAGCGCGTTGTAGATATCCAGCTCGTCCTGCACTTTCACCGGGTCGAAGATATGCTCCACCCGGATCATTTCTTGAATCTGAAACTGGATCGTGTCGCGGTTTTCAAAAATCAACGTGACCTGCTCGCCGACCGAAATGCGGCGCCGCTGCTTCATCTCGATGATCCGCCTGCGGAAGGAATCCCGCTGCCGCTCGTAGTCCCTCTGCGGGATCAGATCTTCTTGTGTGAGGGGCCTCATGACGGCAATCCGTAGGCATCCCGGACGATCTGGATGGGATGGAGCGTCGGCCTGCCACCGGCTTGGCGGGAAGAGCCAGCCTGGTCCAGTTGAAGCGCCGCCAGCGGACAATCGGACGCCACGAGGTCAGCCGGGGCGTTTTCAATCTCCCGCACTGCCTTGCCGGCAATCTTCATCGAGAGATCAAAGAACTCGAGCTTAGCCCCCCAGGTTCCGTCATGCCCCGAACAGCGCTCGATCACGACAACCTGAGCCCCGGCCAGCTCCATCAACTCCTTGGATTTAAAGCCGATGTTCTGGTCTCGCAGGTGGCAGGGGATCTGATAGGCTACGCGGCCAGGTTTCTTCGTAAAGTCCGTCGCCAGGGTCCCGGCTCGCTTCAGGCGCATGAGGTACTCGCAAACGTCGAACGTGCGCCGGGACAAGTTCGCGGCCTCGTCGCCTGGCAGCAAATAGGGATACTCCCGCTTGAGCATCAGGCTGCAACTGGGCGCCGGCGCCACGACATCGTACCCGGCCTCCAGCCAAGGCCGCAGCGCACTCATGTTGGCCTTGGCCGCCGTGATCATCGCGTCGGTATCGCCCAGATCAAAGGCGGGCATTCCGCAGCACCGCTGTGCCGGCATCACCACTTCGATTCCATTCTTTTCCAACACCTGCACGGTTGCCTTTCCCACATCGGTGGCCTGGTAATTGACCAGGCAACTGGCGAAAAGCGCCACCTTGCCGTTTGCTCCAGGAGGCTTATCCGGCCGTGCCCGCTTGGCCCACCATCGCGGGAAGGTCTCGGCTTGGAATCGCAGCACCTGCCGATCGCGATGGACTCCCATCACCAACTCCATCAAGGATCGCAGCCACTTGATACCCATCATCCAGTTGACGAAGGGAGCCACGAGACTGCCCAGGCGGCCGATCAGGTCGGTCTTGATCAGCAGCCGGTCACGCCAGCTCGCCCCCTTTTCGGCTACGACCTGCTTCTTCCAGGCAATCATAAGACGGGGAAAATCGATCTCGTACTGGTGCGGCGGCGTATACGGACAGTGGTTGTAGCAGAGCTTGCAGTAGTAGCACTCCCTGGCCACTTGTTCGAGGTTTGCCGGAGTGAGCTTGCCGACGTCGCTTTCGTACAAGTCAATACGGTCGAACAGCGTGGTGAAGGAAGGGCAGAGGTTAAAGCAGCGCCGGCAGCCGTCGCAGATCTCGTACACACGGAGCGTTTCTTTTTCCAGCTGCGGACGGCCCCACCCAGGAGACGTGAGATCAAACCCCTTCACGCGAGAGTCCTTTTGATGCGGGGGAATCAACTGGGAGGCGAGATCGGCTCGCCTCCCAGGATCGGATGGATTAGACCGGCTTCAACCCCTCTAATCCTTTGGTGAACCGGTTGGCATGGGAACGCTCGGCCTTGGCCAGGGTCTCAAACCATTCTGCCAGCTCCGGGAAACCCTCATCGCGGGCCGTCTTCGCCATGCCCGGGTACATCTGGGTATATTCATACGTCTCGCCTTCGATCGCGGATTTGAGGTTCGCTTCGGTATTACCGATCGGCACGCCTGTGGCCGGATCCCCGACTTCCCTCAAGAAATCCAGGTGGCCGAAGGCGTGGCCGGTTTCGGCCTCGGACGTGTCCCGAAACAGGCCCCCGACATCGGGATACCCCTCAATGTCCGCCCGCCGCGCAAAATAGAGATACCGCCGGTTCGCCTGGGATTCCCCCGCAAACGCGTTCTTGAGGTTGTCGTGACTCTTGGTGCCTTTCAAGCTCTTGCCCATGATCCCCTCCTTTGAAAGTCAACGTGTGAAAGAAATTAACGGTGCCGCCGGTGATCCGGCCGAGACAGATGCCTGCCCGCTCTGCAGCAGGTCGAGCAGTATCCGTGAAACTCCACCCGATGCCCGGTGACTTCGAACCCGCCCTTCAGCCGACCCGAAACAGAAAGGCGATCCAGCGCCTCGTCCGTCAGGTCTTGAATACTTCGACAACCCAGACACACCAGGTGATGGTGCGGGGTGATATTGGCGTCGAACCGGGACCGATCGTGCCAGTAGTTGACCTCGTGCACGAGACCGGCCTCCCGCAAGACCCCCAGGGTGTAATAGACCGTGTTCGGCGAGATCATCGGGTGTTGTCGCCTCACGTGCCGGTGCAGGTCTTCGGCTGTCGGATGGCTGACGGTCCCGGCCAGAGCCTGATAAATGGCGGCGCGCTGTGGCGTCATCTTCAACCCGCGCTCCCGAAACCGCATCCGCATCTCATCCGGGGTGAGTCTCATCTGATTCCTTGTTAGGATTGATTCCTATATAGCACGGCTGGGCCGACAGGTCAACGGGCGCACAGGGCAGGTTCCGCAGGCGCGGCGGCCAGGGCCCGGTCCATGAACGAGCGCGGCGAAACCCGCGCCTCCCGGTCGCCTACTCGCCGTACGCCGGCAATTCCCCGGCCATCTCAGCCAGGGTCTTGTAGGACTGATCCTTCGCCGAAAGCAACGGATGGCTGACCGGCCAGGCGATACCCAGATCCGGGTCGTTCCAAATGATACCCCGCTCGTCCTGGGGCGAATAAAAATCCGTGCAATTGTAGATCATCCCGGCTGTTTCGCTGAGCACGCAGAAGCCGTGGGCAAAGCCGATCGGGATGTACAGCTGGCGCCTGTTTTCGACCGACAACTCCGCGCCATACCACTGGCCAAAAGTCGGAGACCCCTTCCGTATGTCCACGGCCACGTCAAAGACACGGCCTTCTACCACCGAGACAAGCTTCCCTTGCGCATGCTTGATCTGATAGTGCAACCCTCTCAGGGTGCCGCGAACTGATTTTGAAAAATTGCTCTGAACAAACGGCCCTGGAACGCCGCTTGCTGCATATTTCTTGGCATGGCAAATCTCAAGAAAATACCCGCGTGGATCAGGAAACACATCGATCTCGACGAGCATGACGCCCTTCAGCGGGGTTTCAGTAACGCGCATGTCCACCCTCTTGCTTGCCGGCGGCTGGGACGCAGATATTACCCTATCTGCCCGTCGAAAAGAATCCCCAAGTTGATTTCGGCTGCGGTCTCCTGCTACGTTCCCATCCACAGACAACGGGGCCAGCACGTCTTCCAACCATGCCGCTCAATGTCCGGTTTTACGCGATTCGCCTGCTCTTGGCAGCAGCCCTCCCAGGGATCTTCTCGGCCTGCGCGCCGGCACACCACCAGAAGCTTCTCGACTTGACCCATGACTTCGGGCAGGAGACGATCTATTGGCCTCATAACAAACGCTTTCAGTGGGAAAAGACGGATTGGGGTATGACCCCCGCCGGGTACTGGTACGCATCGGCCAATTTTTCCGCATCCGAGCATGGCGGTACGCACATGGATGCCCCGATCCACTTCGGGCGGGAGCGCAGGACCATCGATCAGATTCCGCTGGAGCAACTGACAGGGCCGGCAGTCGTCATCGACGTGCGAAGCCGGTGCAGCGGGAATCCCGACTATGAATTGACGGTGGACGATGTCACGGCGTGGGAAGCGCAGCATGGTCGTATCCAGGATGGCACCCTGGTATTTATGCTCTCCGGGTGGGGATCGCGCTGGTCCGACCCGACGAGTTACCTCGGCAGCATGACGCCGGATGATCCTCATTCGCTGCACTTTCCCGGTCTTTCTCGGGAGGCGGCTGAGTTGTTGGTCAGCCAGCGGGCCGTTCGCGGAGTGGGGATCGACACGGCCAGTATCGATCCCGGCCGGTCCCGCGACTTTCCCGTTCACCGACTATTGAATGAGGCGAATATCTATGCGTTGGAGAATGTGGCCGCCCTTGAGCAGCTTCCACCGCGTGGAGCCACGGTCTGGACCCTGCCGGTCAAAATTAAAGGGGGAACGGGGGGGCCGGTTCGTATCGTGGCTGTCCTTCCCTGAACAAAGCGGCCAGCGGGGGTGCTCTCACCTAATCGGGTGGTTTTGGATACAGCTTTTGCAGATGTTCGATCAGGGGAAGAGCTTCGGGAGTGCTGGAGCGGGTCGGCTCGCTCGGCGGATGGTCCCAGGTGAGCGTGTGAATCCCGGCTTCCGTCAAGAGGCTGCGGATCGTTTCGACCATCGCCTCGAGGGTCACCTCGGTGCCGAATCGAAGATCCAGCACCCGTTCTTCATCCCTGAGGGGGGGAGGACCGTCGTTGGTCAAGGCCCAGCACCGATCAAAGACTGCGGTCCGGAGGGATTCAGGCACGTTCAGGGTCGGCAGGCGGGAAGTGCAGAGAGCGATCACCAGGAGAACGAACTGAAGATCGGGCATGTTCGGACGGTGAACGTCGAGCGATTGCATGAAACCACCCTTTAACAAACCAGACCGGATGAGTCAACGGGTGTTGCCTTGGAGCGCGCATCAGCCAGGTAGCATGGAACGGACGACCACGCAAGGGGACCCTGGTGCATGGTGACCATTACGCTCATGGGTCAATTGCAGACTACGGATGGCGAGCACGACCTTGCCTTCGAGGCTCCCGAGCCGATGACCGTGCGCCAGCTCATCCAGCGGCAGGGGGAATCCCTGCGGCCGGTCCTCGATCTCATCAGGCAAAAAAAGCTATTGGTTACCGTGAACAAACGCATCGCCAGCGAAGATACCCGCATCCAAGACGGGGACAGCATCAAGCTGGTGGCCCATGATGGCATGGGAGGCAGCGGGCTGGCTCCATCAGTATAGTCCGCCCCTTTCTCCGGATATCCTTACCGAGACCAGCGGCTGCGCGGAGATGCCGATCCAAACAGAAAGGGGCTGGCTTCCTTTCGGAAGCCGGCCCCTTGCCCGTCAGCGTATTATTTTTAAGAAAAGTCTCGAACCGACAGGACCGTTGAGCTCCACACAGAGGAAGAGCCGTTTGGATCAACGTTTACCGAGAATGGCATCCTTGGCGGCTTTGGCCACGCGGAACTTGACCACCCGCTTGGCCGGAATCTTGATGGCTTCGCCTGTTTGAGGATTGCGCCCCATCCGGGCCTTCCGGTTTGCCAGCACCAGCTTGCCAATCCCTGGAAGCATGAAGGTGTTCTTGGCTTCCTTATGCGCCAGGTTCGCCAGATCGTCCAGAAGCTGCGCCGCAGCCTTCTTGGTGATGCTGGCTTTTCCCGCCAGGTGATCTGCAATCTGGGACTTTGTCATCGCTTTTGCCATACGGACCTCCTCACGATCATTAAGGTGAACTGCGACAGTCTGTGTCGATTTGTTTCAACCGGATGAAGCCGAAAACCCATTGCCCAGAGCCACGATCACCGGGGGACCCGGACCTGAAGCCGGAGGGAAGTGTAGCGAAAGTCCCCCTTGCTGTCAACCACAAAAAACAATGAGTGCCGCGGTATCGGAAAGCCTGTCAGCCCGGCCATGAGGCCTGATCTTGAACCGCGGCTGGGGAGAGAGTACAGTATCGGCTGATCGTTCAACCCCTCCCGAACGGGGCGTCAGTCCGCGAGGAGCTATGGGCAAAGAACTGCCGGTCGTGCCGTCCACTCCGCAGCCTCAACAGCCTGAAGCAGCCGAGGGAGCGGTCTACGCACGGGTGTTTTGCAGCCGCGAGAATTCTCCCCCTCTTCGTCTGCTCCTGGACTTCCTCAAAGCCAAGGGCCAGATTCCGTTGATCCCCAAGGTAGACCCGGCCGCCCTCGATGACTGGGCCTGGGTGCAAATCTCGCTCGGCTATCATCGCGAGCGCAAGCCCATCCAGCTCTTCTGCACGCGCGATCGCGGAAGCTATCGGGAAGACTTTGAAAAGGAACGGTCCCAGTTCCTGAACCGGCTCTCGATTTTCGACGACATCGAAGCCCAACTCGTCCGTGAACACGTGACGCGCGCACGGTTCATCGTCACCTCGCGTTTCGTGCCGTCCGATATCACGGAGGAAGGGTACGACTTCAACGGCTGGATCCTCGAGTTTTTTCAGGAGAACTGCAACGGCGTGGTCCAGGTCGACGGACAGGGATTCTTTTCCCCCAAGGGGGACCTGGTCGTCGAGCTCGAAGACTAACCGGCGCCCCCTGCCCATGCACGCCCCGTTTCCATTCCACACGCGCTTCCTCGCTCGCGCCGAAGGGTGGTTCACCCGTGCAAGCGCGTCCCTGCTCGGGCAACTTCCCTGCCGAAGAGGGTGCAGCCGATGCTGCATCGGCCCTTTTGCGATCACGACGTTGGACGCCGCCGAGTTGCAGCGAGGGTTGGTCGCCTTGAACCGGTCGGTTCGTCAAGAGATCGAAGGCAGGGCTCGCGTCCAGGCACGCAGGGTCGAATCGGAGTTCCCTCGCCTGAAACAATCGCCATACCTCGACGACTGGAGCGACCCCGACATCGATGCCTTGGTCGAACGCTTTGCCGACTTGCCCTGTCCTGCGCTGCATTCCGATGGAAGCTGCCTCGTCTATCCGTTCCGACCCGCCACTTGCAGGGCGATGGGGATTCCCGTCGAGACGGACGGCTTGGTCGAAGGGGCCTGTCCAGTCCAGTCATTCATCCCGATCGTCCGGCTGACACGCTCATTGCGGGAAGAGGAGCAGGTTCTCGCAGCACAGGAAGCCGTTGCAATCGACTCTTTGCGGCAGATGTCGCACCAGGACAAAGAAGAAGTCTTACTGACCTATGGATTTCTGTCTGATTCCGCCACCCGCTCGAGTGAACCTAGACAGGGATCGGAGCGGTGTGTTAAGGTGTCGGCCTCCTTGCTCGAAGCGGATGCGCCTGTAGCTCAGCGGATAGAGCACTAGCCTCCGGAGCTAGGGGCCACAGGTTCAAATCCTGTCAGGCGCACCATGTGAACCGGTGAGGAGTGAGGAGTAAGGTGTCAGGCGAATGCAGCAATCTTTACTCCCCACGCCTAACTTCTCACGCCTTACGTCAAATAGGTGGGGCCGTTAGCTCAGCTGGTAGAGCAGCTGACTCTTAATCAGCGGGCCGCAGGTTCGATCCCTGCACGGCCCACCATACCAAGCTTCGCTTGAACGGCGGGCTCATTATCGCTTTATTGAGCCTGCGCCCGCCGAGAAATCCCTCAATTTGATTGTACTTGTTATCTCAATACCACGCTTGCGAGTACCGCCCTCTTCGATCGTTCGACCCAGAGGCTCTCGACGGGTCAACTGAGGGCGGAGAGGTTTTTTGCCTCCAGTGAGAATCGATCAACTTCATTTGAACCCAAGCATCAGTTGCTCTTCAGTGCAACGGGTGTAACGATCACATGTGCGCGGAGAGGTCTTTTGCCTCTCAAGAGCCGAACGGGAAGCCCCGCTCGGCTCTTTTGTTGACCAGTCCTCCGTCACCGCTTCTGAGCATTCTTCTGTTACCAGTCACTCCCATTTGGTATCCCCCGTTTTCACCATCGCCAAGGCGAACGCCCAGGCCGCAGGGGATCAAGGCGGTTACGCCATCCGCGGCGACTCACCCGGCCCAGAGCTGACTTGATTCTTCGATTCAGTCGTATGGTCTGGCATGAGGATTGCGTCATGTGTCGGACCATCTTCTGGCTTACGCACTCTCGAGCGTGAAACCGGCGACAGCGATCCGCAGCCAGCCTTCGTTGCGATGGTTGCCGGGGAGTCGCCAGGCGGCATAGTTGAAGCCTGAGCAGGTCGGTCGAGTAGGAAAACCTTTCCCTTCCGGCAGGAAGAAAATGCCTGTTGATACCTCGATCACACGGGTCATGCAATTGCTGTTCGGCCCGGTGTCAAAACCGGCGCCCACGGCCTCAGGCACCCCCCCACTCTCCCGAGCATGGCTGGGCTTTCTGACCCTCTGGTTCGTGCTCCTCAGCCCCGCGGGGGGACTGTGCAGCCCGGCCGCAGAATCGGAGACTGCGCAACCGAAATCGTGGTGGATCGAGCCGCAGGTGACCTGGTGGTTCCCGACGCTTCACGGGAGATTCCTGAGTTCCGTAGGCGGCGCGCCCGGAACAAATTTGCACCCGGGCGGCGATCTGGGCATGAAAACCGTCAGAAATTTCGTGTGGCCGAGTCTGACGGCACACCTCGCGGATCGGCATCGCTTGATCTTTTCTTATCTTCCCATGAACTACGGAGGCGATCGCACCTTGACCCAGTCAGTGTCTTTCCTCGGAAGGCAGTTCGCGGCCGGCACGAGCCTCCACAGCGAGTTGAGCCTCACCGATTACTCGGCCACCTACCAATACGATCTGCTGCAAACCTCCCGAGGGAGCGGCTTCGTGAGCGTTCAGGTCCATTACCTGGACTTCAAAGCCAGGTTGGACGGCAACCCCGGCAGCCAACCCTCAACGGCGGTCGAGAAAAAACTGCAACTGCCGGTGCCGACCATCGGGGCAGGGCTGCGCACACAGCCGCTCTACGGCTTGTCCGTAAACGGCGACTTCCACATCTTCAAGCTCGGCGTCGGCTCATTCAAGGGCGAATTGATCGACAGCCATATCGGGCTCACGCTCAATCCCTTCGCCCTATTCGGCACCAAGCCTCGCGAGCTGTGCAGCACCTTCGCGCCCACACTGTGTTTTTCAACCGCCACAGATCGAGTCGCCATTTCGACCGGGTTCCGGTATTTCCGTTTCCAAGCCAGCGACGCAGACGGAGCGACTCAAGTGGATTGGCTGCAAAAGGGTCCCTACATCGCCCTCAGCATCAAATTTTAGCGCTTCTCTTCCGATACACCGTAGGCTTCAGCGTCTCGCCCCCTTTTTCAGCCATCTTCACAATGATGCATCTTTTTCAGGCCCGGCTCCCGCCGCAGGACATCCAGCGGCAGGGGACGTGCAAACACGCGAATCAGCCCGATGTCGACCATGTCCCAGAGAGGCTTCTCCGGTTTACTTCGTGGGTCGAAGTGTTTGTGGGACCGGTCGAAGGCGGTAGGGTCCGGATAGGCCTCCCGGACCACTTCGGCCACCCCGACCACAGCCGGAGGATCGGCGTTACTGTGGTAAAAGAGAACCGGGTCTCCGACCTTCATGGCACGTAGGTAGTTGCGGGCCTGATAATTGCGCACCCCGTCCCAAGAGGTCGTCTGCCGGGGAGCGCCGCGCAGATCGTGAATGGAAAACGCACTGGGTTCCGATTTCATCAGCCAGTAGCGTGGTGTAGAAGACATTCCCGCCTCCCTGAAACGCCCTTACTAACCTGCGTCTCTCTTTGTGTTATCCCCTCACGATCCATTCGTCCAGCGACGCCGCGGTTGTATGTCCTGGCCCTCAATGCTATGCTTCGCCCACGCAAATGAGCCCGCCGTGAATAGTGTACCAGGCCTTACCTCACAGGAGGCACAATGGAAATGTCGCCCTTTCTGTTCGGGGGCGGTCTCTACAAGCTGGTCAAGTACGGGATTTATCCGCTGACCTGGCTGTCTCTATTCCTCGTCGCGTTGGCATTCCTGGTAGCCTTCCCGATCTCGCCACGGCGGCTCCGCTGGATCCGTTACCTAGTCGGCTCAGCCATTCTCGTTGTGTTGATATTCAGCAGCCGACTTGTCTCCTCCACCTTGATCGGCCTCATCGAAGAGCGGGCTCCACGGTTTGACGATTCTATCGCAAAAAAATTTGACGCAATCGTGGTGCTGGGGGGGGGAGCAGCCGGACAAGGCACCCTTCGGCCGACAGACGAGCTTTCGCTCGAAAGTATGGAGCGAACAATCTGCGGGGCCACACTTTTTTCGAAGGGATTTGCACCACGCCTCCTCTTCTCCGGAGGCGACTCCAGCGTCTACGGCTCTGGCCCCGAAGAATCAGCTGTGACAAAGCAGTTGGCGTTGCGGCTCGGTGTACCGGACGAAGCGATTCTGATCGAAAATCACTCCCGAAACACATATGAGAACGCCGTCGAAACCAAGCGACTCCTGGGAAAAGCCTCGATTCTGCTGGTGACGTCCGCCAGCCACATACCAAGAGCCTCCGCACTATTTCGCAAGCAGGGGTTCGATCCCATCCCCTACGCCTGCGGCTATGAAGCACGGAACCTCCCAGGCTCAGAATGGAATGGGGACCCTTTCGATCTTATTCCAGACGTCAAGGCCCTCTACACAAGCACCGAGGCCATCGTTGAACTCGTCGGATTTATGGTCTACCGAGCGATCGGCAAGTTATAGCGGAGGAGTCGGTCTCGCTGTCTCAATCCATCTCTCCTTGCCCACTCCGCGACTCGAGGTACTCGATCAGCGCACGATAGGTGAGTTCCCTGGTCCTCGCTTTCGTCGGTGATTGATCGCCGACATTGGACTCCAGCCAGACGCGATCCGCAACATGGGACCGGGCCTCGTTGCAGAGGGTCCACATTTGGTGGAGGAATCCCTCAGGAAGCCCGACTTGGACACCTTCCGACTCGATCCGGTCATCCAGGATGGCCAGCAGGTCCGAGATGGCCTGGTCGGGCCGGTAGGGGGCGGGGGCAAAGCCGAAGGAGTGGGCAGCCTGAGCCTCTTGGATGGCCTGCTCGACCAGATCACGCATGTATTCTTTGAGCAGGCCGATCAGGTGCCCGGTCAACTTCATTAGCGCGTGTCCCTTACTCGTGAACCCATTATGCGCGATGCCGCCTCCGGTCGCAAGATCACCGGCTCCCGTGGGCTCCGGCCTGCGTACCCCGCTCGCTTGACCCTCCCCCACCCCTCCTCTATGATGCCAGAAGAGGCCGGCAGCACCGGCAGACTGAGACGGCCGAGGGCAACCGGCTGCTGAGAAGGACGAAGGGAGCGTTCGGCTCATGGGGGAAGCCCGTCTCACCGAGCGGCTTGAGGTCTCGCTGAACACGCCTGCGGGCCAATGTACCAGCTCGATCGAGGTCCCGACCACCTTTGTGCCCGTAGCCGCGCTGGTGCAGCCGATGCGCCGGTTGGGAGAGGAGGCGCTGGCCTTGGAAGAGCAGAAGACGCTTGCGGCCGGCAAGACCATTTCCTGCCGCATGGGCTGTGCCGCCTGTTGCCGCATGCTGGTGCCCATCTCGGCGCCGGAAGCCTTTGCGCTCAAGGAGACGATCGGCAGGCTGCCCCCGCAACGCCGCCAGGCCCTCTCGCAGCGCATGGCTCAGACTCGTTCCAGGCTTGAGCAGGCCGGTCTGCTGGCGCGCTTGACGGAGATCGCTGAGACCGAACGGCAGCGCACGGACGAAGAATTCGACGCGATCAACCGCGACTACTATGCGCTCAGGGTCCCCTGCCCGTTCCTGGACAACGAGCTCTGCTCGATCTACGAGGACCGGCCGGCCGCCTGCCGGGAATTGCTGGTCACCACGCCGGCGGAACTCTGCCAGGACATCACCGCCAACCCTGTCCATCCCATCCCAGTCGCCGTGCGAATGAGCACCGTGCTGGCGCTCCTGTGGGCTGATGTGACGGGGGGACCAGCCCGGCTCATCCCCCTTCCGCTCGCGCTGGAATGGGCCGACCGCCATACAGCGGACGGACACAACACCTGGCCGGGCGCGCAGCTTTTGGAGAAGGCGTTGGACAAGGTCTGGCAGATCCTGAACGACGCCTTCCATGACCGGGCGCACCAGCCTTCCGGCCAGCTCCCACCCAAACCAGCCTGAGCGTCTTCCCCCGCCACGATGAGGAGAAGGGAGAAGAAGGAACGCAGATGCTCCGCGCGGTGACAGGCCTGTTCAATAGGGAGCGGATGAGGATCGGGAGCGAACTCCGCCAGGTCAGCGGGCTGATGCCGCTCCTGATGAAGCAACGTAACGGGCAGCCATGGACCAGAGAGGAGCGCGGCCAACTTCTCGCTCACCTCCGGCGCCTCTATGGGGTGAGCCCCTATCTGGTGGCCTTCGCGCTGCCTGGCAGCCCCCTCCTGGTCCCCCTGCTGGCCTGGTGGCTGGACCGACGCAGGATTCAGCGATCAGCGGACCGGCAGCGCGTACCGCCTGGTTCGTTGCCTTAGTTCTGTGGAAGATCGACCTACGAGCAGGGCTGCAAGAACCCGGAGTGATTGCGAGCCGGTCCGATTTCGGATACCATGCCTTCGCGTTCGCGCCCGGCGCTCGACCACGACAAACGGAGAGAGGAGCCTATGACGCAACCGGTCCTCGCCTGCCTGGACTTGGAAGGGGTGTTGGTGCCCGAGATCTGGATCAGCGTGGCCCAGAAGACCGGCATCGGCGAGCTGCGCCTGACCACCAGGGATATCTCGGACTATGACCTGCTGATGAAGCGGCGGCTGGCCATCTTGGAGCAGCACCGGCTGACGCTGCGCGACATCCAATCGGTCATTGCCGCGATGGCCCCCTTGGAAGGAGCCGGAGAGTTCCTGGGCTGGCTGCGCGAGCGGTGCCAGGTGGTGATCCTTTCGGACACCTTCTCGGAGTTCGCCTTGCCGCTCATGAGGCAACTGGCCTACCCGACGATCTTCTGCAACCGGCTGGAGGTGGACGAAAGCGGACGGATCGTCAACTACCACCTGCGCCAGCCGGACCAGAAGCGGCAATCGGTGATCGCGCTGAAAAGTCTCCGGTTCCGAGTGGTCGCGGCCGGCGACTCCTACAACGACACCTCCATGCTGGCCGCAGCGGACGCCGGCATCTTCTTCCGCCCCCCTGCTGCGATCATCCAGGAGTTTCCGCAGTTTCCCGTCACCCAGACCTACGGAGAGCTCAAGCACCAGTTTTGCCTGGCCGGGGGGCTGGCGCCCTGAGAGCGGATTGGGCCAAGGTTGGCAGTGGCGCCCTGAGAGCGGATTGGGCCAAGGTTGGCAGCCTCGAATCGACAGGCAGGAGATCCGCTCCCTCGCGCCCCTTGCCCATTTCTAAGTCCGTGACGCGTCACGCATCACCCCCTCCCTCACCCTCCCCCCTACGAGGGGGAGGGAACAGGTGGGGGGCTAGAAGCTCATCCAGAGCTGGAGAATGCCCCAGTCTTGATCGGAATTCGTCCCCAGATTGTTCTTCACATACTGGCCGACGAAGAAGTGGCCCCAGGTCGCGGTCAAGGAAACCCTGCCGTCCGCGAACATGTGGGTCCAGGCGAAATCCATCTCATTGCCCATATGGGTCGTCGCGTTGTCGGTTCGCGACCAGGCCAGCCGGTCCCTGCGCGCCGCGGTACCAGTTGTCCCTGCGGTCAAGGAAACCCTGCCGTCCGCGAACATGTGGGTCCAGGCGAAATCCATCTCGTTGCCCACATGGGTCGTCGCGTTGTCGGTTCGCGACCAGGCCAGCGGTCCCTGCGCGCCGCGGTACCAGTTGTCCCTGGCGCTGGCCAGATAGTGCAGTTGCCCCCAGAACTCGATGTGGTCGCGCGCGGTCGGCCTGGCTTGGATATTGACTTGCGCCTGAATCGAGTTTCGCCAAGCATGGTTCAGCATATAGCCTGCGTGAATGTAGTTCGTGGGGAAGAAGTTCTCGAAAGTGTT